>Ga0126335_1001888_pt1 | contig 12172 bp, 5 predicted proteins | sample OlaspJWI45metaG_FD_108409 | JGI IMG/M metagenome (GOLD analysis project Ga0126335, IMG submission 108409) | Marine gutless worms symbiont microbial communities from Oahu, Hawaii - Olavius sp. 1 OAHU.JWI-45 metaG | ecosystem: Host-associated > Annelida > Digestive system > Unclassified | place...
GGGGTTGAGAGTAGGGGGTTCGGGGTAGGGATGCCGCCCAGGAAAACGTTTATGTAGCCACCGTATTTAGGCCCATCTCGTTCCAGTAATACGAAATCAATCTATCAAGAAGTTCGTTTTACCCGGCGATTGTTTGTCTGCTAACATTTTCACATAGCAGCTGATCAGAGCTTCATGAACATTTTACCAGAGATGTATATTTGGACTATGAAAACCCCATCAAATTTTGGAAATCATCTGGATCCAGATCAGGAATTTGTTTCATAGAATTATTAAAGACTTTAACATTGCAATAAGTACATTTTCTATTAGGTAAAATAGCCCAATCACAGGTTGTGCGGTAGCCCTAACCTGTTACGCAAGCCATAGTGCTATAGGAAAACGGCGGAATTCGACCCCTCGTGGAGCCGAAACCCCTGAACCGATTTCAATGAAACTTGAAATATATGACTGCGTCCGGGACGCCACCCCACGTGACAAATTTGGTGGGGTAGCTCAACGTGGGTGGTCTGTGCAAATAGGCAGTTTCTTTGGGTTTTCATCCTTTTTTGCTTTCTTCATCACATCTGCAGGTCGCATTTCTTATTTGAAATCTATATTGTCGTTTTGTCGACTTTCTATTCGATTATGAAGTTTGGCGCCGATGCCTTTAGTTGTCAGTTTTTGTCACTGAAAGCGTCGGAATTATAGTGACGCCTCCTAACGAATAGTAATGTGCCACGCATGCAGCACTGGTTTACATAATACATACAGCATGGTCCTTGACGGAGATCTGCGTTCTCCGAGTGCTCTTGTATGCATAAACTTGGTCTAAATATTGGCGCGGGGCAAAGCCGCTGCCAAAGACGAAGGCCGCGAAGGGGATAAGGTGTGAGGGGTTCCCCTGCATAGAAAATTTATCATATTTCTACCAGCAATTGAAATCTACTGGCACTTCCATTGTCCTATGTCGCTAAACGCGACGTTCTGGAAGTGTAACGCGCACAACTCTGGGCAATCGCTCCTTCATTGCTGCTGTTCCCCGTTTATCGAACAACTTGCCGCCTCATACACTTACCCACTTAGGTCTTCACAGTTTCGACAGTTACTGAAAACGTATTTGTTTGACGCGGCGCCCGCTGCTACTAAGAACGCCTTGTAAATGTACTCATACATGCTTGCTTACACCATACACCAACCCAGAGTAGAGTGCCACCAACCTTTGCGACACGAATTCGCTGAGCGTATTCGTATCCACCCTGTAGACGCACGCCCCACGGTCTTCCGCCTTCCAGCGTGATGGTGAACAAGTCGCCGGCATCCATGACGTGACGGGCGTCGTAGTACAACAGATCGTACGAAACACCAACGAGAGGCGCGCGCACTGAAGACGGAAGTGCTACCTCACAGCGACGCACGCGCCATTCCTCACACATTCACAGTCTTCCCACCAACCCAGACGCCACCTACTGTGTACCACTGGACAGAAACTAAAGGTATATGCGCACTATGCGACTACGCAACGCAAAGCGCCGTTTCCATATGTGCTGCGCTGCGCGATGCTGGCGGGTGAAATAATCGATGGAACTAGCTGCGACTCGCAGGTACCCGACGCAGGTACCTGACACTTGCCACGCATAGCATCACATCGCATGTGGATTAAACTGACGCTTAACGTTGATTCTGAAGACCTCTATAGTCTATATTGTCGAGGGTGTTTTGTCACTATCCAAACTCATTAGGCCTATATCGTTATCTTGCATCTCAACTTGCTGTCCTTTCTCTCAGTCGACGGCAAACATCCAGCCTGTAGCTTATCCGACCGCATCAGAATCTTTTTGTTTGAGGGATCTTGACCAGGGCTTATTCTAAGGAATTTTTCGGGGTGCACAATTTTTCGGGTCCTCCTCTCCCATCCCTTCCCCTCCCCTTAGGAGTAGAAGCCTTAGCAGTAGGGCCCCTTGAATCTAGCTAGGGGGTCTGGGGGAGCGCTGTAAGCTCCCCCAGTGGGTTTTGGGGCGAAGCCCCAGCGGACAACGATTTTGGTGCTATTTGAGCACCTAGAAAAGCTGTTTCTGGCATTGTATTTTCGTGATAGTTACTACATATCACATGTCTATTTGCAGCTATCTTCAGGAAGACTTCAGCAGTCGGCGATTGAAAATTGATATAGGGCCTGCTATTCTTCATGTACCGGTGTTCTACCTCGCAGTCGCAGTATGTGACAGTGATGCAGTGCACGGTGTACCAAAACAATTAACTATTAAATGTATCTATATTGCAGTCAGTTGTAACACTGTCACATTACTGTGCTCTCTGCAATGATTGCTTGAGTGGCTATATAAAATAAGACAATGATGTTGCACTTGTGTTCTATTGTGGATGACCTATTGATGTTTGAGTACATAGACTTATATGCAACTAGACTGTCAGTCACCATCTAGTGTCTACTGACAAAAGTTCATGTATGATGTAACGCACTAACTCTATCCAAAGTAACAAGTTAGAGCAAACAAGTTGAAAACATTATTTGTTAATTAACTTGTGCTTAAAAATTTAATGCCACTGGAAATCCGGGGTGCACACTTTTTAATTCGGAGTGCACAATTAGTGCGGGGAATACGCTTAGAATAGGCACTGATCTTGACCAATGATACTTATCTACGAGAAGATATTCTGAAGCTGTAACACAGTTTATCGGTCGAGACATACCAACGCTGCACGGTAAAATAGTTGTCTGTATTACGCTCGTGGCGTGTGTAGGTGACTTGAATCTGGCCGATAAAGCGGCATAGCTGAAGCAATGCCCGTACAGGTAGGCCTACTCTACGTGCTGTGATCACGTTACCTGCTCGCCGTGAAAGACGTCCGCCGCCCGCCTCGCTGACGTTTACCGCCAGCAGCACAGCTGTCGGAGCCAGACCGCTAAACACTGGGCACATAAACACCTGCTGAAGCAGACCGCATCCCGCCGACCCACAGACGATGATGCACGGCGTATCGACAATCGCCAGAAATACCGAATATTGCGACTAACGCCTGTAGGCCTAAACGAGCCATTATCTGTGTGAACGACGCGGATCGAAAGGTTGGGGTATCGTATAACACAGTGAGTTTATAAATCTGCGTCGCCTCCAAATAACAGATCTGGCTGTAAATATCCTGGCAAGGCCAGCAAATGCCCCATGTCATACATCACAAAGCGAGCAACTATGCTAGTATCTGGTCCTTCTGCCACATTTATGCAAGACTAATGTGTCAGTGAAAGCAGACTAATAGTGTACACTGTGAATGCAACACGAAAAAGACCTTGTTTGCCTATACTTTCTGTCTCATCTCTTAACAGCACTGAAACAGCAAATTATATGAGTAAACTGCAGTGTTATACAAAGTACAAACCGTATGCATTAGCTCAGTAAAACGGTGCAAAAATGTGGCTAAGTGACGTCATGACAGTGCTCATTACATGACTGCATGCCAGATGAACATACATACATTCTGCTGATATTTCTTGAGCTATAGAGCAAACACAACTTTTGTCAAATGTACACAATTTGACAACTCCAATCGCTGATGCAATGTGAACGGAACTCGTGTTTTGTTTCCATAACAAAACGTATGTGACAGTCATTTAATCCTACAACTGACTAATAATAATGATACATTCATTGTATAAGAAACAACAAACATCAGATAATTACCTATGCATAAAATATGCATCACAAATGCTTATTATAACTGTCACAGTGACACACACAATTCTCCTGAGCAAAATCACGTAAATGTTGCTGCAAAACCTGAGACCAGTGGAAACAAACTTTTCCTGCACCATCCAAATTCCACACAGTTGTAGGTATATCAGCAATCTAAATGCAAGTACATATACTGTATACATGTACCTGTGCTACATCCATTAACCAGTCCACATTATGACTCCGTAAAAGTTTAATGTCCCAATCGACACACGGGACAATCTTCACAGTCAATGTTTTGCCTGGTTACACGTTAGATGACCCAATCAACAGTGTCGAAGAACTGGAGGAAGCCAGTTGGTTGCGAAAGGACAACTGCAGCCAGTTAACAAACATAACAGGAATCACATGAACTGCGGTGCAAACTTTCACACAATTTGCTTGACATAAAAGATGAAAGTCAGAGAGGCACTGGCCTGTGCTCGTAATTCCTCTACGTCTACATCAATACTGTGCTGGAGCAAAGAAAGAGAGTGTAAAAGTTAGGCATTGTGGAGGTACAGTGATGTATACTTATACTTGCACCAACAATCAATGTGACTCATAACCAGACTGTATCTCTTCCCACATACTCAACTATTATAGGTAAAAAGACCTAATAAATAATAATCCTTCGACTAGAAACTAGCTACTATTGCAAATTTGTAGATAGAGAGCCAGTCCAAAATGCAGTGTGACAGTTTACTCCCACCTTTTGCTGGTACTCACTGTACCACATAAGGATGGTCATAGTGAGTTAATGTATGTAGTTGGTTGCATACCAAAACCACAGTTTACTTGCTTGTGGACATCTAATGCCCAAATTAGTGTGTAATCAGTGGCTCACATCCCACTCGACACATTATAGGTCAATTCAGGGATGGTTTTACAGGCCAGATAGATCAACCAACAATGTCAAAGCACCGAACTTCAGTGCTTTGACACTGTTGTTTTGACGTAGAGCAATCACGATAATCAAAACCAATGCACCCCACAATGCAAATTGCCACCTGTTTAATTTATTTAAGTACTACAATACAACCCAGAAATAATACAAACTAAGATATAGACAAAGTGAATGCTAGATCATATGCAATGATCATATTTAACTTTCACACCAGAGTACACAAACAGCACGAAACAACCAAAGAGCTATGAATGATACAACAGCCCATTTCAGTATGTCATAAATAAATACGTTTACATTACAATGTGCCATTAGCCTTTATGCTCGGCAAGAGACAGTAACAGTCCTTTCAGTACCAGTAACGAATGCCAAACTACAGTTCAACACACATAGAAAAAATAGATACAACAGCTTTGCTACAGTTCCTTGGTAACTACACACAACTTCAGTATATGGGACATTCATCAGAACAGTTAAGACAGACAACAATATCATCTACAATAAACTGTCCTGAACCCACGGTCTAAGCATCAGACACACAGAATGGCAGTGAGTGTGTATCACAATACACAAAACAGTACACTGACGTCATCCAAGGCACATCAGCTATGGCACAAACTTGATCAACTACAACTGACACTGAATTGCTAAATTTGTTAAACAAGTCAATCATTTGGAGGGTCAGCTTTGCACATGTACTGTTGCAGCAATTATCATATGCAATGCATTAATACAAGCAAAGGACGATTGTCAACAAGCTAATAGGAATTAACATCGATCAACTGCCAGCACCAATACAATGGTTCTGAAAACATTAGTGTCTCTCTGCCTGTTGGGCAGCCTAACTACCAACCCCAAATGAGTATGAGTCAAACATCCCACTTGACACTAAACACACCTTTGCCAAAAACGTTACATTTTACCTGATGTTTGTCTGCAACTGTACACAATAACTAGTGATCATATCTTCACAAATTTCTTTAATTTTACCAGAGATTAAAACTGTCGAATGAAAGCGTTTGTTAACGTGGACACAGGGACAGAAGCCAAGTAGTTAACTGCCATACTAAGGGGACCGGGCTGTACTAAGTGAGACCATCGTCTGTCAATGTGTGCCATCCACACGCCGGCAACATGCACTAACGAGACCAATAATCACTGCCAACAAACAGCAGCTTACAGTGCGAGTAAAAAATTCATTAACAAGCAATGAAAAAAGTTAACGCATGTGTTGACAGCTCAACCAGAATTGTATCTATGAACAAAAGGAGCCTGTTAAATTTTGGATGATATGAATATGGATTAAGGAATTTCTTGAAGCATTCTTCAACACTGGCAGATGGGCAGGTATGAATTACGTCAAATAGTGACACACTATTATTTGCTAGGAGGCAGCACTACAATGCCGACAATTTTGCTGACGAGTACCAGTTTAACACAACACACACGGTATGAACAACACAGTCCAGTCTCAGCAAAACTTTTCTTCAGAACTTTAGTTGTGGTCAGCGAGTTGAATTTTCGTCTCATGAAAATTAACGAATTATATTTATTTATATTTAGACGATAAATAATTTGTACTTTTTGTCTAAAACATAAAATGTGTCCATATGCATAGAGACACAAGACAAATAGCATGACATTAGATCTGTTGCTCTGCATACAACTTACAACTAGCTGTGCTATAAAATGAGCTAAATATTATTCGCCTGGCAACTGACAAACAGATCCTTACACAGAGACTGTTAGAACAGCTGAAGATCAAGCAAGATCAAATGAGCAACAATAACTCACCAGTATTGCAACAGTCACACTGAATTCCAATGTTCTCCACATGCTATCGTACTTTAAATATTACACGATTTTTACTACGTGTAACATCATACGATCTCCATTAATTGCTTAACCCACCGTTAACACATTTTCAGAGCAGAACAAATACATGGTAATCACTGCACGTCAAATGTGTGATAACTTACAACTGTAATATCAACTATCAACAGCACAACACATGCGCAGCACAATAAATGAAGCAGAGCACACAACTACGAACTTGGCTAGCACTAGTATCGCTTTCTACGATCTTAGTAACAACAGTATAAAACATTACAAAACACCGAAGGCTTACGCAGAGACTACCAACCAGCGATGACTTACTTTACATACTCATTTGGTCACTTCCTACAATGTCAGTCATTAGAACGTACACTGTAACAAATCTAACAGCTCCATGAACGCTGACTGCCAACACGTAATCCCTAACATAATTACAAAATTGTCAGGAAAACAGCAAAGTAAAAACCAAATGAACTTGACACTCAGTATAAAACAAGCATACATCACAGCAACATTTATTACTTCAAACTAGAGCTACGGATATTAACGATTAATTTAATCGTTAATTATTAAAAAATTTTAATGATTAAAATTATTTTTAAAGATTAATCGATCTGTTAGCTACATCAGTGCCTTGCGAGAGGCTGTTCAGCTCCGCCGGTTACATAGTAAACAAAAGACATTCTTCACTAGATCCACATACTGTAAACATGCTGGTTTGCCTTCGGGACTGGTGTCCAGGCAAACTTTCAACGTATGTAACTCTGTAGTCCATTGTGTGATGTAACGTTGAAAATTTCAATACGTTTGACAATTACAATTAGAGCATTATCTTTGCATTATATCTGCATTAACTAAAATTAACGATTAATTAATCGTTAATTTTCAAAAAGTTAACTATTAAAAAATTTTAATCGTTACCAGCCCTACTTCAAACTATAACACCACAGATCAAACTCCCATAGTATTTCATGATTTAAATGTACACACAGCAGAATACAAACTAGAGTTTGTTACTACATCTGTAGTCCGGTAAAAATAGCGTAGACATAAATGATAATTAACCCCAGACATTGCAGCATTACAATGAAACAAAAATGGGCCATTATTTCACTTTACAATTTGACTCTGGACACTTGACCCACATGATGCAAGACACTGTGAACTACCGCAGCTCACTGTCTACGCTGTCCTCAAGCTGACGACGCAAATGCAAGAACTGTATGGCGATACGATAAATGATCTCGGGTCGCAAAAGACCAAAGTCACCAAGGTTGACAAGATGAAGCAGGAGATTGCGTCCGAGTTTCTGTTGGACTATTTCAGCTCCATGTTCACGAACAAATGCTTCACATGCTGCTGGTAGTCGGCAGTCACCAATGAAGCTGTGTAAAAAACACAAAGTGAAAAACTTCGTCAACCAGTAAACAACTTTGTCAAACTACATCAAAACAATCAGAATCTGATAATTTTACAAGCAAAAGTGCTTAAAGCTCTCATACTTTAACAGTAATATCATATACCACATTTGCAACAAAAATGCTTTGTAACATGTTTTGTAAACCCCATTTGAAGCAGATATCAACCATTTATGCACAGATTTTCTAAAGCAGATTAGTAGATAGCCATTATGGCACTCATATGGTATTAGCAGGAACCACGCTAACTGCAATACACCAGCTTGTACCACGAACCACAAATCATCACTGCTCCTTGTGCATCCTCATCTTTACAAGTAAAATTACTTAATATACCCGAAATCCACACTACTCACAAATCTGTCCAATTTTCTATTATAATAACAATGTCACAAAAAAGTGTCAAATTAATTTGTAAAATACACTTCAAGCACCAGAAATCCATGTTTCAGTAGCAGTGACATTATTATCCCAATATACACCATTTTGTTTTTTGATATTATAGTCATTACTTTCTGCACAGCCGTCACTTACTTGTGGTGCATGACATGTAAGTTCCACAATTTCATCAGCTCCTTTTCACCTTCATTGACATCCGTGAAGTCGTCAATCAACTGCCAACACATGCCATATACACTCACAACTCAAACTGAAATATACTCCAGCTAACAACAGAACACACTTTCTAGTAATCTATTAGGAATAATTATACCACGTCAACGAATCACTTCATGTTAGGCGCAAGACTGAGTGATCATTAGCATGCTCACATCGGAGACGTTAAAACAACGCAGCACGAATGTAGCAATGAACGTGCAATATTTACAGCTAAAAAATCTAGCACATTAATTACACGACTTCAGAGTGATATTCTAAATAGTAAGACATCTGTTCTGTAAGGCCAAGAAATGACAATGTGGCAGGTTTGCCTAAGAGTCGACACACTCACAGGTCACTGCAGATACGACTCTAAACGAATGCAATACATCTGACAACCAAAACTGAGTAACAAACGAAAACATGCACAAAAACTAAAAAATATCCCTAAAACACTAAAAGAACACAAATCTACAAAACATTGATCTAGTCGCTTTTTTTTACAACATCCCGCTAAGAAACAGACTAAAATTTCTAATAAACCCACTATCAACACATGGCATAAGTCAGTTAAAACAGTCACATCACTATTGGGTGGTGTGCTCCTCTCGGAGTACGGCCATTTCTCTGACATGCCATTCGTAATGCAGTTTAATCACAGCATCCTACCAGAGTTTGATGGTCAAACGCGTTCTTTTGCAGCAAACAGCATTTGCACTAGCAGTGAACTTCAGAATAAGTAAATCACATCTAAATTGTACTCCAGCATACAAAGGATATGTAGAGCTGCAAGAAACTAACGGTAAAAATTCGTCAAAATCACGGTCCAGTTTTAGAAAATGGGCCAAATCATGACACTGAAATATAACGTTTACAGCCATCGAAGTCACTGTTTGAATGCACTATAAATGCAACACAGTAAACCAGAATGCTGAACGTCCGAGTTACCTTCTCTCACACCTAGATGGTAGGTTGCAGCCTCTTCGAAGACACTTCTACTATTCGCACCCAGTATGTTGGCACAGAAAACGAGACAGGCACATAGGCTACTCATGCTCGCAAAGGGAAAGCTATGTGAAAATTCACACACGACCATTTTTTGAACAGGGACATAGTGCATAGTTCAGCGATAATCACGGTTGTGGCACAAAATCATGTCGACTGCTCAAAATCACGGCACACAGAGAAAACGACTGTAATCACGGTTGTGGCACAAAATCATGTTGACTGCTCAAAATCACGGCACACAGAGAAAACGACTGTAATCACGGTTGTGGCACAAAATCATGTCGACTGCTCAAAATCACGGCACACAGAGAAAACGACTGTATTCACGGCGATCATAAATCTGTGATTTTCTTGCAGTCCTAGTAATGTGCTGTTTTGCTGACAACATACAGCAACCCTTATTTTTTGTTTCAGTCTTAACATTTTATTCATATATTCACATCTGTTTAAAACAACCAACAAAATCAAAACTAGCCAAAGTAATTGGACATGCTACACTCAACCCCCTAACCCTTGATATGGGGGATAAATACCCAATTTAGTACAACATTTCTTCAGTTATCAGGAGTTTCCAATGCAAACAGGATGTTTACAGCTGGCGTATTGCAGCTGTTTTTGCACTGCCCACCCAGTGAGATCATCGATCACAATAGTCTACATTTCATGCATTCAATTCAGTATAATGAAAACACTGTGACCGATTTTCAACACCTGACAGCCACATCCACATCTCTGATACACACTCACAGACCTGCTGCGTTTTCTGTCTAAGCCATTCTGGGTCGTTTTCATCCTCACTGTCAATGTCTATCTCACATGGTCGAACTGGCTGGCACGTCAATGAGTGAAAATACAGGCTAAACACAAACATAAATTTGCGAACAAAATAGAGAAGGACTAATAAACTGTGAGATTCATACAGCCGCCCACTGGCTGCAGTATGTCAGAGTAACCTAGTTTTTGGTTTGTGCCCAGGGCTGGTCAGTATGTCTGTGCATGCACGATTACAAGTCTCTATGTCCACCATTTACGATTTGCGACACCCTGGTTAACAATCACACAGACGCAATTCAAACAGTATACAGTACAACTAAAGTGACTACTGTCACAGGGCCCAAAACCTCTTGGTGTGATGTCGTTATCATGTCATCACAGCACATAGTCTTGAGACAGCCCCTACGTGCACAAGCGCTTCTAACTTTTGGCGATTAAAATGTAATCAAGTGAGTGAAAAGCACTGTATTTCTTCCTTAATTCAACACCAATTATTTCCATTTAGACATAATTTATCGGAAAACAAAAAGTTTGGGCATCATCCTCATACCATGGGCTATGTTTGTGCCAATTTACACATTTCTACAGTGTGGTTTCTACAGCAGTGCATGGAGAAGAATGTGCTCTTTTTAGTTTTTTTCACATTTTTTCCTTCAAATTTTGCCATGGTTAAAAACTTTAAACGTATCATCCCCATACTAGACGCCACCTTTGTGCCAAATTTGGCGTTCTTAGGCCTTCTGAGATATTGCTTGGAGAAAAACTGGTCACCCACCCACCCCCTTCTTATTTCACGATCCGTGAACCTCAGTGCTGTGCACTGTGGAATTAGCTATTATTAACAATTAGCTGAGCTAGCAGTAATTGAGCTAGCAGTAACTGAGCTAAAAATTACTTCCAAACCAAATTAACTCACACCTCAACATTTTTGTACATGTTTGTACAACAAAATGACATACCGATTATGACCCTGAATTATCTGCCATCCCTTGTAGCCTTCTGCTTCCGGTTCCTGAAATTCACTCAGATCGAAGCTTGGCTTCTTGAACTTATTCCTTCAAAACAAGTCATCACAATTTACAACATTTCAAAAACTGAAGCAAAATAAATTATGAATTAGAAAGTGATCAAAACCAATAACTGGAAGAGCAAAGACTTTCACTATATATCACTTTGCTCTCCAAACTTGCTTAGATCTTGATTTTTAAAGACACAGAAAAACTTTAGGCCAAATAATCCACTCACGTCTTCATAGCAAAGTTTAGTTCAGTTACGTCAACAACTAACAAGAAACAACCACAGCACCATAACACAACAATAACAATGATGAAGAACAACCAAATGCAATCAGCTGTTTTGTGTCCCATATGCCCAGATACAAAAACAGAGACAACATGTTCACTTGTCAACAAGAATGATGGTGACTGGGATTCGCTGCACGGGTCCATTGCGACTGAATGCAAAACCAATGTGAGAGTGCAGGTCTTGTGGGTTGCCAACGTACGATCCATCGTAACTTTCATTGACTGCGACGTCTATTCTCACACCTTTATGATGTTCCTACATTCAGCAATTATCAAACATAATGCAACAATTACCAGCAAACTTTAGTACCTCACAAACAAAAATAAAATTGACACAATGCATAATATATCAATAAACAGTACACACTGGACAGCAAACAACAACAACAACAACAACCGTTTAACGGCCTTTGTTCCGGGACAACCCGGGTAGGCTGGTACCAGAAAAAACACTCTGCCTTCTGCCTTAGCATAGGGCTGTGCTGCATTCAGGCTGGGTTTCCCCACCTCCTGTCTTCTGGATTTTATGGAGCAGGGGAAGATAATGGAGGCAGAGGCACCGACAGTCCAGGTGGGCGCCACTCCAACCGGACTAATGGCGCCCCCACCCCCACAACC
>Ga0126335_1001889_pt1 | contig 12171 bp, 4 predicted proteins | sample OlaspJWI45metaG_FD_108409 | JGI IMG/M metagenome (GOLD analysis project Ga0126335, IMG submission 108409) | Marine gutless worms symbiont microbial communities from Oahu, Hawaii - Olavius sp. 1 OAHU.JWI-45 metaG | ecosystem: Host-associated > Annelida > Digestive system > Unclassified | place...
CCAACACCCCCTCAACCCTCCCCTACCTCCACCCACCAAAAGTGTAAATTTTCTGACTGGCTACCCACGACCCCTAAATTTTTTGTGCTAAAATAATCCCTGGGGCACTCCGGAACTACCCTGAAAATTTGGAGGCAATCGCCTGTCCCATTCCTGAGTTATAAGCAAACTAACATACGCACATACAAACACACAAACCACCTTACATACATACATACATACATACATATGAGACTTCATCTCATCTTATCTACATGTATATCTCACTCTTTGAGTTGATTTCACAGAATCCGGCCAAATTGTAGGGTTAGGTCAGTTTTGAAAACCAAAACCGAAACTGCGGTAGTTTGTACCCTGGACAAGATAACTACAGGTTAAAACATATTTTGGGCCATAACTCCCTTATTTGAAGAGATATCGCACTTTTGATGTAAAATCCTCATCCAATATCTCGAGCCAATTTAGACGAGGGGTCACATGACCCAGGTGACCTTGACCTTCAAAATGCCCATATGCGCTATTTTGGCTTACAACTCTTATTGAAGCTATACTAAAGAATGTATGACTAAAAAATAAGTAACACGACTATATCCAAGGTCAAGTTCGACCCAACCTTACCCACTTGTTGTTTTTAAGTCTTTGTATTATCGTTAAGGGCAGCAGATTAAGCTGCCTCAGCTGGGTTTTGGCACAATATAATATATTCATACTTACTTGCATTATTTCTTAGACATTTCTTGGAACATACAAACAGTAATATATGTAGTCCTATTCTTTTTCTCAACTATCCAACTGACGACTAGATCGTTTAACAAAAATTACCAAAAACAGACAACTTACTATAAGTGCGAGAAGAGACTCTTTCTCTTGCGGAGACTGTATTTTGTGGACGAGGAGTTTGAGTGCTATCTGAGGACCTTCAGGATCCTTGTTGATTCGATCACAAAAGCCAACAATGGCCTCCCAGTCTTCTGAATGACCCAGTACATTTGTGCACTTGTCTACATTAAATCACCAGACAATAATTATCTATTATTACGTGAAATGCAGCTTTTTACACTATAATTATAAATAACATTTGAAAGACAAAAATTATAGTGAAATCCACAAAAGTTATAAAACATTGTTGACTCGTAAATGGGGATCTTTTATCTGGCACCACTTTCATAACTGTTGTCATTTGGCACTTATCTAATGTTTATGTCTATGCTATGCATATCTGTGCATGCGTTTCTATCGTTTGTGGATGTTTGGCATGTGCAATACAAGATTTGCCATCCTGAGACAGCAAAAAATGTTTTGAGCTCAGATGTAAATCCAGCAGCCCAGTTTTTCAACACTTTTTGACAGACACGCCCGCAGTATCTGTTTATGCCCAATGATGATCTATTTTCCAACCCAGCCTGGCCATACGGGTGGAGTCAATATTATCCTAACCAATCGTACACACTGTTCACTATTTTCACACGTGCAGCACTGTCACATGCTATTTTGCCGGGCACATTGTGACTCAATCGCAACAAGACTGGCAGCTTCCAGCAAGTGTTACGTGGTGTAATGGTTATGATACCGTAGCAGCAAACCATGAGCCGAGTTCAAATCCTGTGTACTTCTGTTGAATATTCTTTTGCAGGTAACCAAACAAAATGATTTAGCAAAAGCTCCACCGAATAAACCCGCACAGTGAATCTGAGTTGAGCCACGAGACAGACAGACAGACTGACGGACAGAAACTGCGCACATTAGTAAACAATACAACATCATATGCATTCTACGCAGCCTAAAAAGGATGATTAGTTGTTACCTTTTACGGTCAGTTTTTAGGCTTTCTGCATCGATTTTACAGTATGACTTATTCAGTTAGCATTAGTCAGTGTTCTACATGGCTAGGCTGGGTTGGAAAGTACAATGACCTGCTAAAAGCACTGTGTCATTTCGTGTTCTGGCAATGCACAATACATGGAACATATCAGCATTTTTGGAGCGTATATCTGCCCCAGATCAAACTATTTTCAATTTGGTGGGTATGTAGACAATGGGCTCCCCAAAAGTGTGGAATGGTCCAAATATGATTTCTTCGAAAATCAAACTTGGCGGACGGCAGCCATATACCACACATACAACATACCGGCTGTCAAGTCTAACGTCGGCAACTAGATCGCATTTCTTTACACTATGCGGAGTGACATCTCATCACTACAATTGACAACATCTTCTTCTTTGTTCTTATATATCAACCAGAACTTATTTGAGAAATTTTAAAAAATTGTCACAAATAAGACAATTATTCACATTCTCTGCCTAATTTTCCAAGCACACATAACAAAACAGCATCTGTTTACTGAATGGCAACATATGGCACTGTGCCATTTGGCCTCATTATTTTTTGCCATATGCAAACCATCTATTAATGCACAGTATCAAGGCTTATCATTTCCATTTTGCATTTTGCACGTTTATTCAACATGAGGTTCATTTTTTACTCTGATTGCATTAATACCAATCATATCAGGATTAATACGATTATTGCAAATTGCCCATCTCTAACAGTGACGTATAATGGCAAATGCGTGTTTGGTAAATTTTGAGTTACTGCATGAATTATCAACAAATTTAGCTCATATAGAAGGTTTCTGTCATCTACATCATCTACTGTTTAACTTCAGTGGACCTTGTGATCGTTGCGACCACATACATTTCAATCTGAGACAAGTGGAAAGCAGACGGACAAGTTTGGCATTGCTCTAATAGGCACTGTTTTGCAAAAAAAAATCCATTTGTAAACACTCGTTTTTCTCCAAATCTTATTTGTTTACTCCAGAAATCACAAAACTCGTCTATTTCTGGACGTACAACTATCCTCGACAGATTGTATTACATGAAACTCCTCTGTCAAAACTGTTATTGATTTCACAACTTCTGCCGTGAAGTTTGCAGTGTCATGCTCGAAAAACAATTCCAGCAATCGGCGGACCAGATAAAATTGTTGAAATTGATGAATCGAAGATTGGCAAAAGAAAATACAATCGAGGAAAAGGGTTGAAGGAGTCTAGGTGTTTGGGGGGACTGAACAAGATAGCAATCCACCACAGTGTTTCTTTGTCTCGATTGATCATCGCTCTGCAGCAACAATGATACTTATCATAAAGCAGTGGATCTGTCCAGGCACAACAATTGTCTCTTAACTGCTGGAAGTCCTACTCTTCGCTAAAATCGGGTACTTGCATGAAACAGTTGACCACAGTATACAGTTCATTTCAGAAACAGGTCATTCAGGTTCTTATACAAATCATATCAAAAGCAGGTAAATGCCTTTAAAAGTTGCTTCCGTGCTTTGGCACTGGCAAAAATTTGTACGAGTCATATTTCGCCAAATATTGCATCTGCCGACGTTTCCGGAAGACAAATTCCTGGAATTTCTCAAGTTAGTCGCCATTGTGTACTGTCCACCAGTTTTGGGTCACAACATCGAACTACTGTCTGATGTGGAGGAGTTGACTGTTGATGCTGGTAAGCCAGCAGTCATCCGTTCAATTGTGAAGCTGCCACTTCGATTGACGTACCGACGATCTCAGCTTCGTTCTTTCATTGTCTGATGATGAACCAGACAACAGTACTGCTGACACGTTTATGTGAGGTAAGGTGACATTTCTGATTTTCTACCCTCTCACCATTGCAGGTGACAGGTGATAGTACATCATGAATTACTTTGTCGCAGATGACTACAGTGCAGTTATTCGGTTTGTTTATGAAGACGTTCGCTTGGTATTTCTTGCATTTTCGTCATGGGGGAGGGATCTTACCGTGGATATGCTTTTCTGAGGTTAGATTGCTATTACTATATCATACAAACGTCTCTATAACCCACTTCCACGGGGACCCATAATCTCCACTCGTCCCCAAACGCTAAAAATGTTTTAGGAGCACAGTCTATCAGTGTGGTCACAGTCACTGGTCAATCTAGCTATGGTCAGCCCAGAAACTTTGGTACGCAGGTCCTACGTAGAAGAGATTTCAGATGACAAAAAACAACATAGCAAAGCAAATAATCGGGAGGTGCATAAATATCTAAAACCGAAGTAGTACAAAAAATTAGCTGTTTACAATAAATTATCTAAAATGATCATACTTAGCCAAAATTCCAATCCATCTTCGGAAACATCACCACCAGTCGCCATGTTTTGCAGTGTAGTGTTTACAACCTGGCACACGCCCACTGGCTAATAAATAAGTAAATGAAGCACAGCAAAGCAAAGTAAATGAAGTTTAGACGAAGGAGCTGGCCGTAACCTATATGCCCTCCAAATTACATAGAATATGAGAATATGTTGTGTACAAATTGTACATTATTAATCTAAATTATTAATGAAACTTTTATTTCCTACTCCGGTTAATTCAGCCTTGTTGTTATGAATAAGATGATTGCTCCAGAAGTTGTCTAGCTTATTCTTAAAAGAGACGTAGGCATAGACGTAGAGGAATTACGGGCGCGGGGCTAATGCAAAACTCACGAAATACTGATATCCTATATAACTGGTTCTAGTAATGTGAAGTCCGATTTCCGGTTCCGTGAATTCAGCTTTATAATTATACAATATATGATGTTGCCAGAATTTATCAAGATAGGATTTAAATTTATTAACAGTGTGGCATAACACAACATTGTTAGGTAGACTGTTCCAAATATTAACTACTTTCATAGTAAAAAAGTATTTGCGCAAGTCGTATTTTGGTCTACTTTCTCTGAGCGCCTCTTAAGTTACGACCTTACGGCGCTATACAAATCTGTTTATTATTATTATTATTAACCTAAGATCATTTCCCCTCGTGATGTAACTATGACCATATCAATGAATGACTGGATCTCCTTTACGTGCACGGTGCACTCAGCTGGACTGTGCAGTTGTTTCATCCTGTTCCAAAACTGACTTGCTTTCCTTTCCATTTTTAATCCAGTACGCCTAACCACATAAATCACTCAACTATCAGCAATGATAAAAATTTTGCTCTGATTTTCTTTATTGCAGTGATTCTGTAAAAAAATACTTCGGCATTCCAGTTCAAGTTTACATTCAACTGCTAAAACAGACGAAAACAGCATGAAATGACACATCTGTGTGACAGATGGAATCGCCATGAATTATTGTTGAACGAGCACTGTACGATTATCAGCTAATATGGTACCAAACGACCTTGAAGATGATGGTCATTGGTCAAGATTACCCACCTTCTTCCTCTTACCATGATATGCATTTAGTACGAAGTTGGCGCAAGTCAGTTCATTTCATTTCTTCAGAATCGAGAGCCAGAATTCTCGAGACTTCAGTCTTGGTCTCGAGACCCAATTTTCAGTCTTGGTCCTGGGACCCTTGAGTCTTGGTCTCGGAGCTTAGAGTCTCGGTCTTGAAGCTCCATATTTTGTACCATATTAACAACTTACAGTAACTGCATAGAAAATATCAAATCATGTGTTAAATGCCAAGGCCTATATTGCAAGCATTCGACAGTAAATATACGGTACATCCGATTAATGCTCATAAATGGACTACCTTACGTACAAAATTGTGACAAAGCCACGCCTCGTCTGAGATTCATACACTTGGGCTGAAATCAGCGCATTAGAGGTTTTTTAAATGATATGCGCTATATAAATTCATGTTTTACTTACTTACTTACACCGCAAATTATACAAACTGTTGCATCCGCCGGCAGATAGAATTTCTCTGAAGTGCTCTTCAGCCGCTCCTGTTGAGAACATTTTCAGCAACAGTGGTTTGCTGATGAGGACAAATGAATGAGTGATAAGATGCTTCACAGTAAATCTTTTGCATTGCAATAATTAGGAGTAAAGTCTGATGATACTGCACAGTACTCGGTTGTCAGGTTGAGTTTTCTATTGAACTATGATGTACAATCACATATGCACAAACAAGTGAAGGAAGCTCATTTATTGCATTGGTTCATTTTTACCAAAGCATTGGTCTTGATCTTGAGACCCTTAGTCTGCATCTTGTTCTCGATCTTGAACAAATGAGTCTTGAATCCAAGTCTGTCAAGAGCTATCATGATCAGGCATACTAAACAGATGGGGACCAACAGTGACAATATGCCCATGATGTAAAATGTAAAAAAGATGTAAAACAGAAAACAGAGTGTTATAAACTACTTCATGAATAATCGATGGTACCATCTATGGAATGACAGCCTGAAGAAGGCAAGATAGACATTTACTATACATAAGACTAGTAGCATTAGTCTTAGCCTTGTTCTTTAAAATACCGCATCTCAAAAAATGTCTAACATGGTGACTCACATAAGTATAGCACAAAACAATGTTGTGATAAGTTTTCTTCTACACAATGATTTTCTACAGCAACTTGCTTAGTGTTCAAGATTGATACAAACTTACTAACGCACATTGCACAACACACTAGGGATGACTGAGTGAGTAGAGGCTTAATGTCCCACTCGACACATTTGTACATCATCTCAGGGACAATTTTTACAGGTCAGATGACCCAACCAAGAGCGTCAAAGCACTGAAGGAAGCCAACTAGCCACCGAGATAGATTCAGTCCCACCAGAACCACTCTACCATGTTACAATATAAACCGAGGAAACCACCTCTAGGCTAAGCACAGCATAAAAGTCCCATTATGACAACCTACAAGACCTGCAAGCTGCTTAGATCATGCAACAACAAAGTGTTGTACAATACTATAGTAACTAGAGCAGCTCTGTTAATATTCCCTCTTTACACTAACCAGATGAGACCATGGAGGTTGAGGGGTGTCTAGTTTACTCGGCATTTACGACATCCGCACAAGCTTGATTGATTGATTGAGCAGAGGTTTAACGTCCCACTCGACGCTATATAGGTCATTTCGGGCACAATTTTTACAGGCCTGATGACCCAACCAACAGCGTCAAAGCACTGAAAAAAAGCCAGCTGGCCACTGAGATAGGCTTCAGTCCCACCAGAACCACTCCACTGTGTTACAATATGTACTAGGCTAACTATAGGCAACCGCCTCTAGGCTAATCACAGCGTAAGGGTCCCAGTGTAACAAAAACCCAATCTGCTGGACCTATAAGCTGCCTACAACATCGTGCAACAAGAGTATTGCACTGTGCTATAGTAACTAACCGACCAGCAAATGGAGTGGGTCTATTCTTATACCACAGAGACCACACACTAGGACATCACACTTATCTATGGAAAAATGTCATCAACTAATCTGTATCTTTCTGCCCGAGATGTGACAAAGTTTGTTAATGGAATAATTACAATGTCTCGTGCAGCAAATAAATGAAAGAACCAATTAAATGTAGTACACATACAATCAGATACGCAGAAAAATTTAAATTCAGAACACACAGTAAAACTATAAATTCCTATAGTAAAACTGACAAAATGTGATGTTACGACCTCTGTCTACTTAACAATCACAACTGACATATAGTATGCACATCAATGAAAACTACTTTCCAGCAACAACACAACAAACAGCTTATACATACAATCAATCATATTCTACAGAAGGTAGATAACTGGAACTTGGACAAACATTCTCATGCATATGAATCAATGTCATTAGTTACAGCTACAAGTATTACATTTCTGTTAAATACCATTGAGTTTAGTGCCATATATTTTTAGGCTGCATCGAATGCATAAGATGCAGTCTATTCTTACTGACGTTTGTGGCATCTGTCTGTCAGTCTGTCTGTCACGTGGCTCATCTTGGCTTCACTGTGCAAGAATGATTAAACAGATCAAGATGCTGTTTGGGGTAAACACTCCTAGGGGCACATGGAACATTGTGCTAGATGAGGATCCTGATCCGCCAACCGAGAGGGAGAGGGGCCCAGTTTTAAATCTTGGGACCCCCTCCTATCTCCCGAACGGCTGCAGCTAGAGACTTCAAACTCTGCATAGAGGGCCGGATCCCTAACGAAAAAAAACCATAGGGGGTCGGGGTCACGTGATCTATTTCTGAATTTTGGGACCCCTTCCTATATCCATAATGACTGAAGCTAGACACTTGAAATTTTGCACTCATACAGAGGGCTACTGGCTCTAACTGGAACTATGCAAAAATAGGTCATAGGGAGTCGGGGCGGGGTCATTTGATCCAATTCTGAATTTTGAGACCTCCTTGCTAACTCCGGAATGTCTGTAGAGGCTTGAGATTTTGCATGCATATAGAGGGCTGCTGGCCCTAACACAAACTATGCAACAGTAAGTCAAATGCGGATCCACATCTGGGTCACATGCCCTACTTCACTTCTGTGATCCCCTACATATCTTAATTATAGACATAAATGAAATATGAAGCTTTTGAATGGTAATATTGTCAACATACTCCAGAATCCAGATTACACTGTGTTGGATTCCTTACAGTACAAGACTGAAAATAAAATTCAGAGGTGGTTAATCTTATGCTGAGGAAAAACTGAAATCAGGAAAGTAATAAGTCATTAACGTAACTGTTTCTGGTACAATACTGCATATAACAGCAAATGCAGCTCTCATTTACTGTTAAATATTTTACAACTGTACATAAAGTTCACTTTACGACTGACAGCACAGTGCCATGGTATACAATATACGTACATATCAGATGACCACATAATTGTACAACAAATAACCAACCAACATCCACTCGGCTAACAGCCATACACTGTACAAATTACGACTGTACATAGTTTGATCTTTGGTTGATTTTAAACAGGACTACCGAGATGAAGAAAGTGATGCAGTAAAGACCAGTGGCTATCCAGCAGTTGATGGCGTTCTGGCTGTACAGTTTCTCAATGTATTCATAAGTGTAATTTTTACTCTTCCACTCGTCATTGTCAATAGGCAGATCTTCTGCCAATCCTGGTGCCCGAACATAGAAGAAGATTCCCAGCAAACCCTATTGTTTCACAAATACACACAAATGGCAAATGAGTTACATTAAAAACTAATTGCGTGAACTTGCTTCTTGAACTTGGTTAGCACATTATTAGAGTCTGACTAAAATATGCCGGGATGCTGAGACAGATGTCAGAACAGTTAATGGCTTTACTAAGGGAACCGAGCTCTGTACTAAGTGAGACCGAGATGCTCTGTAGTTCCAGAGACGCTGGGACAGATGTTAGGAAATCTATTAATGCGCCCTTTGCATTGAAAAATGTTGTTTGATTAAACTCCAACAATTCAAAACTTCATATTCACTTGCAGATATACTTGTCAGCGGATTACAAATGGTCCACAGAAAAAAACTAACACTAATTACGATATAGATGGACAGTCTCAATACAGAGCTCGGTCCCCTTAGTTTGTGTCCCGGCGTCCCAGCATATTTTAGTCAGACTGCATGTGTTAGAGTTAAAGTTAAGATAAAGGATAGTGCTAGAATTAGGGTTATCATCCAATCAATCAATCAGAAAATTTCTATAGTGCCGCTTACAGTGAAATAGACATCAGTACTGGACAATAAAATATAAATTGGGTACAGACTAAAAATAAAATAGTAACCGGTAATAATCCTCCATAAATGTATTTGTTTAAAATGTTACTTATAACTTCCGGGCTTGCATTCCGGTGACTGAAAAAAAGTCTGGAACTGACCAACAAGGACACACGTGGGATATCATACTGACAACTGAGTGCAGACATGCTCTGTCTGGAAGTGTCCAGAGTGGTACGACAGCATGCTGAAGGTGAACTGGAGCATATCCCAATGCAACACTGTGCATCGAAATGCACTTGTAACTTATATGTAATACGTTGACGGATCAGCAGCTAGTGGAGCACCTGCAATGCAGCTGTGACAGTGTCCTGTGGCGTCAAGTCTAGGATCAACTGTGCGATGGCGTGCAGTACTCGTCATACCAGGGCTACTAGCCAAGCGGCCGGGCAAATAACTGTCTGCCAGCAGCTGGGTAGATCATTATTTGCCTGGCCACCGGGTGGATCGCGCAAATATGCTCCACTCGGCGGCCGGGTTGACTGTAATTGCCCGCCGCTGCCCGGTGGTGAAAAATAACTTCACACATCAGCCGCCACTATCTGCAGGCTTTCTCTTACAGTATTATCTGAAAATCTGTAATAACTGTATTAGCACAATATTGAATAGCATTTATTGCTAATTGCTTAGTCTACACTGATTGCCGGTAGCATAAGACAGAAGAAAATGTGAATGACTATTTTAAACATACAGATATCTGTCATAAAATCCACCGTCTGTGATGACTTTCTCATTTGTAAATAAAAAATTTCTAGGCAGGCAAGGGAACTTCACTGTTGACAGTCAGTGAACTTGTTACCACTGTGTGGAACGAAGTCTCTAAGTTCAGAATCTGTCGATTTGATGTTACAACTTACATTGCTTATCTTCATATCAGCCGGGCCAATCGTTACTTGCCCGGCTGGGGCCTGGCGGCCGGGCAAATAACATTCTGCTCGGCAGCCGGCCAAATAACATTCTGCCCGGCAGCCAGCTAAATAACTTAGGCTAATGTTATTTGCCCGGCAAAATAACAGACAGACTGCACGGCCGCCAGGTCGATCGTTATTTGCCCGGCACCCACATATTTTTACCTGTCGACTTGACTCTATGGTGACAGTAACATAAGATGTCATCAAAAAACAAGACACATAAATGCAGCAGCAGTAGCCCATGAATATATACAGTAAGAAAGCAAATACAATTAACAAACTGCCATATCTAAATCTGCAAGATATGGTTAGAAACAATAAAGCATCATCGTATAACAACATAACATCCAGGTTTAGCATGCTGCCGTAAATTAACAGTACTAACCGAAACAACAAACATACATAACATGAGAAAACTGTCATTGATGCCTCAACATGTATACTGCTTTTTTACTTTGCAATGATTACTGTAGATGGATGTCTAATATATTTTTTTTAACAAAGTTGACCATATTTGTGCATAGTCGACGAGCTAGTCGATATGATGAAAACGAACTCTACTTTCCCAATCACCAGCTTAATTAACTAAAACTCTGTATTGCTTTGACGTCCCAGTTGCAATGAAGGTAGGTCTCTGAATCTATAGGCCTACAAATGCCTTGCTTTTTAGCAATTACAGTGACAGGCAATAGCCTTCCAGAATTGTGACATTGGCATCGCAGTCCAGTCCAGAACTGACTGTAGTGTCTACAACTTACGACGTCTTCAAGCCCATACAAGGACGTTTGCTCTCTAGTCCGTGACATCATCTACGCTGATGACGGTGCACTGATGGCACACACACAGGCAGACACTCAACACCTCTTCAATTGATTCTGTGATGCTGCTATACGCTTTGGCCTGACGATCAGTCTGAAAAAGACAGAAGTTCTGTTGCAACCAGTGGATCGTCTTACATCGACACCTCCAGTGGTCATGGCTGGAGAGACTGCACTCCCAGTAGTGCAGAGGTTCTGTTACCTGGGCAGCATGTTATCATCTGATGCCAAAGTTGATGAGGATATAAGCTCACGCATCGCCAAAGCCAGCTACTCCTTTGGCAGGCTCACCAGATGCCTCTGGGATGATCATGGCATCCGACTAAATACGAAAGTGGCGTGAGTGAGCAGAGGTTTAACGTGGTGACAGGTGATCACGATGATGATGATGGTTGAAAAAGAGACCCAAATTAGTAAAATAGCAGTTCATGCCACATAAATAGCAAGGCCTAAATTTTGTCTCCATTAACATTAAGATTTTACAAACACTATCATAATCAAATTTAAATGTTAGACTTTCACAAATTAACTGTCCATATTACACACGCGCATATTACAGCATCAACCACAACCGCCTATAAGTTCAGAGCGGGAATGGGTAAGCTAGGCCCAACGTATTGTATCCACTTGAGTATTCACTCCAGTATCTAGTATCCAGTAACGACTTGACTACCAGTAACGACTAGCAAGAAAAGATCCAAAGAACTTGAAACTTGATAGCTGCAAGTACCTAGGAAATATAATAGATAAAAATTTGTTTGGAAAAAGCACATTGATTATGTATATAAAAAAGTAATTAAATTTACTAGCATATTTTATAAAATTTGTACGAAAATGAATGATGAAATTCTAAAAATGCTCTATTTTGCTTTTGTCTTCCTCACCTCCTATACGGAATAGAAATCTATGGCAATACCTATCAAA
>Ga0126335_1001890_pt1 | contig 12169 bp, 5 predicted proteins | sample OlaspJWI45metaG_FD_108409 | JGI IMG/M metagenome (GOLD analysis project Ga0126335, IMG submission 108409) | Marine gutless worms symbiont microbial communities from Oahu, Hawaii - Olavius sp. 1 OAHU.JWI-45 metaG | ecosystem: Host-associated > Annelida > Digestive system > Unclassified | place...
AACTGCAGACTAGGAAGCACGTCCATCCACATACAATACAAATACTACGCGCGCTACGCGCGCGATCTTACTATGGGCTACGCCCGTAGGCCTGCGGCCTACCGGGCTGCGCCCGGTATAATTATTTTACAAAAGTGGTAATTGTTTTTTCTTCTCCTCCTGGGTCTGTCAGTCGTCTTACTTCGCTGTTCATTATCTCGCTAACTGTGTAGGAACAACACGAACACGTTATGTTTACTGTTAGAACTTTTAATCTGTTCAAAATCGAAATACATTAGGCCTATAGTCAGAGGAAAAGAGCGATTTTCTGACAAAAAGCACGGCCGACCGCCCGCCACACGCCGGGTCTCTTCGCCAGCTGCGAAATACTCAGTTAAGCACGCCGTATCTGAATGAATACCGATTATAGATTAGTTTTTCGAATATTCTGCAATCTCGTGTCCGGTCCATCACCGAAAGTTAACGCACACACATCAATATCGTCTCTGCAGTCTTCCAAATCGTCACCAACAGTTAAAATTCGATTATTTATTATTATGGAGAAATCAAAAGATACAACAGACTTCGACATAAACTGCATGCAAGCCTACGTAATATACTATCGGAAATATAGGGCGTGCAACGAATCACAATTCATCAAATATGCGATATATTTATATCAGCAAACGACGTATCTACGCACCTCCACGCAAAGTCTAGGCTACATGCATGTCGATGTCGTATCAGACTGTGATTGTGATTAACAATAACCACGAGTTCTGCCTCTACATATGAATCGTACGCTCACATCTGTAGGCGTATCTGATTTGTAAGGAAAACGTCAGCAACAAAACGAAAACAATCGAACAGATTCAAACGCATCAACGTCATCGCGCGATATACCAACTCGATAGTTTGGACAACAGTGGGGATATCTCGACTAAGCAAGTCTGCAAATAATTTGATCATCGGACAGAGCTTTGCGACAGCTTTTTATTGAACGAACACTGCACGAATACTGCAATCTTCTCCGTAGAAATGTGTTTGAGGAAAATGCCATGGATAAAGTGACCGACTGTACGTGCACAGATTTACGGCCCACTCCACACATAACTGACAGGTCATTTGTCACTTGTGAGACGGACCCTTCCAGGCAATCTGAGCATTGCTATCGACGACTAGTGTTGTGAAATTACCGGTAATTTATTCCGGCGGTAAGTTAACCTGCAGGCTTACAACATTACTGACGACCGACACCGACTTGTGTGGAAAACTTAAAATATTGAACAAGGAAGTTCTGTCACTATAAAGAAACCGACAACAAACGTAACATGTAACAAAACACTGATCTGATCGCAGACACTCAATAATTGGGGCAACAGCCTCCCCCCAACAACTGGCCGAATACTGACCGATTTTCGCCCGGATTAGCGACAGACGATCTAACTTTAAGAATTTCACAACGTGCAGGAGAACGTGTATGTTTTCTACGCATAAACTCAATTTTCTAGAGAGGGAGCTGTACCCTGCCCTCTTCGTGGCCGAGCAGTCATTTCGCCCCCTCCTCACCCCAAGTCTACGACAATGGCGAAGCGAGCGAGGAACTGAATCAAGCGGTGATGGAGACGAGCGAGTGGCAACGGGTACGACTGAACGGCATCAGACCAGCTCAACAACACAACGAAACGCTTGTCGGTAGACGATCGCGCCAAACACTTCTGGAAGTATTTCATCGAATTGCATAGATACGTTCACTGCATTGAAACGAACGACATCGTTAACTGACACGTCTACACGACAATGTCTGTAAGCCTACGCTAAACATCTTCAGTGAAAGAAAGAGCACGTCGCAGCGTACAATCATGCTTCTTAGAACACGTCTTATGTCAATACATAACGACTGACAGTTCTACACAACACAAGTTAAAGTTTAAACAAATTATTCATTTACGAAACCTCATAAACAGAACAGTAACTCGGAATTCGCTTAAGAACTTTCACTGATGAATTATCACGTTAAAACAAGCTTCAGGTTATTCTAGGCTTAACCAATATCTTTCAACAGAATGTTTGCTGTAAGTATTCACTGTACAGGATTGCTTCATCTACGTTTTCGTGGAGAGCAAATGGCTTCTGTTGTCTACAGCTGTTCACTAAAGACTAAGAGAAAACACAACAGAGGGCTCAAAGTACGTGACATAACGTTTCCAGTTGGTGGACAGCTGTCATGTAACTATGCAGGGTCGGGTTTAGGGTGTGGCCCATGGGGCCCGCCCGGGCTTCCCACCAAACTCTACCAACCCTCGTACTCTAGGCTATAGTGCATGAGTGGGTCCGGTGCTCAGGTCCTGAATTTTGGGCTAGTAATTTCACTAATAGGACCGTCAACACGATGACCTACCAAGCAGAGGCGTAGACAAGGGGGCTGATAGGGGCAAAAACTCCCCCCCCCCCGAAACAAGGACAGGGGGCAAAACTGAACACTTTTTACTTCTAAAAAGAGCTAAATTTAGCCCGCAGAATCCACTAAAATGCACTATTTTGACGTCAAGAATTCAACTATTTTCTGCCCCTTTCCACACCCTCTCTCCATCTGCCTGGCAGCCAGGTATATTAGGGCTCGAACATGTCAGATCTCCTCCCCCAGAATTTTTCTGCCTATGCCCCTGATACTAAGCAAATGGGGCCCCCAGGCCTCTCACCACCTAAATCCGGCCCTGTAACTATGCCACAGTACGACAACAGTAGGCCCATACTTTGCATAAGCGCTGGCCATGCATCACTTCAGACCTTTCTCTTCAACGAACACATCAATCACACATAAATATTTAGACGCCAAAAGAAACTTTACCACCAAAATCACCACGCAACAGTACTAGGCCTATCAACTGATGACTGGCGCTTTGTTATGAGCATTGCCATCCAACGCAGCATAAGACAGTCTAAACCACATTAAAACGGGAAAATAGTCGGCGTTTCACTATCCCAATATTTGATCGAATTGGTGCAATCGTGTCACCGATAAGCCCATCGGAGCCACTAGTTTACACTCGCCACACCTATGATAAGTCGAACACAGCCAAGCCATGGAGTTCTAAGTACCCGGCGACAGGTACTCGTGTGTGGAACCGATTTGCTTTCTCGAGTCGTAAATTAACGCATTAGCTCATCACTAAACCGACACTGCCGTAGACCGAGGTTTATGCGACAAACGAATTGGGGAAAATGTGAATGCGGGCCTGAATTTTTGGATTTTGCCGATTTTGCACAGGTGAAATAGACAGCGGGACGACAACTACGTGCTAAAAAGTTTTCCGGTTCGCTACAATATCAACAGAAACTTGTTTAATGTAGCAATTAACTGCTTGCGCGTTGTCATAGTGTACACAATGGCATCACGAAATTGCCTTAGAATTGCTAGAATTTCTTAATTGAGGTCGACAGGTATCACACTGTATGACGTATTTCGACCTAATTACTTTTAAATTTGCAAAGCAGAATCTAAAGAGAAATTTGTCCCTTCTACCGTTCCAAGTTCGCTGCGTCACTGTAGCTAAATCCTGTGGAAAGCGACGTCTAGCGGCGGCGACGCATAATATCACAAATGAAAACGAGAAGACGTACGCATCAAAGGTCTAATAATATCGTCTATGTGTATCACATGTTCAAAATAACTGATCTTCTACGCGCGCCGCCGATCGTAATCGTACACAATACACGTAACTCACAGACACACAGACACAGACACAGACTCATACAAGACAGACGATACACAGTTATATTATTTAGATTATTATTATATCGTATTATGCACACATATAAACCCATCTACATCATCAGTATTCATAATTGTCATTATAGTGTCATCATAAATCGTAACAGGAACTATTTGCAGTGGCGGATCCAGCGTCAAGACAATTAGATCAGGCGCACAATCACTGTCTCTATACGCTCACGAATACTTCAGCGAGTTTAGGAATATACAGTAAGTAGACCAAACGACCTTTGAAAATGGTCAACATAAAACCGTGCATCCCATGTCGGTTGTTTTATGATTAGAAATATAGTTTTGAATCACTTTATTGTAGCGGTGTTCTTTTCGCCCATTGTACAGTGTTTCTTTGTCATGTTTATAGATGTTTGCTGCATAATATGTCTGTCTACTTTCTTCTCTTTCACCGTGTATGTGTGTGTTTTTTTCTTCTTTTAACATTTTAGCCATTGCACCCATTTTTGGCGAAGCAGAGTTCATATATAAAATGGAAATTTTACAGTGACTTAAAACATATCTGCCATTGCAATCTACCAATATATCCGACTGTCAGTCAGCCGCACATGAAAACAACGCGTCGATCGGCGAGAAAAATATCTGTATGTACACGTATACATGTGACAAGATTAGAGGCTCAGACATTCTGCCTGCATCAGAACTAAGATTATATACCACGATCGTTATTTACGGTAACAGAAAATAGAGAAAACGACAACAGCAACAGAATCATGTCGTCAGCACAGCATGTTGGCCTATCCGTAGTCAAAGATGGTTTCGAACTTTCGACCGTGTCACGATGTGTGAAAAGAAGACTTTGTTCTTGTCGCCTGCACGTTATCAACGACTTGTCGAGATGCCGCATGACCGGTAACTAACGCAAAAAGGCACTGGTAATACAGACTTTATGCGGTCTGGGTTTTAGAAATAGTTTTCAGGCAACGAAGACGACCAAGTAATGTCAGACAACGCAACACACGAGGAACTGCGTCTACGGTAACTGTACTGTACTGAAGCACAGAAAATGCAACACAAAACTGCGCTTTAAGCTAATATACGATCAGAACACGACTGTACACGTCGGTAACATGATGCGGCTTCTTGCAGATACTGCGGACTAAACGGGTGAGGGTTGGCCGCAAAAAGTAGCCTAAAAGTAGCCTAATATTGAAATAAATACGGCTGTATGTGTTGGCGTTTCGACGTAGATGTTAGCAGTGATAGAATGCCCAACAAAAGACAAATGCAACAATGGCAGCAGCAGCAGTCCTAATACTGATACTGCACAAACCGCAGAGCATGAAACAACAGGTTTAACCCTTGCACTGTCGCAACCTACTACCGGGGCTACCGGGTCAAGTATCTGATGGTTAAGTGGTTAAAATGGGCCAACGTCATATTCCATATTCTTGACAGTCAAAGAAACCAGCAATAATCAGATAACGGTTCCAAAATACTCCGAACCACTCATTCAGATTCAAAATGCCAACAACACAACAGACAAAAAGAACATTTGTAGAACATCGCCGTTTGCAAAGTTGCGCAGTTTACTTTCAGCACGTTTTCATCGTTATAGTAAACCATTTTCTTCGCGGGAATGTTCCATTTCCAATAAGATTTATTCTCCGTGTTTTGGTCACCGTTTGCTCGCACTTGTGTCCATGTTTGCCATATCAAGCACAATAGGCAACAACTTCAAAAATAACTTTATAATAATAACTGTAAAGAAACTTCTTCATGTGCAATTCCAGCACATCAAACAAATAACTGTTTTTTTATTTGCAAAGACCTGTGCGATCTCAAAGAAAAAAATTAACAAGAATAGCAGCCTCGTCGCGTTCACTATACAGGGTGGGCCAAATTAAACGGGGCCACGCATTTCTGCTATTATCTTCAGAAGTGCTGCTCGGATCTTCACTATTTTTGGCAGAAAATAAGGCCATTCGATTTTTAACATGACAAAATAATCTGCATACTTTAATTATGCAAAATAAAGTGGCGCCGTCTGGTGAATGAAAGTCATGGTAATAAATAACGATCGGCCATCGTCTTCGGTTACGTTGATCAAAGCTCTAAAAGGTAAAAAAATCGCAGTCAATTTAACAAATAACAACAATGACTGGCATCATTGTGAGGTAGGTAATTACTACCATCACTGGTGTCAGAAATTAAAGCAAGTAAGAACGCTGATTTGGTTTTTTTGTACGGTTTGATAAGAGCAGAAAATGTTTTCATGGTCATTTTTATTCGCTAGTTGGCGCCGCAGCATTCTCTTAAATTAACAGCCGTAAATGACAGATTATGACTAAGAACGAAATGATGTTAAGTGTCAAAAATGGTTTAGATAAGATCAGTATATCTACAGTTACAAGCTATTGAAATGAGTGGCCCATTTAATTTGGCCCACCGTGTATATGTTCTATAGACACAGTTAAAATAATGTTCCCATTTTACATTTCTATTGAACACTTTTGCCACGCTGGTTAATGTGTGTCTACATTTAGGAGAAATTAAAACATTTCACGATAGGCTAAGATGGTGCAGAAATTCAGACAAAACTCGGTTAATAACATTTGGCTGAGGTAGCGTGGAAGTAAGTAAGTAAGTAAGTAAGTAAGTAAAACGTGAACTTATCATAGCGACGTGCATAGGGTGAATAAAGTTGTTCATATATTTCTACCAAACACAATCCCTTGCTGTTGATTTTAGGCGTTCTGTCACTCGTATAGTGCGAGTTGAACAGAACTGGCCTGGCCTAATGATATGTCCAAGTCACGCTTTCTACTAGCGAAGTCACAAAATGCAATCTGTCACTCGCTGCACTGAAAATAATCAAAATTTACCCGGCTGACTCAACAAATGAAATCTACAACAAAGTATGTACGGAAATACTGTACACATTTCATCCCAATCAGCAAAATGCTATTTACACATTATCAAACCAGGGGCGGATCCAGGAATTTTGGAAAGGATGAGCCCGGTAAGGGGGCGAAGCCCCGAACCGAGCGCCGAAGGCGCGAGCGCCGGCGGGGGTCTGGGAGGCCTCCCCCAGAAAATTTTGAAAAATTAGATGCGATTTCCTGCAATCTGACATATACTTTCGGGATCAGAATGGCCTCAGATATCATTCAAAATTGGGCCTTTGCTGAACAAAAAACAGTAGCGGCCACGATTTCGATTCACACACGCATACACCCCCACACTTCCAAAAACTCGCATTTCGGCCACTATAAAGTCCAAATTCAATTTCAAAAATATTTTTCAGACATTGTATACAATGTAAAAAAATTAAATTAACTTTGCCAAAAATAGGGGGGGCGGGCCCCCCGCCCCCTGGATCCGCCACTGCAAACGGTTCAGTTATACTTTGCTTGAAAAAAAACTTAAGTTATTAAACATTAGTCTCAGCGCCTCGAGCGCTAAAATCTGAAGACGACGAAATATCAAGAAATGTCTGGACAGAAAATCGTCAACAAATAAAACAAGAGTTCTACATTCTGTCCGCAACCATGTACAGGTGCAAATAATATGTGCTTCAAAACAATGACAGTTACAATTGCATCAGAATATGCAGTAATATTCGGTAATATTCTTCTATTGTGATATAATATACACAAGAATATCGCGGCCGATCCCACACAGCTATCATTCAATAATCAGCAAATCAGCCGTGTGTCGGAAAGATTAATGATAACAGTTTCATACTATCATCAATGCTGTACAAAACCCGATTAGAGTTGTATGATATCTTGAAATAATAATGTGGGGTGATAAGAAAAAATGCGACGTTCAGAAACCTTGATTAAACCATGCTTTGTCGTGAGATTAGCAAACAGAAAGGATTTCAGCACAAGTTGGCAAGCTGGAAACATTTTATAGTCTTATTCTTTATTTGTAAATGAATATTTATTAGCAAACAAATTCGTCATGACTGTGTGAACATGTTATCTATGCTGTAATACAGGTGAAATTAGTTCTGCAGGCAGTAAACTACACAATATTGCTATTATATAACTGAATTCTCTTTGACCTTTTTTGATTATATTCTCAACAAGATAATTTCAATTCAAGAATTATGATAACAACTGAAATCTTAACTAAAAAACATATTTGTTCACTTTAAATTCTTAAAAAATTGTGAACTACTAATAAAATTGGAGATTTTGATCTATAATTCAGGTGCAATAATTTGTCACTACCTCACCTAAAATACCGCGGTATTTTTAACAGCAAAACGTGCATCTCTATACAAGATGCCTGTGACACACTACGTCCCAGTGTAACGTACTTTACAATATAGACATCATAACGGACATGCTACAGAACGATCTGATCGCTTTCCGACCAGTACGTCCTTTCCACAATCTCTAGCCGAGCCAGATCACTCCAAATAGATCCACATAACACCGGGATCAATGCGCTCCAACGTTTTATAACGGGACAACTGCCGAGCCACAATATCTAGGAAGACGCAAATTCTGCACAGAATCGGAAACACAGAGTCCAACAGACTGGATACAGCCATCTTCCAGACTGAACGACAATTAACCAGACAGGAACGAAACGCTTAGCGTTGTGTCCAAGCTGTCGTGTCGTTGTCAAATAATCAAAAACGTAAGCGCATAGAATCAGTCTCCAGCGGGCGACTCCTTGTGTAAATACGTGCTGCAGACCATATACAAACAGAAAAATATTTATTATTACAAACGTCGAAATTCCGTCGAAAACAAATCAAACAAGAGGCCAAAGTAATTTGGCGAAGGCTGCATCGACTTCCCCTCCCCTCGCTGCGGGAGGATCAGGACCCCCGTCTAACACAATGTTCCATGGGTCCCCAAGAGTGTTCACCCCAAACAGCATCTTGACCCATTCAGCCGTTTTGGCACAGTGAAGCCGAGTTAAACCGCGTGACAGACTGACGGACAGACACCGCATTCATCGGTAACAATAGTCTGCATCTCATGCATTCGATGCAGCCTAAAACGCGTCAAATTCACTTAATTTCGTGGAGGCGTTATGTCTGTAAATTTCACGCTATAGTGCAAAGTTAAGAACTTGAAGACTTGGAGCACATCATCGTCATCTTACAAAAGTTTTGCGAGTTAAAAGAAACAAAAAGCATCATGGGACGGTGATCAACAGCGTAACAGCTGCCAGGAACGTGAGTCTTTATTATCACAATAACCAACTTCTTCACAGTTTCACCTCACAATCCACGTACGAACAGACGACAGTTGTTCACCGACTTTTTCTAATTAAACCCAAATCAGCAGAAAATTTAGAAATTAAGTGCAAAGTTAGACCGCAATGTGTAGTGTTACGCATTATGCTTAGCAACGTTAAGTATCTGTTGAGGTTTCCAATATGGTACAGCTATTGTTATTAAAGTTAACTAACAATTAATATTATACGCACGCAGAGATTGTCCGTCGAGCTAGTGGTGCATGACGATGCTAATATCGTGGCTCAGGCGCAGCAACTAAACACACATTACACAATAGATAGGCCTACACACTTAGCAACATTGCAATATAAAACGAGAAGCTCAGCTGTGTCTGACATGCCGCCCGAACGCTTGTACGAACGTATTCGCCAGAGGCCGCCATGCAACTGCGAGAATAACTTATCCCCAACATTTGACGCCCTCAGTGAGGGGGATCCCCTCGAGCTATCGGGTTCATATTTTGTACGGGAAACTAGAATGGCTGCATCACAATCTGGTGAAGGTCGCATGATGATCGACTCAATCGTTTGGGCTCAATACATTAACGTAAAAGACACACAAACAGCCACAGCAACAGCTGTTACGGGTCACCCTCTCCTCCCCTTGTGGTCTACTCAGCTGTTGGCCTGTGTGGAAATCTTGGAATTATCAGCAGACAGCTTTGAAACCAGAATATGACTTTAATATCAGGTGTAATACGGTACTTATGGCTCAATACCGTGTTTAGGGAAATACTAAGAAGTAGAATAGGGAAAAAAGAGTCTGTGACATAGTATAAAACCGAGAATGTCACCAAAAAGATGTAGCTAGCGGCTAGCAGCAAGCGGTGAGCAGCTGACGCCTTGTAACAACTGCGTAGTAGACGACACCGACGGAACAGACTGCCTGCGTCGTAGGACGGGCGGCGGACGGTCGGTGACAGCCGTCGTCAGTCGTCGTAGCAATCAGAACTCGAACTGAATGTGATGAGCATGATTTCCACGTGATGTGATCCCCTACTTGTTAGCTTATCATCACATCACATCATCAGTTCGTCAGACAGCTCACGGCAGTGTCACAGTGTGACGAAGAGCACAGCAGATCGACTCAACGGTCTTCGTCAGTCGTATCACACACAGCACACACTGCACGAACTCCGAGCTCGGCGTCTCTCCAAGATTCATGACACTGTCGATCTTTATTCAACAACGTCTGACTTGAGAAGTGGCCAGAAATCGCGCCCGCAGTTTGAACACAGCGGCGATCACGTGACTTCTCGTCATACGGTAGCAAACAGGTGAAAACAGGTCAACACGGCCGGAAAACTGGGACGGTAGGTCGGCACAGCAGGCCACGGCAACGCAGCCGCGGCGCGCAGCCTATGCGTACACAGGTACAAACAGTGACTGGTACGAATACATATGCAAATATGTAAATCAACAATCTCACTAGATATTACGATAAAAATAGTACAGTGAGAAAGGGGAGGCGAAGAGCTTATCATCACACAGCCACCCTAATGCACTGCGTCAGGCAGCAAGAAAATACAGTTAATAGAGCAAGTATAACAAACGGCAGTCTAGGCGTTATGTTGAGTTTGCTGCCACACAATAAACAAACTGAAAACTATGCTAAGTTTTGAACCTAGTTCACTCGACAGTGCATTTAGATAATTCTCACTTTACTTTCAATTTTAACTTTTATGTCGCAAACTTATACTGATTTAACTGACTTCAGCGCGCGGCTGTCCTACTGTGTTCGTAAACCAGACATTCTGAACTGTGATTACTTTATATGAAGCTTTATTTCACCTGACAAGTGGCAGCAAATAATACAAAATTGAAGCAAATATATAAAACAAATACAATAACACGGGTAATTATGATCTAGTTTATCACACAATCAGTCTCCTATTAATCATTATATTTGCCATTCATCAACCAGAAAACAACTAACATTAATTAGCAACCAAGTCCACCTGTCAGTCCAGTTGACACCGTGTAATGAGAGACAGTACTAACTGGTGATAGGTACGTATGTCGGCTGGTGTAGCGGCAGTCCCGTCGCAAGTGTCATCTGCTGGTAGGCGACGGTCGCTGGCTGATAGACCGGGAGAGCTGTTCCACATTTGCCGTCCACTGGAGGAGGTGGTGGCGCTTTGAGGACAGGCACGACACTTCCCGTCAGACCGTTCGGCGTCTAGACGACACACACAGACAGTCAAAGATGAGGGACACTTGATATAGCGCCTCTCTACGAGGCAACCTCATCACAGAAGTGCTGAGGTATGGCACGCGTTGTCAAGGAACCATACAGTTTATCCACGAAAGGGTTGAGCCCTACCTGCCTTTGCTTTCCCAGCCGAGACCGGTCCTCATTTACCGACCCCGGAGGGATGGAAGGCTGAGTTATCCTAGGCACCACCACGGTGAGTAAGCAGTCTGCTCAAAACCGTTACGTGACGGATATCGCAGTTGTTGGTTGTTCAAACTGCCACGCCTCACCGGGCAAGTTGGCGTACACAGCTAGCCCACAGCTACCCGATAGCGCACGGATCAGAAGTCGAACCGCGGCAGAATGATAAGAATTATCCTGCATGAAACGTACACAACACACACCTGGTAGTAGATGGGCGGGCTGTAGCCAGCAGCAGTCGCCGAACAGTTGGAATCGACAGGGATCATCGTCGAAGAGTTAGCAGCACCGTTAGAAGTCCACTGGGGTGACGACGAGGGACAGCTACTGACACAGCCGTTCAGCACCGGACCCGTAGACATCTGTACAGCAATACAAACAAGTATTATATATACAGCTTTATTCACCCGCAGCACAGGTAGTAAAAAAACAAAACAATAATAATTATAATAATAAACGTAGCAAGTAAACTAGAAACAAACAGGTGCCAGGACGTACGTTAGCAAACAGCTTGTGCATAACAGTAAGCAAGTATACACTTATGTTATTGCCAGATGTTCAATGTATTTATTTCTAAATTTTATAGTTCTTTTTGTAGAATGAAACTCGTCAACTCAAAACGAAAGTTATACTGACATGACTGGATAATTTCCATATTTGCTGTTTTAAACAATTTCATAAAAAAACCTGTTAACAACAAAATCCAGAGATTTTAAATCTGTGGAGGAAAGATCGAAAGGTTCTAGCCCGTACAATAATATAGGTATACACTTGCTTTTTATTAGTTGCAACACAACTTCTTC
>Ga0126335_1001891_pt1 | contig 12166 bp, 14 predicted proteins | sample OlaspJWI45metaG_FD_108409 | JGI IMG/M metagenome (GOLD analysis project Ga0126335, IMG submission 108409) | Marine gutless worms symbiont microbial communities from Oahu, Hawaii - Olavius sp. 1 OAHU.JWI-45 metaG | ecosystem: Host-associated > Annelida > Digestive system > Unclassified | place...
AAACTGGCAGTGATGACGATGCCCGAACTGACTCTGACAGACTGTTCCAAACAGATGCGGCAGCTGCCGGGAAGGCACGGTCGCCGATGGTAGCACGCAGAGTACGAGGACTGACAAGTGCTGACGTACTGTTACGAACTTCTTATCGATCTTTAGGCTGCAGCAGAAGTGACCGTTGTCATTGTCATTCCATCTTCATTGCTGAAAGTTGAATACCGCAAAACTCTAGTTTTCTCCAACTCTTCCTGTCTCTTGCTATTGTTGTGCACTCCGCTAGTCTTGCTGGTCCAGTTTGCGATATCGTCGCCCCATCGTGGCTTTGGTCTTCCTCTGCGTCTTGTGCCATAAAATCGCCCTTCCTCCAGACTGCTTACTTTTTCACATCTAGCATATCAGTCTTTACTTTTCAATTTTTTTCTGTTTTATACTTTTTAGTTGTCGTTTCCGTGAAGTAGCTTAAGCTGACTCATGTCGGAGGTTCTGTGCTCTGATCATGTGGTCAAAGTATGCTACAGTTTTCGCTTTGTGATACTGGCTACAAATTCTCCGTCTGTGCCAATCTCGTTCAACACAGATTCATTGGTTCTGTGATCTTTCCAGCTGATTTGTAGCATACGCCTGTAGCATGTCATCTTACAGTGCGACTAAGCTATACCAGTGTCTTCAGCAACTTGAACACGATTTTCATGCTAAGACTGCAATCCTTCGACTTAGTTGTGAAAGGAATGACTTACTGCTTGTTGCGTGATGTCGTTTCCTTCCCTGAGTAAAAGCACACTTTGATCAACTGCCAGAAGACCGACGTAGGACGCTGGATATGCATTAACTCTGTAGCTAACAGTCTCCCCTGGCTGAGCCGTGTTTCTGAGGTATGTAACTGACACCTACATGCCACAAAACAACATTTAAACAACATTTGCACTCAAGTACAGCTCTTAAAAGTACTGAATGTTCAGAGCCATGAAACTGAAAATCATAAAGGACAAACTGCAATAAACATAAGCTTACTTGCATCACAAATTATTAGTTTAGCATATGCTCATACACTGTCAATATCTGGAGCCAGGTAGCTAAGCCAACAGCCAATTTATTAATGCACTAATAGCAAAATGTTACAGCACTTTCTATTCTGTAACATACCGATGTCAAAGAAATGTTTTCCAACCATAGCCGACCTCAAAATAGTGTTTTCTATTAAACCACAATAATAATCAGATTAGACTATTGAAGCTGTTGAAAGCATTCAGAGTACAGTTGTTAACCTCGTTGGTGAAAGCTCCATTGACAGTAAAGTCGAGACTGTCTGACACAATTTCACCACGGGAAGTGATGTACCAGACAACAACTCTGGCGTTCGGCGACAGTTTCTGAGCCAAGGCGCTGTCGATTGTCAGACTGAGTTGCTTTCGCGTAGTTGGAGCTCCCGTCTGAATTCCAGATCTGAAGACGATGCCCTTACTCAACAGCTGAAACAAACGTCATAGCGTGTACGTCAAAACCAATCCATCAGTCCATCTATTTAATGAAACAAAAGAGCCATTTAACCACTTACATTTTCATGCACACTTACAATAAAATATAAGATACAAATGCATACATACAGACATACACACAGATAGACAAAGTATAAAACCAACTAAAACTTTTCAGTATCGAAGTAAATCAGAAACACCAAAGCGTTTAGTATGCTAGTTTGACTGATAATTACAGGAAGATAAAATTTACAGTTATCGTGCACCTGATAAGCATAATAGGCAACAGCTCTAGTCGTTGTTATCGCAAAGACAGCGGTCTGCCCAGCCTGTAACAGAAATGCATTCATCGTCTGATAAGAGTAGTGATAATATATAAAGTATACACAATACTTTTAAAACTATGAAATTATACCGCACATTGCATTTGTTATTGTTATTGCTAATTTGTTATCATCCTTGTTTCTATTTTTTATAGTCGTCATTATAATTATAATTATAATCAATATCTTCCAAACAGCAATAACATTAACATCGTGTGCAAAAATAAATTTTGCGACTTTAGTAACGTTCTCAGAAGAAGCAGCAAAAGTATTCAAACGCCGGAAAGTAAGTCTCATATAGGCTACTCATGAGTCATAAAACATGTGTTAAACTGTCGTTCGTCCAAAGCTGAAAATTTATGACATACGACGTACGTTTATTATTCCATTGGAGTTAGACAACAGAATCTGAATTCCTTCGTTGTCACGTGAACGGAATCTTGACAGTGATTTATATCCTCTGGCTGTCGTGTTGCTCGCGGTGTCATTAAACGTTGCCTGTTGCAGCAGCATACATTATCATGGTAGCACGGTTGTGCTACAGTGTTATGGGCGACAATCGATTCATATGGAGCAATAGAAGATTCGACCCTCCCTAACTTTGTACCCCCTGGACAGATTATCACCAAACTTGGCAGGATTGATTACGCCGGGACCCATACCCACGTGCCAAAGTTTGTTAAATTTCGTTGGGTGGGAAATTCCCCAAATAAGCGCGTTGGCTGCGAAGTAGCTACTCGTCTCGTTCTGGCACTGGTATTGTCGAGATTAGACTACTGCAACTCGATGCTAGCCGGCCTGCCACAAACGACGATTGCACCACTGCAACGCGTCCCTGGAGAACGCCGCTACTCGCTTGATTTTTGAGTTGGGCACACGCGAGCACGTCACGGTGAGCTTTCTTCAGTTGCATTGGCTGCCGGTCCGTTGGCGGGTCCAGTTCAAGCTGTGCTGTCTCATGCACTCAATCTTCTACGGAAAGTGCCCAGGGCTACCTAGACAACATCGTGAGTTATGTCGACTGCGATACTCGTCGCGGTCTCCGATCTACGTCGTCGACAGACTTTTCACCTCCACGGCTACGTACCAAGTTTGGCGAGCGCGCCTTCGCGTACGCCGGCCCGTCTGCACGGAACGCTTGATCCGAGGACTTACGTGTTGTCTCTAATCCTGGACTGTTCAGAAAACAACTTAAAACACACTTTTCAGTTTGGCGTTTGATGTTCATTGACTATGTAGTGATAGGCACACTATGCATTTTACTATGATGATAATGATGATGATGAACAACTCTGTGACTTTTTGTACCTTATTTTTTCGCGTTATTGCCTAGCGGCAAAACTCGACGACGGACCTAGAAGACCAAAGGCTCAAAACGCGCGGAATCTGCCGAGCATGTGCCTTCTGGGAGTCTCAACCTAAAATGGGTATCCCTCCCCCTAACCCCCAAATTATCGGAATTTTGCATTACGAAAGCCGTTTTCGCCCCAAACACGCACAAATCTTGCGGCAAGTGCCAACAAATTTCGTAGTCGAATAGGAATCTGACCACAAAAATTTCAAACCTATAGTTAAAAATTTGACCGAAAGTAGAAAAGTGGTTGTTTTCCGCATGCGCAGTAAACGATTGATCAAAAATTGCCCTGAACATCGTGTAATAATTGCCGAAATTTTCGTCCTCTTAGAAATCCGGCACGGGGAGCTCAAATCTGGCGTCAAATTTATAACAGCAAGTAGATGTGGCCATTTCCGCGCATGCGCAGTAGGACATTGGCCAAAGTGGCCGAAAACGTGGCCTTACTGCCAAAATGTCAGGTTCTATGCGAAATCTGACACTGCGAACTCTATTTCGAAGTCATATGTCACCGGAAGTAGAAAAGTGGCCGTTTTCTTCGCGTGCGCAGTAAATAAATGGTTAAAATGGCCTTAAACGTTCGTCGAATTCAAAAGTTTTCAGTCCTTAAGGACATATCAAGCACGACGAACTGAAATTTGGGGTCAAATTTTTTAACTGAAGGTTCACAGACGGCCATTTATGCGCATGCGGAGTAAAAAATGTTTAATATTGGCTGACTATGCAATTCATTTAAAATTTTAGCATCAATAGATCATCAAATCAGGCACGGCGAACTCAATTCTTGGGTGAAATTTAAAGGCGAAAGTAGAAAAGGCTGTTTCTGCGCATGTGCATTAATGAAAGGCGGTAAATGGCGTCATTTTCGCATCTTGTACTTGGTTTGAGTTCTGCTGACACCAGACACCGCTCCACAAGTCGCCGAAGTTCGAGAACGACAACTGATCGCGGTCTGGAGAAACCGACCCAAGCATTAGACAGGCTTTCTGTCATTTTATAGACTCGTTGTATGCACAACTGATCATTCGTTGCAGTAGCAAAATCGTGATAGCTATTTTATCGAATTAAATAGACTAAAATTGCAGATAGCTACATGTTATGGAGGCCAAACGCAAGAAATAAATTGTATTTATGCAGTCGAGTAATTGATTTGTGCCGTTGGCGATATATCGACAGTGAATTTGGACATGTTAGGTAGGAATTTTTAAATTGCAAAAATTGTTTTGGAGTTATGTTACCATAGTTGCAGACCTTGACGTTGGTCACGTGAGCGATTCAGTAGGCCTTACAGTAGTACAAGCACTGTGTATTTACTGATGCAGCACAACTATGTGTAAGTTATTAAAGTCACTGTCGTAGTTTTAAAACGTCGGTATACATGGCTTTACGGATTGTTGTGATTTAAATGAATAAAAAACAGCAAAAATAAACGTTAAAAACAACGATTAAAAAGAACAGCTATAGGCAACAAAGTGGCACATCTAAAACAGCAAAAATGGATATTTCGATAGATTTCCATGCACTGTTTCACCACTACGTGTCAGTAGAATCCTGCTGCACTGTGACATTAGGCCTATCTGTGCGTAATGAATAAATCGATTGACAGACTGATGAATTCAGTTCAGTTCCCATATACACAGATGCATCCAAAACATCGGATAATAGAACCACAGCTGCATTTTGCATTCCTGAGTTAAACGTTCACCAGAGTTCACGAACCACAGATAACATAACAATATTCGCAGCAGAACTTACGGTATTAACACTATCTCTTTAGTGGGCCATTGATAGCATAAACTACGATATTAGCATATTCATGATTCGTACAGCTCTTTACGAGCAATAGTATCTGGTAAGAGTAACTGCAGACCAAATCTACTTGTGGAAGTAGAGAGGTTAGTTAACAAGTATAATAGACGTGTTACTTTTATCTGGCTACTAAGCCACATTGGCATAAAAGGAAATGAATCTGCAGATAGGCTAGCAAACTTTGCTACTGCAAACTGCAGTATTGATATAGACATAGGGCTAGAACTCTCTGAGGCGTACACTAAAGTTTTTATTATATAATACGTATATGGCAACAGAACTGGGATAATGATAACACCGGGTCTTAATATAGGTCAACAGTAAAATCTGTCTCTGCTAAAGTTAAATATTTGCATATGTCTTGGCACCAGGAAGTAGTTATAACTAGGCTACGACTAGGTAAATGTCAGTTAAATGCCTATCTCCATCATCTCTGTGTAACTTGTAGTAAACCAGAAACAGTCTCACATTCTCTCATAGAATGTCTCAATAATGTGGTATGTTCAGCTGTTCTTGCAGCCTGCAGTAAATTTAATTTAAATCCAACATTAAATATTATACTATCAGATAGTAGTTTGCATAATGTTATAATCTCATTGCTTGATAGAAAAATTTAATTTCCAGTAAATAATAATAATAAATAATAATAGCGTAACCCTATAAATTAATTGTCTTATCTTTGTTGTCGCTGATCATCTAGGCTATGTTAAGCGACGTTAAACCATAATAACCGTAACTGACTTCAGACTTTAAAAGAGGCGTGATAGTGTCATGTGTACGTAACTAGGGGCCTACCGTCATCGATATGGATCGGTTGGCAGTGTTTACAGGAAGAGTAAAGGTGACGAAACCGGACGCAGGCACAGTGAAGCTCAACACGCTCCGCGCCTCAGTTGGCATCCAGCTCCTGTCATACCATACTTCCACACCGACTGGGGTCGACTGAATGTCTGCCGGCAGAGGTACTGCTTCATCTGTCTGCTTTAGTTGTAGCTGCAATTTACATGCTCAATGCGCTAATAACCTCCGTCGCAATGTTCAATGCGACCAATTAAATCAGCAATCTGCAGTTCCTAGAAAAAAAACTTCAGTTATAATTAAAACATCAAACCTTTTTCTCGGGCTATAATGCAATGTGGTTTGTTTTGGTTTATAAGTTTTAGGCCGCATCGAATGCATGAAATGCAGACTATAGCGATCGATGATCCCGGCGTCTGTCTGTCTGTCTGTCTGTCTGTCTGTCATGCGGCTTCACGCTGTTTCGCTGTCAACGGTTGAACGGATATATGTCTTGTTTTGAATGAAGATTCTTGGGACCAAAGAAAAACGGCAAGGGGAGGGAGATTCGATGCAGCCTTCGCCAAAATACTTTGATTACTGGTATCTGAATTGAATAAGATCAGTATGATTATGTTGTGCAATACTGATAATTAATACTATGTTTACATTTGCCATTATAATAATAATAATAATAATAATAATAATGTCTTTATTACAATTGCAGACATGAGACCGCTGCAACAGTCCTAACATCTGCCACGCAGGACAGTAGGCCTACATTATAATAGAACACACAAAGGATCATATGTACACAACACAACACACGCAGTTCAGCACGGTAATACAAGCAGCCATACAGCGGCGCTAGGTTTACTCAATGCCGTAAATTAACAGCATAACCTGTTGTTACCTTCCCGGTTTTTACACCGGTACTCATTTTGCCTATCCCGGAGGGATGACCAGGCTGAGTTGGCCTGGGTGGCTGATTAAATACCGAGAGGGTGAGAACGCGATTCGAACTCGTGAACGTTACCCATCCCAATACTAACCGGGCCCGACGTATGATAACCACGTTGATCGAGACCAACGCGCTACCGCTACACCGAACCACCACCATATTCTTGCCTATACAATAACAGAAATCGAGTTAATTGACTTCTGTCGTATTTTGAAAAGTAAATTTACACTTTGACAATCTTTTAAAACAGCAAACCACAAGAACTTTCTGATGTTACAGACGCGACATACAATGCTAGGAATGCTTGCAAACTCTGTTAAGACAATCCCGAGGCTTCACCACAAACTTATTCATATCTGCACTGAGCAACACCACACGTACGGCAGTATAGTGTAAGTAGGTAAGTGGTATACGCACGTATGCAGAGACAGTCAGGCCGGGTTTGAAGCTGGATGGCGTTATGTCGAGGAAACTCAGTACATATTTTGTGGTGGTGCAGCGAACGGTGCTGTTGCCTGACAGAGTTGTTCCAGTTGCGTCTTCAGTTACATTAACAACTGCGATAATTATACGACCGTTGAGGCTAGACCACGTGTTGCCAGATCCAGTGGTCGGTGTAAGCGGTGGCCGTACGCTGCCAGTTTTTGATGGAAGCATAGCAACCAGCTCTGCAATTGTCACGGCAATGTCTGCCTTGCCGTCTCGCAGCTGAAGCAGCATCAACAGCAGCAACGATCTTATTCATTTGCTGAATGGATATATTTCGACTGATATGTATAGCTTGCAGGCCCGACATGACAGACAATTGTGTTTAAGGTCGCGGTCCTCACATATAAAATATTTTACATCCAACAAGCAGCTTATCTCCATCGTCTGTTACACCCCTATCAGCCTTCCTGTACGCTGCGTTCCGCTAGCCGGAACCTCCTACAAATACCGTTGTTAAACATAAATTTCGGTCGATGCTCCTTCAGCTATGCTTCAGAAGATACCTGGAATAACCTCCCAGACGCGGTAAAAAACTCAACTTCCCTCGTCACATTTGAAAATTTCACCTCTTTAACTTGGTCAATAAATACCAGACACTGCCTTATCTCCATCTGGTGACTGCCTGTGCCTCAGATTCGATTTTTCGACTGTGCGCGCGTTATGATTTCTTGTATAATAATAATAATAATTATTATTATTATTATAGCATTGTACTCGTAAGGCCCCTACATGTATTCGCGAAGAAAGTACTCGTTAGGCATACTTGTTGACGTACTCAGACTTTCAGTACTTAGAACACTATAAACATTATAAGGCAACGAAGCTTGATTTCAGAGCGATAGTGTTGAGAAGTGTCAGGATGTCGAGTTGTTCACTAATATTTCAGGAAAAAAGAAAGAGAAAAAGTACATTTTATTGTTGTTCTTTGCTAAATAAACTCTCAGCTGCAGTTGCATGACCTGAAGAGTGAGTAGAGGCTTAAAGTCCCATTTGACACTGCATAGGTCATTTCAGGGACGATTTTTACAGGTCAGATGACCGAGCCAACATTGTAAAAGCACTGAAGGAAGCCAGTTGGCCACTGAGAGAGGCTTCAATCTCACTAGAACCACTTTACTGTGTTACAATATGAACTGTAGGCAACCGCCTCTAGGCTACTCACAGCGTAAGGTCCCAGTGTGACAAAAATCCAATCTGCTGGACCTATAAGAGACCGCTGAGAGCTATGAGGTTGAAATCTAATGTTCGTTCACAGTTTTGAAAAGCACTGGCTTGAAATAACGCCAACTTTTCGCTAATGCAGCTGTCATTATTGTTAAAAAGCTTTTAAACCCTCGTATTGTTAACGTATTTCTACATACACATCATGCTATTGGGGGTGGGTGGGTTAAATACCCCCAAAATTATCTCGAGTTCAGAGACACCTACGGACAAAATTCCAACGGCTACACCCATGTTTTTGAGGTCCACCTGTTCAATAGTGTTGTCGACGATATCACCGGAAGTCGCGTTATACTTGAACAGATATGGCAACAGCCCAAACCGGAAGTTACTGAATTTCAATTTGCAATATGAATATAGGCGCTGGAATTTTGTTTCTGGCTGTCCTGTGTGCTGAGATAGTGTTACTTCCGGTTTGGGCGGCCGCCATATCTATTTTCGGTATAATGTGATTTAAGGTTGTGTTGGCGACAACGTCGTTGAATCGGGTGACATCGAAAATATGGGTATAGCAGTTAGAATTTTGTTACTACATGCCCTGGAACTCGAGATATGATATGAACCACAAATGACAACAGACGGCTTGCATTTTTCCGTTTTTTGCGCCGCCATATTCGATTTTTAGTAGGTTTTGTAGTCCATCCATATTTAGGAAAAGACACGAAAGCGCATCGCTTGATCTTTAGCGGTTCTAGAGTTATGGTGACGAAAGTAGGCTGAGGAATATTTCCCCCCCCCATTAGCAATACGAAGGTTAAAACATTTCTGTGTTATTGTATCTTTTCTTTTTCACTGTTTTTAAATTAGCTTACACAAATCAGCATGGAAACTGACACGTACTCCACAACATTACATTACATGTAACTTAAACTTCAAAAGTAAGAATAGTTTCCACAACTTAATAATTATTAGACTTATCTGTACAGGTATAAGTTGCAGAAGTTACACCAACCTGAACATTGTTGATACGCTTCGTTCCATAGCGGTTTCGATCATAAGTAGACGACTGAATTGAAACAGAAATATTCGCGCGGCCCCTCACTGGTTGTCCGTAGGTATACCTGCAATCAGACAATCTTTCTCAGACTCCAGGCTTTGTTTCATTTGTGCTAAATTGATTTATTAGCTGGCTCACTACAATGTGGGGACAAGCTATGGTAATGGTCCGCGTTGTCTGTTTGTCCGTCACGCAAATATTTTTGAAACATAGCGAGATAGGGCTATGGTTACCAGAAAAGTCAAATAGAAATCCGGGCCTACTGATTCAAAATTTGCTATCAGATTCGCGTTCGGAAGTACTATTCCGCCATTTTGGGTGCTTCCGGGTCGCTTTCTTCGACAAATCGTACACAATGGCGCCGATCGGTGCAGCATAACGTAAGGAAAACCAGTGGCGGCGCGAGGGTGTTTGTCGCCAGGGACAAAGGTCTGTGTTGCAGCCCCTGCCAATCAGATCAGCAATTGATATTCTTATGCTTACAACGAAGGCATTGGTATGGACTGTGAACTGGACGCTAAGTTGGGGTGTAATTACGTAATGCAGTTATGCAGTGTAACTTAGGTTGATCAGTTGCAACTGCCAAAAGGAAAGGAAACTGATGCTCACACTTTTTGCACAGACTGCACACGTGTCTGTGTTCACTGTTCGAATAAAGTTATTACACTGTCAGTGTCAGTCTCACTATTCAGTATTCAGTGGTTCTCTCTTTTAAATAGACCTTATTAACTAGGTCTCTATAATCTTACTCCAGTTTAGTCACACGACAGTCTGCCTGTCATCGCTGTCCGACGAAGCGATATAATTTCGTACATCTAACACCTTGTCTGGAAATGAAACAAAACATAGCTTATATCAGTAGTAGCCACTAAATCAAAACTTTTCTCGCTCTCACAGCTGCAAAGTTTTCAATAACTTCGGTGAAGTCGACCTGCTCAACTGTTTGTCTTTCTACGAAAAGAATTGCTAAGTTCGTCAATCTACTTTCCGTCATAGTTGACCTGATAATACTTCATAATGAGTTTCATCTTAGAGAATGAACGTTCGCAGCCAGCAACAGATATAGACACTGTCAACAAAATCTGCAGTCCCACTTTTAGGCCTGACAGTGCCTCCTCAGCTGCATGAGCTGCAGCACTAACGAACCCGCCGAACCCGTTCTGCAATACAAACGCCATTTCGCCAGAAGCAGCCAAATTTCAGAATTCCATATTTTTGCCCCTCCAAATGCCGCCCTGCACAAAGCCGCCCGGGGCGCATGCCCCTCTTTGCCCCCTTTCCCGCAGCCACTGGGAAAACCACGACATGTGAAAATCAAATTGGACGTATCCGAGTCGAAACCGCACAAAACGTAATTCCTATCCCGAATAAGAGGGCAGATACTTAACTGGGGACTCCAGGAGATAACTGTAACTATGGTTATGCAAGTACGTCAGAACGTAGTACCGCAGTGCAACTGTAAGACGGCAACACACTGGGCACCGTGGCGGGCTAGCTATCGTCACGTCCCATAACGGACGATACCTTGCTTAATTAGCATCAAACGGCAACATTTAAAAAATCTAAAACATTCTTGCGATGTTAATTAAGATTTCGTTGGTACCAGCACACGCACACATCAGATTTTTAAAGTGCTTTTGTGTTTTCTATACCGGTAATTGCATGAATTTTAATGTTTCTTGTGTCTGCCGCTTTGGCGCATGAAACGATAATAATAACTCAGTGTAACATCCAAATTATGTAGTTCACTATAATTAACAATTTAACACAATCATCCAAAACAGATAAAGAAGGGTTAAACGCATATGCCTACTTGGTGGAGACGGTAACACGCAGGTCTTTCTGGAGCAGAGGTCGGTGGATTGACAAGAAGAAATATGATGGCAGATCGACTGCAACTTCGAACTTTGGCAAAACTGCAAAATTAACAAATGTAACATCTTAATTGCAAACAAATCAGTATCGCAGCTGTATTTAAGTTACACAAGATATCTGCATATTTGTTTTAAAGTTTTAAGCTCAAGTTTGTGATGTTTAAAACTGTGAAATTTAAACAGAAAAAATAACAACAATAGGCCTAATATGGTAATAATAATAACCCATTAGGAAACCTAAACTCCAGGCGCTGGCCCGGAGAGCGAAGCTCATTAGAAGCGGCTGCTCCAACATCCTCCCGCCGCCATTTTTAACTATCACTTTGCTCAAACCACACTTTTATTTCAGATTTCCAACACTAAAAATGAAGAATTTGACTAGTATTATTATTATAAAGTTAACATTATAGAACAATACATTCAATTTGTCTACTACTTACCTGTCGATTCTGCAGTGCACTAATTACTGTTGTGATACGACATTAACTCACGCTGAATTATTCCTTCGTCGCGATAAAAGCATAATCTATTTTCAGCTTGTTTCGTGTTTCGGATGTTGCGGCGTTTTAGATACAAACAATTTGCTGTTTTGCCGGTTTCCGCTGTTCGGGAGTTTTGGATACAGTTTTGCCGATCTTCGGCAGCATCTAACTCTGTCAATCGTGGCTAGTTTTAAAAATAGAGACAAGCAAAAGACGTCAAATACCGACAACGAACACTTGTCAAAATTTCACCTTCAGAGGCATTCGCATAAAGAAAATTTTCCTTACAACTTCCGTCACGCTGAAAAAACTACTTCCGTCATGGTGAGAAAGTACACACTAGTCAGCGCCTCTGAAGTTACGACCTTATGGCGCTATACAAATCTGTTTTAATACATTATTAATAT
>Ga0126335_1001892_pt1 | contig 12153 bp, 9 predicted proteins | sample OlaspJWI45metaG_FD_108409 | JGI IMG/M metagenome (GOLD analysis project Ga0126335, IMG submission 108409) | Marine gutless worms symbiont microbial communities from Oahu, Hawaii - Olavius sp. 1 OAHU.JWI-45 metaG | ecosystem: Host-associated > Annelida > Digestive system > Unclassified | place...
GCCGGGAACGAGTCAGTTCTATTCCCGGGAATTCGGGAATGGATAATGACCGGGATTCCCGGGCGCCCGGGAAACGGGAGCCCGGGAATGCATTCCCTAATCGTTTACGTCACATATCAAACTAAACAAACAGGAAGCAAGCACTTGCGACGGCACCTTCGTCATGGCCATGTCATCGTGTGCGAAATAAGTGTGAAATAACTGCATTTTAATGCTGTTTGCTGACACATTTGGTAAAAATAGTGGATCTACTCATTCTTTCACTTAGCATCGTCTGCTTGTGTTCATTAAGCTCCAAAATTCAAGAAATATCACACCAGTATCTGCACGAACTGCCATTTTGTTAAAAGCAATGTTCAGTGCCTGATCACTCATAATCAGCCTACTCGATCGAGTTCAACGCTGAACCACGATGGTGCAATCGGCTCTTAATGGTAACTGTTGCCCACTGTGTTCTTTATTAACTGGTAAAGGTCAAAGCCTTGCTTTAACAATTTTGTGCAAAATTAAGTCCATTTATTTTCATATCAGTATCTGTTATTGGTGCATGTTAGAATGTCTGGGTGGGTTAATCTTACACTGTCGTCAGAACTTCAGCATTTGAATTGGATGTGTGTGTAAGGCTGTTGATATGGAGTTGGATTTGAGTGCTGTTCTTGGCAATGTCAGATCAAAACGGTAAGAACTTTGCAGAATGCAATGCAATGCACATATCTCAAGAAGGACTTGTAGGTTGTAATACAATAGAGATAAACCAATTGATGTAAGACAGTGCATTGTCATTTATTCTTGTATTTTTTCCATATTTCTGAAACACATTTTGGTCTAGTGTGGGTGCCAGAGTTGTAAGTATAGGCCTACCCTGTTTGCTGGCTGGATTTTTATTTTGTAAAATAACAAAAAATAATCGTGAGGTACTGTAGCATTGTTTCTCTTACCCGAGCAAGTTTTCTATGCTGTTTTTATCTTGTTTCTGGTGCTGTTTTGTGACTCTGATTTTGGTTGCCACTTTCAGTGCAGCTGATTGCCTTGATTGCTTAAAAAGACTCGTCTCCAAAACTGCCTGAGATGGTATGTAAACCACAACTAACTCTAGATGTAAGTAAATGCTGTTGTACAGATACTCGTTGGTGGTTGAGAACGGTGTAGTGAAGCATGTCAATGTTGAACCCGATGGCAAGGGTCTCACTTGCAGCCTTGCACCAGAAATACTCGGCCAACTCTGACTCAGTCTGCTGCACAACATGGCAATAAGATAGAGCCATCGGCGACTTTATCAGTGTGTTAGATGTCTTAAGTGTAGAAGCTCGGAACATTTGTGACGGCTTTTTAGTTGAACTTCTTAGCTCAACAGGGTATCATGTCATCCATTTTGTGTTTCAGACGTACAAACTGTACTTCAGTATTATGCACCATGTTGTGAAATTAAACTTCCTCGTTCTCTTCGCATTTCTTATTAGTTGGATGTACCACACAGCTCTTAGCATCATGTTTCTGTCCTGAATCAGCTGTTTGCTTATCTTAGAATTCATCTTTTCTCAAAGTCTTTTCTGCTGTAGCCTTCTCTTGTCATTGACAGTTAAGCTGGCCCGACTGCTTTTGGCGGCATTATAATACAGTCAGTCATAGTTGCTGAGTTGCTATGAACGTATATGTTGTCATGCTTTATCTGCAGTTTTAACAAACACCCAACATCTAGACTGTTGTCAACTGATAAGCCAATTGTGGAGACTTCTACGTTGTGTTCTTACGTTATTATCGACCCCTCAACCTCCGTGCCTCATCTCATTACTGATGACGGTCCGGAGTAAACATTGACGGGGATATTAACACAGCTGCTCTAGTTACTATAGTACGGTGCAACTCTTATTGCATGATGTTTTAGGCAGCTTATAGGTCCAACTGATTGGGTCTTTGTCACACTGGTACCCGTACACTGTGATTAGCCTAAAGGCGGTTGCCTGCAGTTAGCCTAGTTCATATTGTAATACAGTGGAGTCGTTCTGGTGGGACTGAAACTTATCACGTCGGCTTACTTCAGTGCTTCGACGCTGTTGATTAGGTCATCTGGCCTGTAAAAATTGTTCCCGAAATGACTTATAAAGTGTAGAGTGGGATGTTAAGCCTCTACTCGCGTTATTATCTTCATATTACATGACTGTAGTTTTGTCTTCGTTGCCAACTGAAGTGTTTGTTCAAATAAAAATAAAGTTACTATGGCAGAAGTGTGTATGTTGTGGGCATCATAGAAACTGATGTGATTGTTTAACGGTGAAAATCAGATCTTGGTGATCAACTGACTTCCTTCGGCACTTTCACATTGCTGGCTGGGTCATAATGTGTCAAGTGTGACGTTGGATCACTAAGTGTCACAGAGACTGTCGACAAATGTTCTAAAGACCGTAATCACATCACAGCAACATAGTGTACATTTCAATTCAGACATTATTAGATAGAAAGAAACTTAGTTTGAAGTTCACGTAATAAATCCGTAATAAAACCTTGGATCTGTGATTACAAAACATGGTGACTGCAACGGATTTCCGTACCAGGTTAAACAGAGGGCAGGTGATCGGGGCATCATTGGATCCACTGCAGAAAATATGTAAAAGTCACAGCATACCGATTTCAACGAAGATGCGACTAATGAAAGTGCTACTGTGGCCTGTAGCAATGTATGGCTGTGAAAGCTGAACTCTCAGAAAAAAGGAAGAAACACGTCTTGACGCCTTTTGAGATGAAAGGACTGAGAAAGATTCTGCGAGTTTTGTGGACAGCAAAGAAAACAAATGAGTGGGTTAACAAAGCTGGAGTAAAGACGGAACTGTTAGACACCGTCAAAACAAGGAAGCTAACATACTACAGTCACACCATGAGGAAACAAGGGAGTTGTATCGAAATAATGCAAAAAACCATGCCAGGTGCACGCAGGCGAGGAAGGCCATGCACGGCCTGGATGGACAACATCAAAACGTGGACAGGACTCTCCGTGGAAGAGTCGATCAGAATGACAGAAGACGGGGACGAATGGAGAAAGTACGTCCATGGTGTGGCCAACCCTTGGATCGAGGACGGCTAAAGAACAGAACAAATCCATGCACTGAAGTGTCTGTGATTCCGCTGTAAGCAGTTCAATGCATATATAAACCGTGTACTATCCCCATCACTGGGATGTAACACTCGTACCGTCGTACGCAGTTCAACACTACACGGTGTATGACAACTACGCCATCTCTCTCGCCATCAGTTGAACACGTGTCGTGTCATGACTAAAGCTAATTGCATATCCTACTCGTTGCACTGTCACAGCTTTGTCATGTCTACGGAATGATGTCCATATCGCGTTCAATGCCGACAAACTTGAGCTGTTCAGTTGGTCCGTATCTACAGCATTCAACAGTCACATAGATGGTAAGGGTATTGTAAGCATGGTTTACATTCAACTCGACACATCTTGGAGACAAGTCTTTCCAGATAATTACTTCATTGTTACTGACATTCAAAATTAAGCAACAAGTTAACATAGACGCATACACATCAAAAACCCTACAACGGGTAACAAACACATACACACACAAAAAAAAAACAAAAATTACATGTTACATAATCTGCTTTAAATATCTTCTATGACATGCAATCCAGCCATTTCATGCACCTTGTACTTGCAGTGACTTTGACACATCGCAGCACTGTATGAATTGTCACATTATTCGGCCACATCAAATTCATGAGACGCAGACTGTTGCGATTGATGACCCCAGACTCTGTCACGTCATGTGGGCAGAATGAGCAAAAACGGCTGAATGGATCGGGGTCCTAAGATGGGGGTCCCACTTTCCTCCATGGATTCGATTCAGCCTTTGCTATATTACTTTGTATTTGCTCGTTCTGTCTGGTATCCTGGCCATCGTGTCACAGTGCCGTACAAGTTGCATGTATTATCATTTAGCTTCATGCTATTATTTCAGTAACATACACTGGCTCACACATCAAAGACGAGTAGTTACCTGTAATCAAAGAAGAGCTCCTCCCCAGTCTGAATGGAGCGTTTAGCAAAGATACCAATGCGATGGTCTCCATTGACCATCATCACCTTGGCATAACAGTTGGGGTTGATGGAGTGGTTTGCAAAACGGATCTTGTTGCCCTTACGTGTCGCATCCACCACAAAATCTACACGACAAGACTACCAGAGCTCGCCACGACATTACAACACTAAAATAAAGAGTTAAATGATACTTCTATTTCTTGCAATATATTGGCACTAAAATTCACAGAAATACTGTACATACTTTACATCAGGTCCCCAGCAGAACTGCATTCAGTTCTATGTCAATTTTTGGGGCGATCCCCACCCCGACTCAGGACCCCCAACCACGAATAGGATGGACATCAGCCCCCTATCACATTCTTACGGCTTGCCACGTTTCAAATTCCTCACTACTGTGGACTGGGAAAACTGATTTGGACTAGCTCTATAGGAACCAACATTTTTTGAGTGTTATTCGTTACACGTATTAGCCCAGTTTGCTGAGGAACCGATGCAGTAAGCAACTGAGCTGACACAGATATGAACGCTAACAGACCGCTGTTGAGGTTGAAGAGAAAGCTACACATGTATCGGTCGTAGACTTTGCCACGTCTGTCAGCCTCGTCCTGAGTTATCACCTACACGCGACGAACACCGCAGCGACATCACACGGCATTACCACACTGAGTCAAGTGAGTTGGGTTTAAGGTTCCACGTGACACATAACGAGTCATTTCACGGACGAGTCTTTCCATGCAACAGACTGTACTGCTATTGGCCCCAGCTAAAACCAACATAAAACTATGAAACGCTGGTTCAGTTGCCTTCGTTTTTTGCTTCCTGTTTCATTCCACGATTTGATCATATAACTATTTCCCTTGGTTGTAAACTTGACATGCCAGTGATCCTGAAAGTAGCTATGCTATTTAGGCCATTACGAAAATTAATACTATGTCACATTCTATGACGTCTGACAGGGAACTTGATCAGCCCTATTCTCACAAGCCTGGACCCCGCATGGGGCACGTGCTCTTTAACACATGTTAACATCATACAGGGAACAGCAACACAACAAAACCTGCTGCAAATTAAAAGCTTGGCTATACAGTGATTAGATATGCCCGCGTTCAATGTATACACAACCAGCTTAGTCTATCACAAAATCAAGTCTACAGAGCGTAAGAAAAGGGAACAAACCACAACTGTCCATGAGCAGAAGCACAATTTTTACATTCTGCCTAATAGAAGATCGACACAGATTGTGTTGAATGCTGTTCTAAACTAGCTGACATCGACGACCTGTTCTCACCTCTCCGCAATACTCCGATATGAAGTCATTCTTTTCACACGACTCCTTGAGGAAGATGCCCCATCCCGCCACGTCAGATGGCGCCATCAACAGGTGCTGTTTTACACATGCATGCAAAGAACGTTACAAATATGCAAATGGAAGGAAGCAAAAGTCTGATAAGCACACGGCATGGTTGTTCACTTACCTTGTGGTGTCCACGTCCACTCTCATCTTAAAACTCGCATTTTCTCCAGGTCTTTGCCTCTGTACTTTCTCTCTTCCAGGAGCATGACGCTACAGGAGGCATGTAAATGTGTATACAGGTAAGAAAGAAGGTAAAAAAGACAGTCCATTTCAATAACTACAATACATTGTAGGCTTATGTCAATTAAAATCAGCGCTAAAATGACCACCGCCCGCCCTGACATAAGCTGAAAGACGGCGACGCCACTGACACACAGCTGCAGCAATGATGGCATTGATACAGCTTGACCCACTCGGTTCTGATTCTGATGCGATGTTTGAGGTCGTCAAGATCAGTGATGCATATTTTTTGTACACGATCTCTTGCAGTATGCTCCACTCGCTGTAGTCGACCGGATTTAATCTGGCAAATTTGGAGGCCACAGTAGCGGCGAAATGAACTCTGGCGTTTCTCTATCCAGGAACTCCATTTTGATGACGACAACTTAAGTCATCATCACTTTGTACCGCGCAAGTAGTGATGGTACTTTTTAAAATTTTTCAGTTACCTTTAATGTCAAGATGAATTGTGCCAGAACATACAAATATTTGTTAAACTTAGTCAAAATTATGCCCATTTTTTCCAAGACACAGTGTAGCAAAATACTAGGCAGAGACTCAAAAAATGAAACTACTATTGCTCGACTACCTTTTTAAGTCCTCGCTGCACAGCAACGTTCCTGCACGAGATTTTGCTGTTGTCAAACTGATCTGGTAACACAGAAAGTGCAGCGTCAATAAATAGCACACAATGCATGTAACAAACACGTCACAAAAACCATCTACGACGTCCAACCAGGAAATGCTGTGTGCCGAATAATACAACCTCAGAGCCAACATCGTCAAAGTGAAATGAGAATTCAAATACGTTACATAATATTACATTCACCACTCAGAAAAAAGCAAAAAAATTATTTGCCACTAACAAATTTACGGAGACACACTATAAGACATACCAGCACCACAGGTCTGACAGAGGTCAGGGTCACACTCTCTCACTGCCATGAAACACGGACACTGCTTCGTGTTACACTGAGCTTTGCACCGGCAGCCAGGAAACCGATTCTGACCTACAAGCCACAAAAAGCCTAAAATTTGCAAAGATAACACAATAACAGCCTGCAAAATGGTATATGTTACACAAATCATTTAATGCTCATCAAACTTGGTTTGTGAAGTTTTTTCTAGTGGAAATTGGAGTTAGAAGCAGTGGATGTTGTGGGCGTCTGAGAATTCGGCAGTCTGCCTAAGCATAACAGTTTTTCCGCCGTTAAACCCTGGTGACCCTGCGTTAACTGACCCTAGAATACAATGCAGTAAACACACATCAACGATGCCCTCGACGGCATTCAATCATGATAACCACACTGTTATTTAGACCAGCATTATTTCTGTTACTAAATTCATTTGAGTTTCAATTTTTATAAAACACTACGCAATAATTTTTAATAATACATTATATCCACAATGCTTGAAAAATACAGCAATGTTATATTTTATATAGCTCTAACAAATTTATTTCAGAATCACTCTCTGTCCTTTTCGTGTTCTCTGTTTCGTATATTATCAGCATTTTAAATTAAATTAAACTTAAATTCTACGAAAAGAATAATAATCTTTCTTATTCTGTAATGTCACTGAAACAACACTTGTTAGTTAAAACTTGCTAAAGCTGCTGCTATGATAATACTTGTTGATGTTATTTCCATTTTGCAAAGTACCAAAGACTCTTAGTTTTCAACAAGGAAATACTAATCGTTTCAATTGCTGTACAATTGCTAGTTACATTAATGAAACTATGTTTGTTTGAGCACTCACAGTCACTGCTGCACTGACAATACTTCTCACAGAAGTTTTGGCCAATAATGCATCTGCAGGTGTCATCACATCGCTGTCCCGGGTGATCACATGGAACGTAGTTGTGTACGTGACTTACGGTGTTTTCACGACGGACTTGCACCTTACTGTAGTGCACAGACCATTGTTATAACACAACCACGCACAGACGCATGGTGCATCGAGTCAGTGTAAGCTATTAGCCCCAAATCTACTTACTAAACAGCTGTTGCTTACAAAATCCTTTTTAACTTAAAAAAACTCAAAACTATGTGTGTATGCATAATATAAAAAAATTACATTTGAAATTCAAATGTTTCAAAGAGGAAATGCCAGCTGACACCGTAAAGCTCACATTTTCAACAGACCTAACTATCAACGCATACTGCATAGAGCAAGGTGCTCTCAGTACAAACATATTCCAATTAACTGTGAGTACTAGACATGAAATACACTTTAATATGCATGCAAAAAAACATAGATCTAAAACACAGAATACAACTCTTTGTGCCATATCTGCAAATGTGTGATTTTTTCTTTGCTGACGTTTTGGCATAACAAAAGATGTTGAAACAATGTCAATGATCGTGTAACATGAGCGACAGACAAAAGCAAGTTTCTGGTAACACACGGCATTTTACCGATTCTTCTTTTTCTTTTTACGCTGCATTTCCTTTTCATCGCCGCTGTTTGGCAACAGAAGATGAGCAGCTTCCTTCATTGCAAAGTCGTAGACCTGCATCAGCAGCAAATCACTTCACAATACAGTATAACAGCACTGACAAGTAGCTCGGCTAAAAGACCAACCTGGAGATCGGTATCGGTATGAATAAGTTGGGTTGTATGTCGCACATAACACACAACAGATCATGAGACGAGTCTTTCCGGCAACTGACTGCACTGGCACTGACAACCGACACCAAGTAACGAAATAAAACATGAACCAAAAACTTGTCCCTAGACAAACACACACAAACACTCGATCCCACAAAACTATGGTATAGATGCCTTTTACGACATACAGTCTGGAAATAGAGCGGGTCTATTTCCACAACCCTGCACAGAGCTGTCATTTGGATAAACTGGAACATTTATGAGTCTGCAGGCGGGTAATTTGCCGAATGCCATAAAACAATTGGTTGCTATCATATGCCAAGCAAAAAAGGAAAAAAAATTAATTAATATTAATTATCCTATGAGAAGTCTCAGATATCTGTACTTTGCAATCACTGCATACCAGTACCAATGAGCTCAGCAATGCAAAGATATGATCAGCCAACACATCAACTAATGAATATTCATTAAATATGTAAGTCCCCTCGGGAAATGTTCACCCATCTTCAAGTGAACACCATTTCTAGGACCTCGTTGCTGTATGCTCTCGGAAAAGCCGACAATGTTTCACTCTACACGTCGGCACAAAGAAAAAGCATTCAATCTTTGTGTGCCAGGCTCAGATGGCAGGTATGCATCAAACCTTTTACTTATCATCATTGAACTTCTCAGCAGACTGTCATTGTTACAACACTGTTAATGCAGAGTTCATACGCAGAATATGAGAAAGCAGAAACCAGTGGCCAAAGCACTTTGGCAAAGGCTGCATTGAACACACCCCCCCCCGCTGTGGAGTATAGGAATTCCCATCTAATACAATTAAAATAGGCAACGTCAGTTCTTCTTCTTGCGTGCGCATTAAGAGCCGAATTTGGTCAGCCAAGCAACAGCTTCATTGTTTCTTAGGTGCGACAAGCCGCCACTTAACTGTGTCAGAGGACAAGAGTCGACAATGTGGGACATTGTTTGCTTTTCACCACAAGGATACAAATCAGTGGCTGTCTGGTTCCATTTCTTCTTACAGGCACCACAGTGACGCTGTGCAGTCCAAAAACAGTTAAGCATGGTCGACTTTTGTTGCTGAAGATTGAAACCTGGTTGCCGAATTGTGGGGTCATCCACTAGGGAAAAGTTGACCACCTGAGCCGACTTCCAGTTTTCTTTCCATTGACTTCTGATGTCCTGCCACAAAGGCTTCCTTGATGAGAGACAGGCATGCGCAGGGTTGGTGATATCAGAATGAATTGGCCAATTGTCGTGAGCTATAATCTTCTCCATGAGCTTATCTGTGGCAGCCTTTCTTCGGAGAGCAGGAGGTTTAATGTTAGCAAGGACTGGTAACTGTGGAAAAGGGATGGAACGTAGAGTACCAGAGATGAGACGCAAGGTGGAGTTCAACTGTACATCAACTAACCCAGTGTCAGGAGACCGTGACCAAACTGGGGCACAATACTCTGCCACCGAGTAGCAAAGAGCCACAGCAGACGTCCGGAGGGTCTCGCTTTGGCACCCCGCAATGTCAGTAAAAGCATGAATATGAAACGAGGTTAAAGCTAACTACAGACTAGTGCTACGGAAATATGCCAGCTTAGCAATTACATCTGCAAACTGTCAGTGCTTTAGAGCTCTCTTTAAACTGTTATTTTGTCATGCAACAGGTGAGTGTTTAAAGTGCTAATTAATCACCAATGCACATAATACACATACTATGCCCAATGCTGCACGTGATGCAAAAATTATGCCCTGAAGTCGTGCAAATGTAGTCCAAGGAAATGGATCGGATCTATTCTTACAACCTTGGAAACCACATGGGGCAATAAAACCAACAGTTACAGATACAGCATAAAATATAAAGCAACCTGTCGACAGGTTTTCGTTTCCAGTAGTTTGGCAATGGCACAGCAGTTGCTCTGGAAGACAGGGTGAAGAGCTCGGAACAACGACTGCTCAGCCGGGCTCCAATCAGCACTGGCTGGCTGGCGAGATGGCGGCGGCTGCTCTGTGTGACAGACAGACAGACGTGATAACACAACCACAGACAGACATGGTGCAATTAACAGTGTCAAGAGGACACGGAACAGTGACTGAGTCCAATCAGCATTTGTTGGCCGGCAGGACGGCAGTGGCTGCTCTGTATGGACACACGAAAACATGCATACAGACTGCAAACAGCAGCAGCAGGTCTTAACGTTGCACACCGTACGTCACCTTCAACACAATCATCTTATCAAACCTAACTGAAACCAAGTTACACATAAAAATATCCTAGAACTTTACTAACGTGTACAAAATCAAACATAACTAAAACTACAGCCTGGTTTAGATGCCTTCATATTGACGACGAACAAAAAAACCCAAAACCGTAACAGTGTAGAAAGTATGGATACTCTATCCCAAATGGATTCTGTTTCAGATTAATGCTTGGTTGTTTTGTTTAAAACGCTGAGTGACAAATTAAGCAGGCAAACCTCATATAATCACACAGACATTGTGCAGTCTCTATGCAACTGCAATTGTGACAACACTAATGTTTATCAATGCAGATCAAAGTAAAGATATATGTTTTTAAGCAAGCCTCTGCCATCTAGTTACCATATGTCCCACCTACAAACAGCAAATTGCTATATGTTGTGCATACTATTTACGTATGTACTAACTGATTGGCGTATATCATATATATATATATACATATACACATCGAAGTCAGGACATCGTTATATCTTACCAAGGAAGTCATTGATGCGCAGCTCACTATCTTCACTACATGTACTAGCTGAACTGCTCACTGTTCCGCTCATGTCACGCTTCACTCTCGCACGCTGATCCTTTATTCCGCCGCGGTCGACGATTGAAGCCACATGGTCCGGCAGCGATCGTTCTGTGTTCTGGCTACCAGCTTGCAATCCGCCACGATCCTCGCTAGCCGGTGAGCCCTCGCGAGTGCTACAGCCTTCGGCTGGTTCGGAAACGGACACAACCCGGTCTCTAAGTGTTCTGTCGGTTGTTGGAGGACCACCCCGTGAGCTGCGTTCACTTCCCGGCGAGCTCTCCCGTGTGCTGTGGTTGTCTGCGTGTTTACGTCTCTTGCGCTGCTCACTTGCCGACTCAGTCGAAACACTGGCAGCTGAGTTGCTGGGTCGTAATTTCTGCTCGCTGCTAGACGGAGTCGTAGCTTCAGCTGTAGCAGCTTCCTTCACTGGCAGCAGATTCTACATGAAATTGAACCAAAAATAACAGGTCATTACATGCCATTTGACAAATAATAGTTCATTTTGGAAAACAGTCTTTCCAGAAAATAGATTGCATTGACACTGACAACCAAAAACAAACAATATACAAGGTGTCGTCTGTTATGGGACGTGACAATAGCTGGCCCGCAATGGTACGTCTTACAGCCGCGCTGATAGTAATCTCATTGGCCCCGTCCAATCGGGTTCTCCATGTTGTGATTTTTCCCTACCGCTAGGATCATACACATGCCCAAAAACTCCACTCGCCCCCAGAATCCGTGATTTTCAGTCTACTGCAGTAATTGCCCAAAATGGCGGAACCTTACTTCCAATCGCAAATCAGACAGCAGATTCTGAAGTGGGAAGCCCAAGTTCCTACTCACATTTTATAGTAATCACATAGATCTATCTCGCTTAGTTTCAGACATATTTGTGTCTTACAGACAGACAGACAGACAACGCGGGCCATTACTATAGCTGGCCCCCACATTGTGGCAGGTCAGCTAAAAACACAGCAGATACAAAAAACATGTGCCAGCTAAGACAAGCATTAGACTACAAACAACAACAACAACCGTTTAACGGCCTTTGTTCCGGGACAACCCGGGTAGGCCGGTACCAGAAGAAACACTCTGCCTTCTACCTTAGCATAGGGCTGTGCTGCGTTCAGGCTGGGTTTCCCCACCTCC
>Ga0126335_1001893_pt1 | contig 12152 bp, 8 predicted proteins | sample OlaspJWI45metaG_FD_108409 | JGI IMG/M metagenome (GOLD analysis project Ga0126335, IMG submission 108409) | Marine gutless worms symbiont microbial communities from Oahu, Hawaii - Olavius sp. 1 OAHU.JWI-45 metaG | ecosystem: Host-associated > Annelida > Digestive system > Unclassified | place...
AAGTCAACAGCAGTAATCCCAGCGATGCTAAGTAATAAAGTAACAGTAACATGTTACATTATTTAACGATAGTTCACTAATCCAAACATATGGCCGAGTGACTGAGCTGGACGGTTTACAGTTGGGGTTCTGGTCAGGTGTAGAGATAGAGTCAGGATCAGAATTAAGGTCGAGACAACTGTAGTTTACTGGACACAATAGGAAATGCATTGCAGTTATATAGGTGGTCGATTTTCAATAACAATTATATAATAACAGGACAACTTTTACGATTTTAAAACACGCTAATGCATTCATTTACTTTAGACAAATTGACACTGGCATGAAATTCGTCGTCACTGTCGTCGAAAGAAAAGTTAAGATCAAAGTTGCCGATGTGACTGGAATTCCAAGCCATTGACTCTTCAGCAGCCGCCACAGCAACAGCAGCAGGAGGCACAGCCTGTTGTGAAAGTAGATCCCGTATGTTGTTTTGGACGTTTCAGTCTTTTGTTACTTTTACTTTAAAAGTAACTTTTTGTGCGAGTACTTTTTATTTTTACTTAAGTAACTTTCTCGAGTACGTTTAACATCACTGAGTAATCACGTTCGTAGTACAGGCTATACCTCAATGTCATCGAACTTCATTTCGGCGTCCATGGTCGAGACTTTGACAGGAAAAGACCGGACCTTTGAGGCACTCCGCGGCTTCTCGTATAACTTACTCAACGGCATCTTCGTGATATTTTACGCCACACAACTGAAATACAAACTTTCTCACATTCCATACACTTCTCGCTTTGTTTACATCCGCCATGTTGTTGTAAACAAGTAATTAAAGGGCCGCAAGAAGTGCACACTGCACTGAATTAACCGAATTATGAGTCACTAACAGTTACAGTAGTAGTAGTAGTAGTAGTACTGTAATAATTATGACAAACGCACATGCAACATCGAAATGTAGCAAAGGAGAAATACACTGTATAGTCTACTGGTTTCCACCAATCCGTACCGTAAATCAACGCGCAACGCTTTACGGCCTTCCATAATCCTTACGTACACACTACAAAGTCCGTAACGATACCGTAACGCAAGACGTCTATTGAAGTTGTGGGCATTGCTGCAAAGAAGAAGGACAATAGGACCCATTCCTATCCCTGCCGCAACTCTGCAATCCGCCTCGACCACCACACCTGCTGTTATATGTTCAGTTGTCAGCCAGCCTAGCCAGGTTTAACCATTCACAAATCATCGATTTGCTACTAATGAAAAACCCATAGACTTAAATTGTGTGGGATATATGTTGTTCATACTCTGTTTAACGTATTTTTTCTGGGATGAACCCATAAACTTCGATCACGAAATTTAGCCTGAATTTAGATAGGCTATTAAAATTCACGAACATCACAGTGACACTGACATGTATCCTGTGGTGGTAACCCCATGTACGTTGGCCATTTTGACGTGGAATGGATCACGTGTTACGGACAGACAGACGTAAGTGCGATGGCAAACGGCAATAGAGTGCGTCTGAAGACGCGTGCTAATAAAATGGTGTATTGAACCACTGCAACAGCGTTTGTGCAAAAGTCGTTCAGCGACTGACGTCAAGATAAGGACGTAGAATAAGTAAGTAAACTAATATAAGTAAGTAAGTAAGTATAGTTATTTACCTATCGTAGAAATGGATGTAACTTGGGAGGAATATGCCACATGGTAAACGCTAAAAGGGTTTGAAATTTGGTGACATTTGACGTTGACCTTTGACAATGAGAATTTTCGTATTTTTTCCAGCATAGACTATACCTTTCGAATGGCTTTACCTAGCAATTTCAATTTTGGTATGATGATATATCTTTAGAATACCTAGGTCACGGTCCAGTTTCAAGGTTATGGGTCTAAGGTCAAGGTCACGTGCAACATAGGTCGGAAACTGCTGGGGCTTGATCGGAATATCTGTTACTATAAGGCTCGAAGTAATAGGACCTTTTTGACACTTTTACCTTGACCTTTGACCTTGAGACATATTTTCGTATTTTTTAGCTCTAATTTTTGAATGCCTTAAGCCAGCAGCTTCATTTTCAGTGTGAAGATACATCTTAAAATATGTAGGTCACCTTTGAGTTCAAGGTCACAGCTGCAAAACAGCGGCAGCGCGCAGGTCTGTGCTCCTCTCGGACGCAGTTTATTTACATTGTCATTTACCTTGTGCAGCACTGCAGCCTCGCTGGCAGATCATCCGGCCAGTATAAGGCCCATGGCTTGCGTTGGGATACTGACTACTCCATGAAAAAGCTCATCCGGCTATGCTCTAGTCTAAATAACAGCTAGTGAGCCTAAACGTCATAATACCATGTCATGTCTAACTACTTGATGAGACGAATGAGCATTGAGCAGACTCAACAAAATTACAGCGAAAGAGGCCAGAGCGCAGTGCTACTGTTTCGATACGCGTTCCTGAAAGCGTAGTTCGAGTTAAAGGGACAAGGCAGTGGGCGTGGCTAGGTGGGTCAGTGCGAGCTCACATGGGCCACACACGGAGTGTTTGCTGCTAGTGTGTGCGGGCGGGCGTCGCCGCGGCCGGTTTGTAACAAAGACTTTAAGACACAAAGGGTCGGTGGTAATAGTCTCGTGGACTTAATCTTATATCGTCGAAAAACTTGTTGATATCTCTAGGCAGCTGCCACGATCGACGGACGTCGCCTGCAAACGGTAAGCGACAAGTTGCGAATGTTTTTCTCGCTGTTGTTTGCGTAGGTTTTGCGAAGTTTCGTGCTAACAATGAGTGTGCGCATGAGGCGGAGTGTCCGCCGACGGAGCTTTAATTTCTGTTCAGACGTAGTCAGGTGTCGGAGTCGCTCGATCGCTTTGCATTAACACACGAGTAAGTAATTAATTAGGTATAGATACTTAGTTGTTTTCATCTGAAGTTTTTTTTCGTCAGATGGTCGTGCGTCAGCTGTTGCGTGAGATCTCGGTAGTTTTTGCGTGACGTCAGTGCGTCGTGTCAGGTCTTTGTCTGTATGCCTACAGTCAGCTGGTGGTCCGCTGTTGTGCAGCGTTGATTGTAAACCTATTCTGCATCGCATTTGGTGTAGGTTATATTTTACAGTTTATTAACGCAAAGACGCCTTTAGCTTCACAAGGTACTGCTGAAGATGCATATTTAATACAAATATGGACTGAACCAGGGAAATTTATTTTTTTGAAAAATCAATAAACGTATGCTTAAGCGTAGGTGTACAATACATCCAGTGAGCTAAGGCATTTAGACTATTATTTAGAGTGATTGTCCTTATTGCATTAGTGATCCCTGTGGCATATGGTTAAGGCTACTGCATATGCATTGTTAATCCACTTTAAGATTGTGATGTGTGCTGTGCTGGGGATATAGGTTGCTGAAACCTGTGTGATGAGAGATGGCAGTTGTTGGACATCGGTCAAGTTCCATTTGTTCGATGCCGGTCTTTCACGAGGCCATAGACCTTCGGCGTATTCAGTCCAAGAGCAGTTCTTTGTTGACCACGAATGGTCAGTGCTTGCCAGAGAAGCAGAGTTCTGATTGGGACAGGCCAATTGGCTACGGAGCATTTGGAGTTGTCTGGTGAGTGTTGAAACCACAGCTTGGGTTTTGGCTGTTTTTTTGGCAGTAACCTGTCTTGCTTTATAAGCCATTAGCTTCCATATTTGTGTATATGTTGTGACATTGACCTGAGTGTAAGCTGTAAGATGGGGGTAACAGTGAATGATGTCAAATATTTATGAGTGTAAAACAGATCTCAGAAAGAGCCAGTTTGTCGTGAGTGGCCACACAGAGCTGCAAACTACAGTTGGCAGCTGCAGGATTCATAGAAACAGCATAACTAAGACAGTGTGTTATTATCTTTGTTGCATAAAATTTGCTTAGTTACATGCTTTGTGAAAATTTCTCACAGTATAATGCAAGTAGACAAGCTAATCCTTCATGAATATTAATTGTATATTAATGTTGCTTATTTGCTTCCTTTCATGCAAGAGAACACTGAACATAAAATTTTGCATTTGTGTGTCTCTGCACAAAATCTTGAAAACTACTGATCAGAAGTCGATGTGACTTGGCATGAATATGTCCGATAGTGAATGCTAGAAGTGATTAGAAGTTGGTGACATTTGACAACGAACTATTTTTGTATTTTTTCATTTGCCGTACATATTTAATCGACCGTTAGGAGTTTCGAATTCCTTAACCTAACAACTTAATTTTTGGTGTGAAGGTACATTTCAGAATATCTAGGTCACCGAGTTTCAAGGTCATGGGGTTAATATCAAGGTCACAACAGCGAAAAAACGGCCTCAGCGCACAGGTATGTGCTTATGTACTTCTGATGATTGCAGGGCAGTGACTGATCCACGGACGGGCAAACGTTTGGCACTGAAGAAATTGCTCAGTGTCTTCCAGAGTCTTGTGTCATGCACACGAGTCTACCGCGAACTCCTTATTCTTTGTCGACTGAGGCACGAAAATGTAAGTATTCACTAATTCACCAGTGGAGTTTGTTAACTGATGGTTTTGATGCTGTGGGCTCAATGAAGTGCCTGGCCACTCGGAACTGTTTTGCCCTAATTCTAATCTGGGGCTCCCCAGTTATAATTTCCGGATGCCTATATGTTTTGTATTTGTTACCTGTGCACATGCTTCGAGCAGGTATTGTTTTGGTGGCGTCTGTGTGTCTGTCCACACAAAATCTCGAAACTGCTGATCAGAGATTGATGCAACTTGGTAGGAATATGGCCCATGGTGAACGCTAGAAGCGGTTGGAAGTTGATAACATTTGACCTTGACTTTTGATCTTTAGAGCTATTTTCATATTTTTTTCATTTGCCATACGTATCTCATCCATTATTAGCAAATGCCATAACTTAGCAACTTAATTTTCGGTGTGAAGGTACATTTTCAGAAGATCTAAGTCACGTTCGAGTTTCAAGGTCATGGGGTTAATATCAAGTCACGACAGCAAAAAAGCGGTCGCGCGCAGATATGTGCTCCTCTTGGAAACAGTTTAATTTGTTTTTGTTTAAATGAAATTGTCGTTTTATTGTTGGTCTGTACTACCCAGAACTGCTGGCTCGCAGGTCAAATTGGTCCTTGGTAACTCACTTCTTGGCGGTGTATGCTATTCTGCAACTTAGCACTTCTGCTGTCACTTCTGTTATATAGTATTTTATTTCAATTATTTAAAGGGGTATGTCATGATAGCATATACGAGGTATATTTTGGTATGATATGGTGCCAGCTCTCTGTAAGGTGGCTTTGTGGCTGAATTGTTGGTCGTATGAATTATCCTGTCGATTAGCAAAGTAGTTGACTTCTGGGTCGTGATTTTGGCATTATGTTTGCCGACCAGACGAGGCGGGTTTCACTAGTTGCTGTATACTTATTGATGATTGCATGTGAAGTTTCCTGTTGGTAATAGTGTTGCGCAGTACCCATATGGGGCTACGCCTGACGGGTGACTGAACTTTGCAGTAAACAAAGAAAGCGGCCCGTCGGTATTGTTGACCCAAGTTTGAAAGCCCCGCTGCTGGCGGTTGCCGTCAGCTAGCGGCGTGTGCGGTGTTTGCCCCTTTATGGTACATGTACGTTGTTGTAACGGCGCGCGAAACCCACTCAGCTGTCAGCTGGCGATTTGCGCCTCACATACAGTCACGACTGAGAAGGGCGGGAATTCTATAGCGCCCATCACTCTGGTGAAATAGTGAAATACCCAGAGTAAGCAGTAAGCGTGAGTGAGTGAGTGAGCAGTTTCTTAACGGCACATCAGCACATAGAAGGCCATTTCGGTGCCATTACAGTAAGCGCGTACGGAAGTAAAATGTTGTTCAACTGTGGTGGTTTTCCTGTTTAGTTGACGGCCATGACGTCTGTTGTGATTAGTGTGCTTCATGATGGTCCTGTTGACTGTGGTTATCGGTCTGGATTTTACTCGCTTAGCGAATGTTAAACTGCAGCTGTGATTCTGTCAATCACAATTGCTGTTTGACATTTTCCAAGTGAATGAAATCCAGACCGATATAATAATAACCACCTGTCCACCATGAAGTTGAACCACAATGAAGAGTTCATTCCAAGAGTTCTGACTGCGTTACTAATATTTTGATGTCATGATAAAATCAACTGATACTTTTTGTGGGAAAAATTCGGAAATTGTGTTTCGTTTTCAACAAACAAAATTTATGGTTAAATTTTATCATACTGTTTCAAACAACAATAATACCAAAAATAAAACAAGAAATAATAAAAAATATACTACTTGACAAATGGACACAACAGACTAGCAACAGGAACAATAAAGGCTTATTGTTATAAGGTGAATATCTTCACTGTCTGCTCCTTGTTCTGGAAGGTTAAAAGAGTATTATCTTGTGCTGTCTTAATCATGGAGTTCTGTCTTGGTCCTATCTCTGGCTATAGTACATGTATATAACACACCAGATTAGACTGAGAGAAGCTGCTTCTTTTTAGCTGAATGCTTTCGATTTGAAACATACTTCAGCTTTCATTACCTGTGCGCCTGCTGTGCTGCGAGCAGGTGTTGTTTTCGGTGTCGTCTGCCTGTCTGTGTGTCTGTCCGCACAAAATCTCAAAAACTACTGATCAGAAATTGATGTAACTTGGTAGGAATATGCCCTATGGTGCACTCTAGAAGTGAGTGGAAGTTGGTGAGCTTTGACTTTGTGAGCTATTTTCGTATTTTCAACTCAGGCCTTTAAACCTTTACAACTGCTTGACCTAGCAACTTCATTTTCGGTTTGTAGATATGTCTTTAGAATGTCTAGGTCACGGTCCAGTTTCAAGGTCATGGGGTCAAGGTCACGGCAGCAAAAAAAGCGACCGTACGCAGGTTTATGCTCCCGTTGGACACAGTTTAATATTCCGTTGCATCATATAGCGCTGTTGACCAAAGTTTATATACTGACGACTACTTATGGCTGCCCTATGTGCGTGGTTAAGGAATTCACGCAATGTAGAGTATGTTTGGCTGTCTATATGCTAGTTTCGACGTGCTGCTGTACTAGGCCAAATGTGGGTGCTTGAGTGCCAAGCTGGAAGTCGGAATGTGGTCGGACGAGCCTCCGGTGTGTGACCCACTGTGGGTGTGGTTTAGTATTGTGAATGTTGCCCACTGACTATGACTGTCCAGTGGCGGATCCAGGGGGTGCCCGGGCCCCCCTATTTTTGGCAAAGTCAATTTAATTTTTGTACATTGTATACAATGTCTGAAAAACTATTTTTGAAATTGAATTTGGATTTTATAGTGGCCGAAATCCGAGGAGTTTTTGGAAGTGTGGGGGTGTATGCGTGTGTGTGTGTGAATGGAAATCGTGGCCGCTACTGTTTTTTGTTCAGCAAAGGCCCAATTTTGAATGATATTCGAGGCCATTCTGATCCCAAAAATATATGCCAGATTGCAGGAAATCGCATCTAATTTTTCAAAAATTTCTGGGGGAGGCCCGCAGACCCCCACCGGCGCTCGCGCGTTCGGCGCTCGGTTCGGGGCTTCGCCCCCTTACCGGGCCCCCCCTTTCCAAAATTCCTGCTGTCATTACTGGATACCTGTCGTTGGCGGCTAACTGGAATTTAGTGGACTGGATTCAGTAATAATTACTCTTTTTTCAACTTCTGTGTGAAATACTGCCATGGGAATAAAACGTACTGTTTTGTTGTATTGCCATTCCCATTCTCACAACTGACTTTATTTTCGTTATATGCATTGGCGGGCATTGGGCATTCAGAATTTCAAGTCTACTTTAAGCCATTCAGGAGATACAAGGGGGGGGGGTCACAAGCGTTTTAATGTCACATGTGTAGACTACTTGAATTTTTTTCTATATATTGTTGTTGCATTAAATATCCAGATAATATTTCAGATGTATGTATATAGCGTTAGCATTTCTTTGTCCGCTTCAAATGATATTTCTAATAAAATTGGATAATTTTCCTAGAAACTATAAAGAAGAGTAATGGTTGTTCTTCGAAGCGCGGAGTAGTTAAGCTATTGATTGGACGTTGCCAGTGTGTGCACTGTGCACGCGTGTCATATGGTCAGCTGCACGTCATGCTACGGACTACACAGCCGTTTATAAATAATGAAACTAATAGCTTTTCACGCTGTTTGCCGTTTGTGTGATTCGTTGTGAATGAATGTCACCTAGAGTGAAGTTTCACAGATTTTTAAGCTCAGCTGACTACAGGCTGATGAGTGGCGTCTGCGTGTCTGTTAACCAGGGTGCCGGAAATCGTAACCACTGGACATAGAGACTTGCAGTCTTACACGCAGAAAGAACTACTGATGAATGATCACAAACCAAAAACTATAGGTAGACCACTGCACTCTGTCCTTGTTAAGCCAGCTGAGCGTCACTGCCCATCGGCGGCTTGTTGTATTGCCCTCAGTACGTGAGTGCCCGGGCGATGATCTGAGACAAACTCGAATCAGTGCACTTAGAAATTCTGCAGGCGTTTATACAAGTTGTTGCACATGATCTGTTGACATTTCGATACACGCACGCCAACGCCTTGCGCGTATTCTACTCGAAATTAGAGCTGGGTCGGTATCGGTTTTTAAGTCGGTTTTCGGTTTTTCCGCACTAACCTACCATTGCTTATCGAATAACACCATCGCTGACACCCTACGCCCTCCCCTTTCTCCCGAATGGGGTTTGGACTGTCGAATTTGCATTACAAATTGCAGCCATAAGAGGTTTTCGATTTTTCAATATCGACGTCTGTGTCGGTTTTGGTTTTTTAAAATATCGCGATAACGTTTTCGGTTACCGACTCGGCTCTACTCAAAATATTGACTGTTGATCAGATGATGATGCTAGTAGGCGTACTGTGCGTCCCTCGCTCGCTGTGGGCTGTAGGTTGCTGCTGCTGGTGCAAATATTGCTTTGCTCAGTTGGTGGCATGTCACGTTGACGACGTCATAGCCCACACACAGCAGCTGTTGTCAGGCAGTGTGCATGGGAGGACCACTTCGTTCGTGTGACGTCAGTCTGTCAGCTGATACGTTACGTGACGCTTAAGTTAGAAGCACGTCTCTGCTGCGTGTAAACCCGTGTTTAGAACTTAATGATATCCGTCTCGAGCCGATGCAACTGATCAAACGTCAAAGTATAGGCGCGGAGCACAGCTGTTTCGTCACGTCCTATCTTCATAGGCTGCCTAGCTGTCCTGTGAAGTGAACCCGCCTCTCTGGTATGAAGACTACAGGTCACCCATCAGCTTTTGGATTACGGAATGCGTCCCCCGAATTTCCTTAAATTCCACATCACTTACAGTCTAAGTTCATGTTGATAGCAGTCAGTCGGCTCAGTGCATTTGAGAGCGAGTCCATACTCCATATTACTACTCACACCAAACGCTTAAATACACTGAATTGAGTGAATAATAATGATGCTTTATTGAACAGTTGAACAAATCGCAACTGCGTACAACGCACTGATAAATTTACAGTAAATTTAAATAAGTAAGTCTTGTTGTGAAGTGAGTAGGCCTACATCAGTAACTGTCCGAAAACAATTGTCTCTAATTATAAAGTTGCGATCGTTTGTCTCCTAGATAGCGAAAAGTTATGATGTCGAGTGCGCAGATTATATTGATGGCAGTTGGGATCAGAAACATGATTCCGAATTCATATTTGACTGCAACCTGTCCCAGGTCGTTGTTCCATATTGTCTCTAGTTGGTCTCATGTGACGCTTGTTGGCGGCAGGTATGTAAAGGACGGGAGTATAGAGTAGTAACTATGTACAAGGAAGGCGCCTGCAGATTTTGTGCCGTGGTATGTTCTACCGTAATACATTGCCGGCTACAAACAAAGCATAAGTTCCACAGCTATTTCTGTGAATTTGCTTCCTCTTTGTTGTATACAGGCGTAAATTGTAGCTTCGAAACAGAGTGGCGTCACTGTTGTTATCAGCTGCATATTTCTTTTCTCCGTTTATTTTGAACGATAAACTGTACGATATAGATTCGACCTGGTTGTGTACATCCTAGCCAATGTTATGTCAGTGACGTCGTACGCCTTTGCCGCCTCCTTGTGGCCGCTGATCATTGTTAATTTTTGTGCTGTATCTGAGAAGTTGTTTTTGAAGGTTGCCGATGTTATCGTTGGCAGACACGAGTCGGCGAATGTCATATTGTTGAGTTCATTCGTGTTTCAGCGAACTGAGTGAGCTGATTATTCCTGTTGACAACAGTATTATCTCTGGTCGTCTGGCTGTTAGAAGACTGTCGTATGTCTTCAGACGCCGGATATGAAACACGTGAACTGTCGCGTTGCCGTTGTACCTGCATGGGTGCAGACTGGCCCGCCTGGTGCAGACTGCAGTGTGGTGGGCGGTGGCATGCGGAGGTGGCAGTTGGGTGGTCTATAGCTACACTTCGTGGGTGGTCGGCATTTGACAATTGACATGCATCTCGCTGTCGAGACATGTAACCATGTTGCAATTTCCGTGCCAGTCTTAACTCACAGCCAGTTTTGCTCCTGTTGCGAGGTAGAGATTAGCTAGCCCGCCAGAATGATGGCTATAGTAACAATACATGTTGTACGTCCGTGTGTTGTTCACGTGCGAATATCTCGATCTCCGAAACTAAACGATATAGAGCTACGGTAAGGCCAGTCGCTGTTTCTATAGTCTGATTCAGAATCTGCAATCGCACATCGTATATTCGCAACCGAAGTTCCGGTCCCGTCATCTTTCGGCATGTCTCGAGCAGCAGAGAATGATGTTGTTCAGGCAGATGCGTATTGTACTGTGAGCATTAATTGCGCTGGAATTAGGACACTGGTCGTGCTACCGAGTCATGGACTTGCGCGCTGTTCAGCGGTACCATGGTGTCCCGACTGTGTCTTATGCCGGGTACCAGCCTGTCCCATTGTGCTCTTTGACCACTACAGCTATGTAGTAGGTTCAGGTTGCCCAGTGCAGTGTCTGGCTACGTCTGTCGAGTGTATACACGCATAGTGACTGTCTACCTTGCCTGCTGCGTTATATGACCATCGTGAGTCTTGACCGTTGTACTGGTGGTCCCGTTACCGCCCACTTCACCGCACCACATCTCATGGCTGTCAGTGCACCCCACCGTGGGCCGGATTCACATTTGAGTTTAAAATTTTTGCTCGACAGATCTGGAGACAAGCTGTTAGAGGTTTCATTAGCCTACCTGCGCACATGCTGCGAGCAGGTATTGTTTTGGCGGCGTCACATACGTGGCTGCGTAATATATTTGACAGTTCACTGCCTGACTGTTTCTAGTACAACTGATAACCTTTGGGACCAGTGACTTGTAATTACACCGAAGTCAAGTGTGTAAGCAGGTATCATAAAAACAACACCTTGTGTTCTTGAAATGACCTTCATCTTGACTTTGGCAGTTTGTGTCTCTGTGGAGGCGCCGACTGTTCTGGGTGGCTTGATTTGACAACAGTGATAAACCCCCGCAGTTAGCGCAGTTGTCGCGATTGCGGGATTTGTTGGTGACTGTACGTGATCGGCGACACACTGTGACTGTCCTTGTTTCTAGTACGGATTCTACGACGCTGAATGGCCGACATGCTGCTGTACTGGATATAGCGGCCGGTAATAATGGCCTTGGCCAACTGGCGATAAGTGGGCCGCCGTATTTTACCGCACGCATCGCCACAGACCTGCGTGCGCGTTTCACTCGCGGCTTCTGAGAAGACTCCGCTGTTAATTCCCTGCGGCTTCGCTAGTCCGCGAAGTCATTGATATTGACGATTCTGGGTATGTCACCACAGAGGCATTGCTGTTGAACCGATCTCGGAAATGTTGTTGATATGTATTTACTGCTGTGTAACTATAGAAGTTCAGGGTTAGTCCCAGTCCCGACTGTTTAAAAAATCCGCTTACTTCACCGCTGGCACCATTGCGGTTTTTGTAACGTGCTCGGCCATAACATGCGAACAGCTTGGAGCCTTAAACCAGTGGTTCTTAACCTGGGGTCCCGGGACCCCCTGGGGGTCCCAAACGCTAATCTTGGGGGTTCCAAAGGCAAATCTGGAATATCAACAAATTTCCCCCAATATTTTTGCCTCGCACTCGTTACGTGCTTTTGTGTACAGTGTACACACTACGCACCCTATCCTATTTAGCCAGCCATTCCAGTTC
>Ga0126335_1001894_pt1 | contig 12151 bp, 8 predicted proteins | sample OlaspJWI45metaG_FD_108409 | JGI IMG/M metagenome (GOLD analysis project Ga0126335, IMG submission 108409) | Marine gutless worms symbiont microbial communities from Oahu, Hawaii - Olavius sp. 1 OAHU.JWI-45 metaG | ecosystem: Host-associated > Annelida > Digestive system > Unclassified | place...
AACAAACTCGGTGACAGGAGTTTCTCGGCCGCCGGTCCCCGACTATGGAACGACCTTCCACCTGGATTACGGCGGCCGGGACTTACCTTTGACTCTTTTAAAAAGTCTTTGAAAACCCATCTGATTGGCGACCGAAGCGCTTAGAGACTCTTTTGAGTATATAGGCGCTATATAAATAAGTTTATCTATCTATCTATCTACCACCAGGCGACCACCCTGCGACCGATGCTGAAAGCATATTGGGCTCACGATCTGGTAGATTGGCTACCGAGACGAAAGGTCCCAGATAGCTTTTGTGTTGATCACTAACACTGTCATAATTTCTATGATTATTACATGTAGTGCTGTTGACATTGATGCTGTATTGTTGGGTACAGATGCTCACTGTACATCTTGAGGAAACTGATTGTTTTGCGGCCTGGGTCTCAGCACGCGAAGTAGGCATTGGTCAGCCTAGTGTCGAATCATCTGACCCCAAACGTATGTTTTCGTTCACTGTCTTTAACATTATTTTACTCCATTTCTCACAGATACTTTGCATAATATGTATACTGGAGTATTGTATATTTTTGTACCGTCATCGTTACAATAAGCATTTGTGGTGCACAGTTAAATGTATAGAAGTTACAGGAACAGTAGGCCAGCACATGACATGTCTGAAAATCTAAAAATGTAACTGCAAAAATGCCTGCGTGTCACTGAATGAGGTTTAAAGTATCTGCAGAATTTTGTGTGTGACGCTATGAGGTGAACTGACAGTGGAACGGAAAGACCATTTCACACCCAGGGTGTGGCGACTAAAAAAGTATGGCTGACCGTCTTCTTTTGAGGTATCACAGTTGTAAAAGCTTCGGAAATGGCTGATTGAAGATGCTTGACAATACATTGGAGTTGGTGATGACAATATTTGCTCGATCACTGAGATATGTGGGATAGCCTTAGCATACTATGCCATGTTAGTTTTGTATGTAGTTGAATGTCGAGATCCGAACAATATAACGTATTATGCTGATTGTCTGTCTGACACAGTGAATCTTGGCTGTCTCGTGCTGCAAGCACTGCTGGAGCATTGGCCACCAACATTTGTTGGTTCCGGTTGGTAATGCACAGCTGTCTGTGCCTTATTTTTCTGTAATGGGCACGAATGTTGACTGATTAAGAATGTGACATTTAATAGTTTTAGAAAATGATCACTTAGGTTCATTTGAGTTGTTTGATTTTTGAATTGAATTACTGCTATACAGAGTGGGCCATAAAAAACACGACCCCTCGGATTATGCTGTTTTGCTGCATGTGTACATGTTTAGTTGTACAAGCAATGCAGTATTTTAATCGTCATTTCTTTCTACACAAGATGAAACCAACCTTGATAAATGTGTATTGAAATTTTAAACGGAAATATTACGATATAATCGAAGCACCCCAGAAGCATTTTTACACAGTGGGAAAATACATTAGCGATGGTGTTTTTGTGTCCATGAGAGCTCGCAGCACCAGAGCTAAGAGATATCGCTGTCAGGTTTATCATTTCTCTTGGACTTCTGCTAGACCCTGTGTTGCTTTCTTCACTACATATTAGCTTAGTCACATGCCTGTAATTCTGTTCTGATCTGGCAGTCTGCGATCGTTCCGCACCAGTCTTCCGTTCAATTGAGTTTGTCTTCGACCAAGCTGATTGCAAATTCTTTACAAATACGTTTTGTATTTTATTCCTAACTTTGACAAACAGATTTAATGAAACGTTTTTCTCCACACCGGAACAGCGTGTTTGTCAACAGATTGCTGAAAAGAAAACAAAAGGAATAAAAAATCTTCAGTTTAAGTTGAAGTCCATTTTCACGGAAAAGAATGCCAACAGACAAAGCTAATGCCATGAAACATTTATGCAAGATCACAACGCAACAAGGTCAACTTATCTTCCATGAAATTTTCACCAAGCCAACATAACATCATGGTGACCTAAAGCTAAAACTCCATTGTGTCTCTGATGAGTTGGCTCATTTTCGTTTAAACGATACCAATCACATAGATCTTTTTAAGATCTGTTCAAAGATCATGTAGATTTCTCAGAAATGACTTAAACTTCAGAATGCATCTTGAATTTTACTTCTAACTTAAGGCTAAAATATGATAATTGGGTTAATATAGGGGTCAGTTTTTTGGTCCACTCTGTATATATAAGGTGGTTCGTGTGTATGTGTGCCAGCACACTGATGTGCACATTAGACTATTGAGTTACTGCAGCGTGAACTTGTGACCTCCAGTTAGGCCTGTGTGGATGAAAGAGAAAGTTATTGTAATATATTTGCTCTGTTGGACAATAACTGTGGGAAAAACTGGATATTTTTCAGTATGTGCAGTTGCAATATTTAACATTCGTTATTAAAGTCATTATTATGCAATTCAAATTTTCCCAAGGTAGTGTAGCAACAATATGCAGGTGAAATGGGCAAATGAATAACTGCTGTGTTGCAACTTAGCTCAGTATACTGTGTGCCAAATATTACGAAAATCAGTCGATGTTTGTAAAAATTACAGCGAAATAAAATAGGAACATTTTTGGGACACTGTGTAGTTGTAGTTATTATGTGTATTATAATGAATTTTGTTGTGCTGATTGGTTATGAATTTAAGTTGAAGATGACAGGGGTTGTCACAACAACAAGCGAGGAGGCAACAACTACTACAGTCTACCAGATCACACTCCCGTCATCTTCAGGTCACTGTCTCTGTCTCTCTTGAGGCTCAGCTGGCTACAGCCTAGCTGAACTAATCATTTAGACTATGTCACCCTGACATACCTAAACCAGCTGAGCGTCACTGCCCGTGGGTGGCTTGTATTAACTGTTTGTCTCACTGCGTGATGGACAATGCCCTGTACGTGCTGATGGTTTGTAAGAATAGGCCTGTGCTGTTTCCTGGCCAGATGTCACATAAGATGACTAAATTGAGGGTTTTGTAACATTTGTATGTTTGTCTAAGGCAAAGAGAAGAGATATGTGAGATTCATCTTGATTTTTGCTCATTTTACATTATTTGTCTTTTTAGTTCGGAGTTTTTTGATGTATGCTTCCTTTTGTTACACGGTTTTGGTTACCAGTGCCAGTGCAGTTGAATGCAAAGACGGAGGGAGAGAGAACATACAGCAATTACAGCAGAGTCAGCTCCACACAACCCTCGCACTGGGTACTGGATGACCGATCGTCTATTCACACTGGTGTCACACTGGCATGCTCGGTGAATGTGGCCTGCTGTGCTACACTAGGTTACACCTTCTGCCATAACTGAAAATGTATTTCACTGTTCGAGGCACCAGCGCTGTGTACAAACTTTCTAGTGCTGTGTACAAATTTTATTACTTATTTACTTTGATCGTGATCGCTGATCACAATCTGCTGTTGATGATGTTGTGGTGTCTATTGCTATTGTGTGGAGTAAGTAAGTAAGTAAGTAAGTAAAACGTGAATTTGTATAGCGCATATCATTTAAATAAAACCTCTAATGCACTGGTCACATTAGTAGAGACTAAAAAGGATTGTCTTGAGAAACTGTTACATTGTGCTGTATACACAGTGAAGTGGGAGGCAGGACACAGTACCGGTTGCTGTGTAAAGATGCAGGAGGCGACACAGAACAGTCAATGCTACATGACACTGTGCCGACTTGGGTCGTTGATGTCACTGTACAGGTAAATGACGCCAGTTTACTGTACAGTTTACATGTGGAGGATACGTAGCTCTTGTTATGGCCGTTTGTACCCCATGCTACTTGAAATCAGGTTCTGACGGCCATTTTTAGAAAGGCAACAGAGCCCTGATGTTTTCAGATGTGCCTGGTGTTTCTTCATTTGTCTGTTGCAGTGTTCAGAAACATCAATGGTGTTGACAAGATTTTTGCACTATGATGTGCTCACTCGTGAAATCAGAGGCTTGTTATAGGGTTTTGGCTGCTCTTAGCCAGTAACTCGCCTTCTGATGGCAGTGCATATATCACGTTATTGGGACTTCCAAGCTGCACGATGATGACCTATGGTGGGGATTTAGTCTTGCAAGTGTGTGTAATTTATTGTAGCTTTTGTTTTGTCACTGTTCAGACCCTAGTCTGTGCTATATAACATAGCATATAGCATATCTAATGGCAACTGCATGGTTTTTGGACTTAGTTTGAGTTGCTGTGTAGAAAAACTTGCCGAGGTTCAACAAGATCTCATTCAGTTTGCAGCCGTATGTCAGCGGCACAAACAAGTTGTCGTCAGCGATGAACCAGCAGCTGTCGAATACGAAAAAGTGAGTTGCTTAATTGTAGTCTCTTCTCTGAAATGAACCGTCATGTGCCGGGTGCAATGTCAGACCTGACGTACTCAGGTTCATACAAGTCAAACGTCGTTAGCTCGCCACCATTGGTACTTGGCCGAATTGTGGCGAGAGGCGAGGTGGTGAGTTAACGGGTGGGTGTAGAGTGGAGCTGGGAGCTCACTACGACCTAGGTCTATAGTATGACCAGTTGCATGAGTAAGTCCTTTTACTAGCAAAGTGTGTATTGTTTAATTAAACAACACTGAACAGTCAAGAACAGCAGCTGTGGCAAGTCACAGATCATATAGGCCTGTAAGAGATAGGCCTAGCTGTCTGTTTCTAAGGAACGACAGCACATTTAGCCTACATGAGGCTTCACTGACATGTCATTCACTGTGGTCTGCTCAGCAGCTCAGCTGTTCACAGCTTGTATGAGACAAGCTGACGTGCACACCAGCAGCACAGCACTGTTGTCGTGGGCCGGCTGTAGTTAACGAGTTCTGCTTAGCACCCATGTGTATAGGAGGGGAGGGAGAGACGATGGCAGACCACAGCCAGTGCTCAATAGCACTATGCAGCAGCAGCAGCAGCAGGGTGACTTGCATCCTGGAATGATGGACAGATAACAGCTGCACTCTGATACAGTGTCACTACAGCTGGTGTCTTACAGCTCGGTTCACAGACTCACTGTGTCAGTGTTGGTGACCTGGAGACTCGCCAGGACTAGTGCTTTGAGCTGAGCTATATGGTGAGTTATAAAGGTCAGTTTACACAGGGCAAGTTGCGTCCACGTCATGGCGAAGGCTAGAGGTGAGGGTGGTGACTTAATGAGGTAAAATGCATGGCCGGAAATCCATCCTGGGCTTTAGCATGGCGAGAGGCAAGTTAATGGGGGTGAGCTAACAAGGTTTGACTGTAATTCTACTTTTTTCCAGTACTGACTGCTTCAGTGAAAAATAATGTCAGTTTCAGTCTGATACTGTGTATGCCTTCAGTGCTTTGATGCTGTTGGTTGGGCGGCAGGAAGGGCATCCGGCCTGTAAAAAACCTTGGGGGGGGGCACCATTAGTCCGGTTGGGGTGGCGCCCACCCGGACTGTCGGTACCTCTGCCTCTATTATCTTCCCTTGCTCCATAAAAATCCAGAAGACAGGTGGTGGGGAAACCCAGTCTGAAAGCAGCACAGCCCTATACTAAGGCAGAGTATTTCTTCTGGTACCGGCCTACCCGGGTTATCCCGGAACAAAGGCCGTTAAACGGTTGTTGTTGTCAGTCTGATATTGTGCATCAAGTGGTAATTGGTCAGGCTAAATTCAGTAACGTCTGCCTTGATGCTTTCAGTACACAATAGGTATTATCTCGTGAATATAGATTGATCGTATTACAAGTAGGTTTTACAATAATAACTGTAAATAATACAAAATATATGACTGTTGCTAGATTTCTTTAGAAAATTGAGTATGAAACAGCATTCTGTGATGTACAGAGATCGGTTGTCAGCAAGTGATATGCTGCAAGTCCGCAAGGTGATAGAGCACCTGTATGAGAAGGTCATAGGTCAGGGGTCAGATGGCGGGTCACAGACGGCAGGCAGCAACTCAGCTAATGCTAGTGGCTCACATGTAGACAAGACTGATCGCGATGATGACCTCTCATCTATTGCTGATGAGAAAGTTGAGCTTCTTTGTAATGACCAGGTACTCAAATACAGTATTTATACGCACTAGTACATTATAAGGTATTTTATGTCCAGCATATAACATCTGCAACTGCTAAGCTGCTACCAAGATGATTAATAACAAGTCGCCCGTGGGTAGTGATGCTCAGCTGGCTTAAGTAGGTCAGGGTCACCTAGTTTTTTGTTTGTGATCAGAGCAGATCAGTAGGTCTCTGCATGCAAGACTACCAGTCTCGATGTCCGCTGATGTTAGAGTACCCCAGAAAGTTACTTACTTACTTACCATTTGTAAAATTTTGTAGGGACGGAACACGGAAGTTTTTTTGTTATTCTACAATGGCCCGGATAAGACAGTGTGGGTGTGCCCAATAGGCTGAAGACTACGGTTTTCTTAAATAAAGCTAACAAGTTCCATTCTTTAGAGCCATGGAACGTATATGGCAGGGGCAGACAGTGCCTCCCCAGCTTTTGAACCGTTTGTCTACCCCAGTTTTTCTGACCGAATGCCATGCCACCATTCTGAAGATTTTTTTGGAAAATAGTTTAAAAACGCAGCGGAAAACTACTTGCTTAACCTTTAGTAACTTGCTCATCATTCCACAACTTTCCGTTAACTCAAACTGCAGTGGACAGTGTAACAGTGCCAACCCAAGACACATTTCGTTCTGTTCAGTATAGTCACCCTGTACTAGTACCTACTTATTCAAAAATCGTGATTTCTGTGGCACGCCAACCAAAGTGCAGGCTCAGATTCAAAATTATCGATAAATAAATTAATACTACACAATGAAATACACTTGAGTTGCCTATGGGCAGTGATGTTTAGCTGACTTAATAGAGCCAGAGTTGCCTAGTTTCTAGGCTGCAGCAAATGCATGAAATGCAGACTATTGTTACCAATGTGCGCAGTGTCTGTCCGTCTGTTAGTCTGTCTGTCACAAATGCACCGGCTCGGTTTCACTGCAGGGTAATCGGTGGTGGCACGTGCCTTGTACGCCGCGTGCCTTGTGTGTCGGGTCATTCGGTGCAGTTTTTGCCAAATGCTTTTGGCCTCTTGTTTTGGTCTGTGATAGCATGCACGATTACAAGTCTCCATTCATTCAGCAGTCACAGTTTTCGACATCCTTGTTAACAGACACACAGATTCGGTTTCAGCAGCCGGTATGGTTAGCTCAGTTAGGCTCAGCCAGCTTCGCCCAAACCAGGAGGAACGTCATGCAAACGAGATAGGCCTGTGTAAAGAAAATGTTATGCGTCGAGTTGGACAAAAACCCTATTCACATGTGCATTTGCAGCACGTATAATTTAGTTGCTTGTGTCTCAAAAATCGCCACTTGAGGCAGTTTTGCGTATAAATTGCACCAGAATGCATTTTTGTCCGGGCTCCGCCTGGACTTACTGGGGAAGCTTACAGTGGTCTCCGCAGACCATCTAACTGGATTTAGGCGCCCTAATTCTAAGGGAAGTGGAAATAGGAGGGAAAAAGAAGGAAAGGGGAAGGGAGGAAAGAAAAGGGAAAGGAAGGGGAGGAGCTTTGTCCGCCTCAGATTTTGAAAGCTTCCGCAGTCCATGAAAGCCAGACTGACTGAGGCAAACCAGGGGTTGTAATTCCATCAGAAAACTGTGTCAGAGAAAAACAAGAATAGCAGTGAAGCATATAAAGTAAAGCCTATTCCTACCGTTCTTATACCAGTTTTTGTGCAATCAGCGGTTGCTTTTATGCAGGTTCTGGACCCAAACATGGATCTACGCACGGTGAAGCATTTCATCTGGAAGCAGGGTGGAACCGATCTGACTCTACATTACCGTCTCATTGGAACCAAGTGATTATTTATTCCTCCAGTACTGATGTCGTTGGCATACAGTGTTAACTTTGACTGATTCTATTCTATAAAACTGTGAACTGTGTCGTCGGCCGTCTGCTTTGTGCAAGAAATAACCTGTATATATTCATTGTGTACAATGGCGATGTGTGCACTCAGAAGCTGTGCATGTGTCATTGTAATGCGTGTGTATGCCTGATACTGGGTTGTGACTTTTGAATGTCCCGATGTAAAAACTTTTTACCATGGAGGTACATCTTCATAATATCTAGTCAGGTCATGGGGTCACGGTCAACATCATGTGCACTAACTGAATAATACACCAGTGGATGTGGGTGGCTTGCCTTCGACAAAAACGTGGTCTTGTTTATTTTGGTATTAGTATGCAATAGTGTCTGTAGGCATAGCTGGGGGTGCAGATTCCATATCAGAAATCTCTGGGTAAAATAATATGGTGCCTTTGCTGGGCATGGCGGATTTTCACTTGCATAAAAGTTGGCATAACTACATTCTGAACAGTAGTATTAATTTTAGAATTAGTAATTAGAATTAGGGTTAGGGCTGGTTCAATGTTTGTCATTTTAGCATTTTGCACCTTCAGACAAAAAACACGACTTCACGTCCCTGGGCTTGGCTGAGTGTGCATTGTAGTGTAAATAGTTGTTTTCTCTCTGCATCTTCAAACTGATGTTTTCTGTTGATTCTGCAACTTGAACGTTTCCGTTTTGCTCGTCTTTCTAATGCTCAGTAATGGTTCACGCCCGTGTGCCACTGTAGGATTCTAACTTCTAGGAGTAGATGGTAGACCCACTCCTCCTACTGCATGGATGACATGATATCTAAACAGTCGTTTTGTAGCTGGTTTGTTTTGTGCATTTGTGTAGACCAGTTTGCATTTATACAGAAGCCAAATGTACATATCGGTATATGGCGTTAGTTCACAACGTTATGTAAAAACTACATTTCAGCATTTGCATGCACACAGTAAACCACTATCTGCACAGAGCTCCTAGCTTATGTTGTACATATTCTGGCAATTTTGTTTTAAAAAGTACTGGTGTCTTCTGTAGTTTGTTTAAAATATATATCTTATACAGCGAGTGACTTCATAAAAAGATTGTCCTTAAAGATTATCCTTAATGGATTATCTTACCAGATAATCTTGAAGTTTGGATAAGTTCTGTCTAAGATTTGATTAATATTCTATGAATAGGATTAGTAGAACTGTCAAGTGATTTCTTCTTATCTCCTACAGGTTAGAAGAAAATGCCTGTTTTTAAAATTATGTACTTGCCAGTTATTTTGAATACTTTAGATTAACTTAGGTCTTATCTTCCTTCTTAACGTTTGAGGATAAACTTCCAGATAATCTTTATTTATCAAGTCACTAAGTGGCACTTTGCACCCCCTTGATGACTTGCCTGCTAAAGAACCTGTACTATTTGCCATACGACTAAACTTATACTTGCAATTATAATTTGGTTTTTATTCTCTATTTACTAATTTTCTGGCATGTATTTTCATCTGGCTTGCATTTGCAAATCTTTCAGCATTGGATAGGAGCCCTGTGTTTGATAACAACACAGTAATATACAATTGATACATAGAAACACCATTACTACAGTTTGCTTGCAATTAACGTACGAGATTATCTGGTATCGCTCTAGCAGAACCAGAATGTAAGTCTTTAGAAGGCACAAATGTTAATGCCCGCACTATAGAACTTGATATACATGTATAGCATTTCTAGCATTCAGCAAGCCTGCATATTAGCAACGAATGCTTAATTTTTTCAGTTTAACATGTGCAAAAATAGCCTTAACTGCTATGCCATGGTAAACTTAAAATTTGTTATTTATTTACAGCATAATCTACATAACTACTTAAGCTCTTTAGTCATTACAGAAAGCGAGCAAGTATCAAAGCATTTGCAAGCTACCTTTCGTTTTCACGGATCATCACCACTTGCGATGTGCAATTAAACAAACGTTTGCAATTGAAACTGTTATTTGTAAAATGCAACAGCAATTAACTGCAATATTCGCATAAATATAACAACTGTCGGTGATTTCAGACATGGCTTGCTAGTAATGTGCTGGATTAAGTTGTTCGTCTGGATATCTGGTTGTCATGGTTGTCGTACGCATTGCTATTTGACCAGTTCGCCAAGCACGGAAGTGTAAGAATGTGTCGACTGCAAATACTGAAGTGGCTGCGAATGCAAAGAACTAGAAATGCACAGAGAACATCTTAGACAAGTCTGTAACTGCAGCATTGCACTGACGCTGTTTAAGAATACTAGTAATAGTACCGAAAACTAGTGTACTAAAAATAGAAAAATACTACTGCAAGTATTTCAAAATAAGTGTTCAGTCTTAAAATATAAAAAAAATACTTCAGTTTTAATTCTATAATTACTTACAATATTACATGTTGGTTGATGTCATTAAAACACTAACTCATTTTACGTGAGTTAAATTTAATTAAAACTTCAAATTTTCAGCTGAATACTAATGTACAACATAAAATTTTCCTTCTGGCAACAACATCCAAAAAGTGTAAGGAAAAACATATGCAGCAACTCAACGGATGTTTCCACTTGTTTTGAACACTAGTACTACTGAAGTAACAGTACTTAAATTTACTTACAGCAGTAGCAGCAATGCTGGGGAACTTGGATGTTGCTTGTGCAGCAGCTGCTATGGCACTTATGATGAAACAACCAGTGAATATCATGTAATAGATAAACTCCTACAGTATACATTACCATTTCACAACATAATGTTCAAAAATGGCTATGTCATATGACGCATATAATTTCAAAATACCTCAGACCAGTGGTGTATTGGGGGGTATACGCCTTACACCAACCTCCGGGTTTTTTTGACAGCGTATACTCACCTCAGTGATCATAAATAAGCAGGGTATACCGTATACACGTATGCCACGCCCTTTTGCATATACCCACCTCCATGTTTAGCAATACACCACTGCCTCAGACTAGTTTTACAATCTTTGCTTGTGTACACAACTGTCAAAAGAAAATTCGCTTTCTCAAATTATGAGATGGAATGACATACTTCTGACTTTGTTTGACAAGGAAAATCTGCATTATTTCAACAAAATCTTTCCATTGTGGTTGTAAAGCATTTACACAAACAGTAACACAAGTCTTATATTTCTTTCCAAATAAAGTTTTTAACAGATGGGATATGCTGGATCAACAGATAGTGGATGCACCTTAGCATCAAGGTATTCAGGTCTACATTAGAGCATATCATGGACAACCGGGTGGGCCTTTTCACAGATTAGTAGGCTGAGCCATAGGCCCAACTGGCTGGAAGATCTGCTAGTAAGGCCATACAAGGTAAAAAAAATACAAGGTAAATTACACATCGGCAGCAGACAACAGGAGCCAAAACTGCACAGCAAATCAAACCATGCACAATAAAGATAAAAGAAAATTGCCAAATTTTAAATTTTATTGCTCTGATACGAACAATGAGCGGCCATGGCCCCGGCAGTCGGTTGATGAGGCTGAGCAAGTACAAGATGAGATATACGCTTGTGGCGATGACGGCAAACGATGACTGAAACTGAGCCCACCTTGAGGCCTCCCAACTATCAATGCAGCTGCATATGAATGTCAGCAGACTAAGCACCTGTAAATAATTCAGTAACAAACACAGTATGTTATGATACGTCATGATATGCAGATTTTGGACCACTTCTATACATATAAGGCACTTTGTGCGTCTGTCTGTCCGTCCATACAACTCTAAAATGGGTACATTACATTACATTACATTAGAGTTATTTAGAGTGGCCTAAAGTACAAATACTGCTAAACCACTACTATACACGGTGTGCAGCACTAGAAACCGAAAAACAGTTAGGAAGGAAATGATTGGGAAAAGAGATGAGTTTTGAGGCGGTTTCGAAAAAATCAGAAAGCGTTGAAGCTGAGGTGATATCGGGTGGCAGACTGTTCCAGAGGCGGCATCCGGCAACCAGAAATGCAAAATCACCAACAGTGGACAGCTGTGTATGTCTGATCACTAGCTGCGAGGATGACGACGACCGGAGACGGCGATGGTTGGAAACGGCGAAGCTCTGGATGTAGTCAGAAAGATACCGTGGCGCCAGGCCGTGCAGGCATCGGTAGTTGAGCACAGCTAACTTGAAATTAATGCATTCCAGAGACCGCAACCAGTGTAGGTCTTGCAGTATTGGTGTGACGTGCTTAAATGCGAGTAGGGTAGCGCAATTGTTTCCACAGAGTAGCTCCAGGGCACCCCGAGGATGGTTTTTGGTGCAAAAAATTTGGCGATTAGGGGGTGAGGATGGAGGGTTAGG
>Ga0126335_1001895_pt1 | contig 12146 bp, 9 predicted proteins | sample OlaspJWI45metaG_FD_108409 | JGI IMG/M metagenome (GOLD analysis project Ga0126335, IMG submission 108409) | Marine gutless worms symbiont microbial communities from Oahu, Hawaii - Olavius sp. 1 OAHU.JWI-45 metaG | ecosystem: Host-associated > Annelida > Digestive system > Unclassified | place...
TATCCACATTTCAATACAGAGAAAAATGTCTTTGTACCAATTTTGTGCCATTCAATTTCCCAGCACGGCACCCCATGCCTCACGCGAGCTTTGACAATCCTGAATAACACAAAATGTACAGAAATATTAGTACATCATCAAATGTGTATTTATGTGCAACTGCAAATACCGTGACTATTTACATTGTACCAAAGAATGCTGGTAATTTAGAATCTGCTCAAATTAATGCCATAAGAGAAGAATGAGAACCAAGGAAGAACCAAATTAACAAGACACCGCTATCTGTCTGCCCATCGAGAATATGTGGATGCAAATGCTCTTTAAGCATAAGATGTTTCCCTCATGACAGATGTCGCTGATTATCCTCATCTGTTGTTCCAACAGGAGACTCCATTTAAAGAACACCTTCAACTCCATTCAATATTCACAGAGACATTAGCAATACCAAATAACTGCTCTTCAAAAGAGCATGTAAAATGATATCGGCTGACTTCAAGGTTAATTTCAAACACAAAATAACTTGCCTTGACTTTCACATCTTACTTAGCAAACAGTAGATCATGTCGGAAGTGGTCACTCCAGGCAAACAATTGCAATGGTGACTGGTAACATCAAATAAGAAATGAACTGCAAAGTGTGAAGACAAAAATAGCCAAAAACAAGTAAACTTCATAATCACAAACAGCAATTCAAAAGAATTAATAGTACAACATTGAAAAGAAAACAGCAGGTTTATTATACAGCTACAGAGTCAGACACACAGCTTACCTGCAAGGCTTCAGATGAGAACCAGTGACTGCATGAGGTCGACTACCAGCAAGTCTATTGATGTCATAGAGGCTAACCAGCGGCAGCACCTTTTCTATGCCGTACTCTTCAGGCCATTCCATCTTTGACTTTGCAAAAGTCTACAAACATTCACAAGCACAAAATAAGCTTACAGTATCTGTCTGTTAAAAGGTGCAGAAAATTTAACACAAAATTAAGCTAATAAAATTTGTAGTAATAACAACAAGTTATTACTTCAAAGTGTCTTTTGTGATGCTTCCCCAAATGATGGCTCGATTACATAAGTCAATTTACCTTTAACTTAACTGTGACACATCTTCATCTTCTGGTGCAATTAGAAAATATGCGCGTTCTTTATGTACAGTCACAACCTTTATCCTTCTAATTACACTACATTACATTAGAATTTTTTAAGGTGGCCTAAGTAAAAAGAAATGGCTAGGACCACTATGGCGAGGATAGTCATAAGATTACAAAATAAATAACATCCGCATATGACTGCCGAAACAAGTGTGTTTTCAGTATTTGTCGAAATGCTGGCAGTGATGGGGCAGCAGTAATATCATCCAGAAAATTGTTCCAGAATGTCGGACCAGCTGAATCAAACAAGCGTTACCCGACGGTTGGAAGGCATGACAGACAAACCGCGAGTTGACTGACTGACGACAACCAAAGATGGCTATGACATGGAATGTCAGCGAAGCATACCAAACAGGTAACAAGGCGCAAAGCCGTGGAGTGCCCAGTAGACGATAACAGCCAATTTGAACTTAATTCACTCTGGGGCACATAACCAGTGGTAGTACTAAAAGATTCAAGTTTCCAACAATAGAAATTACTGTAGTGCTTTTAGAAAAATTTTTATCTTAAGAGCTGGATATTTACCTGTTGACAACTAATCAACAGGTAAATATTTCGTTAGCATTTGACTGAATAAAATGGTGACATTTTTGGTGCCAAAAATACCAAAGATACAACAAAGTATATGGCTCACAAGCCAAACTAAAATTACAAAAGAAAAATAACATAAAACTTATATACCATCAAGTGAAACATCTTTGGTCGTTTCCACACAAGAGGATGATGAGGAAATTTGTCTTTGTCGATCAGAAATTCATCAATCACATCTTGGTATGGAAATCCCGCACACAACACTGACTTCTTCCACACTTGCAGCTCGGCTGAACCTGGCTTGCAGTCTACATTACACAGCAACCAATTAGAGTTCTATATCTGACTGACTCGACATGCATCGGGTCATTCCAAAGGTCAAGTTTTTCAGGCAATCAACTGCACTGGGGCTAATAATAACCAAACATGCAGCAGTTGAGCAAAATACATAGAATACAAAACTGGAAAACAAACAGGCACAAAAAACAACAGTTACAATAAATGCTAACGTACACAAAATTAAACCCATTTAAACAAAAAAACCTTACTTCAAGTGCTTTTGGTCAGGAGAAAAAACCTATAGATTCCACAGCCCCAAAGGGCCTGGTGTACTCAGACTGAGATAAATGGACATGTACACCATGCTAATACCACACAGTAATACTGTAATACACTGTAGACATTGTCAAAGCTTCAGCTTTCAATACTGGAGTGAAAACAAACGTGCATCACCCCCATGCAAAGTCCACATTACTATTATATGTTTCATATACATCATCAAAAATGATCATACACAAATCGCAAATATTGAACCTATATATTCACTAATTTCTGGCAAACAACTTACAGTGTAAAAACGTGGCATCATTCCACTGATGAAACCTGAACACAGACACCCAAGCATCGTCTCACTGCATGGTGCAAGCACATGCTCATATCATTTTTAGCACTAAAGAAATTCAAGTTTCAAACTGTGTACATTACTATGGTACTTTTACATAAAATTTTGTTGTAAGTGCTATAAATTTCAACCATTAGGTGCACATACATCAACCACATAGATTATCCTAAAAGTGTTCAGCAGTGGACAACTCTAGTGCACATACTAGCTAATAACTGTTGTATAGCAAAGTGTATCAGTAATTAAGAGCACGAGTTTAGCGAACAAGTAGGTGACCACCGTCACAGAGTCCTCAGTGCTCCGCACTGTCTGAGGTAGCATGTAGTGCTGTTACTGCATATACATGGTGCCACCATGTGAGTGGAAGACAAATTGGCATTTTTACTGTTTGCTGGTTTTTGGCAGTTGTTTTTTGCAAATTTTGCCACCATTAAAAAACTTTTTCTAAAAATCTAAGTGCGAGCATCATCCTCGTACTAGATGCCACCTTTGTGCCAAATTTGATGTTCTTAAGCCTTCTCAGTCCGGATATATGGTTTGGAGAAAAAATAGTCACCCACCCACCCAGACATCCAGCTTATTTTGGCATCCATGAACTTCCGTACTCCAATCTAAGGGAAATTCATACTTTCATCAGTTTTAATTTACTGGCTCCACCATATCCACACCCACATCGACATCCACCCAGTGAAATCAGCACCTTATAAGTGGTATATCACAATTTGCAGTTACATAACCAGTACACTAAAGCATACAGAGGGATTGATGCTGAGCTGCATCTCTAGCCTCGTGCAGTCATAGCCATAAGCTCACTAAAGTTAGATCATTTTGGTGGCCATCTCCAGTTCTCCGAGAGAGGCTAAATGATGAATACCATAAAAATTCGATTATAATGTGCACAATTTGCACCAAAAGTAGAGGCCCACTAGTCAGGGTACATATTATACATGTAAACTAAAAATTCATGATAATCCAAAACAGTTTCAATGCATAATATATCTATATTCAGCCATATGTAAATGATTATTCTCGCCAAACAATCACTAAGGTACCAAATATATGCCTTTTATTACAATTCTTATAGTATTTTTCCATAAACAACGTGCCGGCTCATCATAACAGATCTGCATAACACCGGAATGGACCGAGTAAAAACGTTGTCCCTAAGCAAGTAAGTAAATCCAGTGTCTTGTATAACAGCTCCAGACTCACAAAACACAGCAACAGCACCGGATGATGTTCAACAAGCCGCCGCTTGAATGTGTTTAGTGACATAGCATGTGTGCATTTCATTCCTACGTAGCAACTGCCTGCGTCCATACTTAACATCATCATCATCATGTTCGTTTAATAAAAGTTGTCAAAATGCAACTTGTTTTTTTGCATGACAAATTCTAGCGTGGTACTACGGCCTTCTGTTTGTGTCTTAGTGACAGTACTCAAACTGCTGGTAGTGTAGGCCTATACACAGCAGATAAAAGTAACCATACAGCTATAGCCCCAACTAAAGCATATCTGCTCCAACCTCACGACTGGTTACATGAAAGAGCGCGTACTTCGTCCGCATGCATGCTAATTACTGCATTCATTTACCTCGCCCTACTCATAGTGACTTGCTGCTCAGCAACAGAAAACTACTCAGACCTACAAGCCTACTGCATCAGCTACATGAAAGACTGAATGGATATTGGAATTTCTACTTAACTAATTCACACATTCGCACACACTGCACACTTCTCCAATACAATACAGCAGCATTAAGCTAAGCTAAACGTTTATCTGTTTCATTTAAACGAATAGCAAATTAAATGATTCGTGCATCCCTAATTGATTGCAGGCGGGAAGCATCATGCCGGATTGGAAGTCCACTGTTTATAAACAACAAATATTGATTGAATTGAAGTGAAATACTTCAGTAGATTTTTGTAGATTTTACGAAAAAAATGAATGAGTTAAACTCGCTAAACTCGAGCAAAGCACTTTGCATCAGTAAATAAATTTGAACCAGTGTGTATTATACAAATCAACTTAACTTTTCCACCATTTTCCCCTCAAAGTCCGGGTGCGTATTATACAAATGTGCGTATTATAATCAAAGTTCATGGGAGTTAGTATCTGCATTCTTGTCTGTCCGAGCAAAATGCCCAAACGAAGTCAACAATACATATGGGAGAACGAAATTAAGAGCAGTAAGCATTCCAATAAGTAAGGCTAAATATATTCTGAGCCATACCTCTTGAGAACTGAGTCAACAGCAGACAAGCTTGAGATGAACTTCATAGCAAGATCACGTCCGACATTAGGAACACCTCGGGGCAGATAGTCACAGCCAAGCAGAACAGCCAGGGCCACCAGACGTTCTCGGTCCAAGTGTAACTTTTCACTGATGTTGCTCATAGTGTAGCTCTCAACGTGAGGGTCCTACCACAACAATATCACCATCAGTTCATCCACGTGGTACTAGTAGTTACTGTAGTATTAGCAGTAGGATTTAATGTCAAATGTGACACATTGCATGTCATTTTGAATAGATACGACCTTTCCAGCCAATCCACTGACTGGTGCACAACCCAATCAGACCAAAGCTAACAACTAAATTCTGCTTCGTCTTTTTCTTTTTCAGTGGCGAGCATTCTGGCTGAGTGTACAATGTTCACGATGTGGCTGCAGGTGGCGTGGTTGGGGGCACTACGCCAGGTTGTGTAAAGGCCAAAATGATGTGGTGCGAGGTTCTTTTACACAGTCCGCAACCAGATGGCTCTTGGTCTGCCACATGGATGTTTCCATTTCTGGTTGGGATGAGTGTCAAGAGCTGCAGAGACTGCAACAAAATTACAATACAAGAGAACCAAAACAACATTTTAAAAACTACTAAAGTATTCAGAACTAAATTTAGTGAAACGAAAGCCTGGTTAGGTACCATCCAGAAAAGCAATGGCTGGACACAAGGCCTGCATGGTGCAGCATTGTCAAAGTACTCATTTGTGTCGAGTTGTAATGCCAAACGACAACACCATCACACAAATAGTCTTTTCAGTCCAAATTATACAAACACTGAAAGATTCATGTAAAATTTCAATGAAGAAACATCCCAGCATACACAATTACTCAGTGCACTGTAAATCAAAAGACAAAAAAAAATAGAAAAATGCAGACTAATTCACACTTATAGTTACATGATTTACGTCATCAAATAACAAAAAAAAATAATATGCCAACCACATTAATGAAATCCTTTTTGAATAAAAATGCAATGTTAGAACTTATCTTAAAATGTTACAATTCTAGCAGCCACGATTCAAGAATTACAACTATCACAAACCTTGCTGTTCGCAGTGAAGTTACGATAGACTGTAGTAGCACCATACAAGAATGCATCTCCATCGTTTGTGATGCATCCATCAACAACCTACATGTTCAACATCAAAATACACCATACTACTGTTTAAACTGTTTGAACACTCTCTATTCCATTCCACTACTTTCAATAACTTGACTAAACAGTCAAGTCAAAGTTGCACCTCCAAGGCACTACAAGGGTCCAGTCTGGTTAGAGTTACTTTATTCTTCTGCATTCTGCAGCTGAATTCTACCTCGAGTCGGTTCTAGTTTCATTCAGATTCAGTTTGATTTCCATCTCAGTTGGAAAGCATCACATCATATGTAAAGAACTTGTCCAAAGTTGTTACACAATAGTAACAATATGGCAGGTGGAAGCTAAACATCTGACCTCTTGACAATGAGTAAAGTGCCTTACAATAGCACTGCTACATCACAGATATAGCAACATTGAAAACAGAATTTAGGCAGCACCCAATATGACGAGGAAGTGTCATAATGCTTGTTGCTTACGTGATTTTTATTGAGAAATGCACACATAGCTTCGGCTTCACCCGCACTTTGAACGTACGAAACACCAAGGTAGTCGAGCATTTCACAGCACTGCATGACACAAACAAAAACTCGAATCAACTGTTAAATACAGCCAGGGACTTAATACTTAGCTTTGCTGGGACTGCTTACTCTACGGCAAATCAAGCTTAACGCTGTGTAATACCACATGCACATTCTAGCTGCAATGTGATGCTGCTGTTGCTGGTATTACACATAGGCTAACCTTACAAATTTATCACAAAATTGCTAATGCCAAATCTCTTAAAGCGTAATTGCCAACTTCATAAGCAAAACTGCTTTAAATCGGCATTACTGTTGTTCGTTTACTTATCAACTGCCAGGGGTGAGATGTACACAAAAAATCGCCACTTCAGTGAGTGAGCAGTCCATGCAAAGCAGTATGTAAGTCTCTGCTACAGCTGCATATTTAACCCTTTGACTCCCGATATTATTTGTGGAAAACAGCTAAAAACAGATAAACAGTTCGAATCATTTTATAGTTTACACTGCCATGCCTACTGATGAAATATACTTCTGGTCACGTGACCATGTGCTAAAATTATTGTCAGTAAAAAATAATTTGCTGGCCATCAGTCACTATGACGGGTTACCGTCGCGTTTCAGATACAAGTGTGAAGTTACACCGCAGAATATCCCATGGTTTGTGGTCAAAGGGTTAATGACTTCAACAAGATTAGATTGCCTTTTAATCAAAGACCGACCACCAAGTGTTTTTGGCCTTTTTACTGCTGTGAGCTTGACCCATGATGTCCTTGATACCTGACCGTGACCTAGATATCACAACAAAGATGTATCAGCGTGACAAACATTAAGTTTGTAAGTTAAGGCATTCATGACCTATAGACCAAGAAATACACATAGACATACTGTTTTTGCTTGTGACCTTGACCTTTAGCCAATGACCTTGATATATGATTGCAACCTGCACTGCACTTTCAGAAGATGCACATGCTTGCCAAAAATAAACTTTCGGGATAGGATTTCAAACACTATCATGTTACATACGTGGCAGTGAAAAAACCTTCAAAAATATTGCATAAATTTACTTGAATAATTTGCACCTCTTTGTGGTCAGCTGTAAAATTCCTGCGCCGCACTTTCTGTGCATTGTGTCTGACACCATTATGGGGGACGCCTCTTGGAGGATACTGCTGAGCTATACGTTTTTTCATCACCTGCTGCTTGAGATCGGGAGGTTCTCCCTCGATCACAATGACTGGTATTATGTTCAGTTGAAGGAGACTACTAACTCGGAAAAACAAGTTTCTGCAACAAAACATACTGGCAGTCCAACACTCAAACTAATACATAGCATATCACTGATTCTCTTTTAGCTCTTTGTTGCTAAATCATACTTAATATAAGTTGATAGTAAAAAATCAAACTGTTTTAAAATTCTAATATAATAAACTATTACTTTTTAAAAAAACTTCATGGATACATGCAACACTGACAGTAGCAAGTTGTATGCAGAATTTATTGAATAACATAGCTGCTGGCTGTTAAGTTTCACTGCTGACAGTAGTGAAAATCATAGTTACAGTTCGTAGAAGTTCACCTAAGGTGAGGTTTTGTCACTCCCTTCAGCTGTAGTGTTCTGGCTTCAACAATCCAAATGCTCAGATCAACGGCAATAACTTGTCCTTGTAGCTCAGTCAGACGTTTGTGCTCTTTCACTGGTTCCAGTATCGTCCACAAGTCTTTCACACCCATGGCTGTAGTGTATGGACGCACGATTAGCAGAAATTACTTTGACAAATGATGCTGCAAACAATGATGAGACAAAATACATAGAAGATATTAACTAAACTACACTGCACAGCCAATATACACCTTGTCTACATAAAAAGGTGCCACTATGTAATCAGCACTAACTTTGTCAAATCTTAACTGATTTTCACAAGCTTGGTGATATAGACTGTGTGCATGCATGGTACGAAAGTGCTGCTTTCTTGCTAGACCCTGTGTGCAATCGCACAGTAAGACTACATAAAGATTAAAAATAATCAACGCCAATAGCATTAAAACAATCATGCAACTGGCAAGCACATAACTCGTAACTCCAAAATTGTCGACTTCTATAAAGCAGATTAGCCTACACATTGATTACATAGTGTGTCATCCGAACAGTAATGCTCAGCTACATGGTATAAAGTGAACGCCAAACTTTAGAACAGCTTTAGCCTATGTGATTAGCCAAGAAATAGGTGATTGAAAATATCACTGAGTGGACTGACTGGGCTAAAGATTACAGAGGTTAGTAATGCGGATCACCAAACACGTGCTGAGCCTGTTTGTTCACGATGATAGTTGAGCGAATCATATGAGTTGTAAGTTTCAATTAAAGATCATTGAAACATCATATGAAAGTGCAGAGTTTGTATGCTAATGCTGCTGCAGCTTCCAGATATTCATTTTAAACACTCTAGGCTAGATTGTAGACTAAGAGGTGCAACAGTAATACACTGCACCTCTTATTGTATTAATAATCGTACTACTTTCACTGCTGAGTGAATACTGAATAGCACCTCTAAAAATACTATGAGGTGGTATTCTATTATCACTATTCGTGGCGCTTATTTGTGGCTAAAGAGGTGCACTCTGCACATATGCAGTCGTCGTAGTGATATCAGACAATTATTTAGGGCTAGTTTTAGAGGTCAGATTTATTTAATTTTAATATTATGGTTACTATTAGGGTTAGTATTAAGTTATGCTAGGGGTTACGGCTAGGTTATGGTAAGTTGTAGTATTTATACCGTGGTTAGTACCAGTTTTATAGTTACAGTGTGCTCAATTTCATTATGCTGCTGTATTCACACCCCTTCCTGGCTCACTGAGTTGTAATATTAGACGAATCCCCTCCCCAGAAATTTCTTAATACTACCATGAAAATTGCAAATATGAGAACATCGTCCATATAACCACCTTCCGAGAGTAACCTACGGCGCCTCTTAAACTACAGTCACCCCACTCTATAACAGCAGCATGGAAGCCTGCAGGTGCGCCCGATAGTAACCTACGGCGCCTCTTAAACTACAGTCACCCCACTCTACAACAGCAGCATGGAAGGCTGCAGGTGCGCCCGATAGTAACCTACGGCGCCTCTTAAACTACAGTCACCCCACTCTACAACAGCAGCATGGAAGGCTGCAGGTGCGCCCGGCACCTAGCGAGAAAACGACAGTTGGGTATCGTGCATGTGCACGGCACGTATAATTATCATTTTCAAAATTTTTCAACATATGGAAAATGCATGAAATTTTTAACAAAACACATATAACCCATTAGCAAACCTAAACTCCGGGCGCTCGCCTGGAGAGCGGAGCTCATTGCAAGCGACGTAGAGATGAGAGGACACACGAATCAACGCGCTGGAATACAGTGGAAATACTATTTACCTGTCGATTCTGCAGTGCACTAATTACTGTAGTGATACGACATTAATCCACGCGCAATTATTCCTTCGTTGCGAATTGGCTGTTTTGTTTCCGCTGTTGCGGCGTTTTAGATACACATAATTGGCTGTTTTGCCGATCTTCGGCAGCATTCCCACTACACATTAAGTATGTTGCTGCATTACCTTAGTGAGAATCCCTACCCGGTACATCCCTAGTGACCATCCATTGACTAACTGGAACCGGTATGCTCAATTTGTATGTGATGTTGTAAAAGATACGGGCAAAGAGGAATACCTGCGCGGCTGCGCCCGTTTATTCGCATTGGGTTGCATTGGATTGGACTATTGTGGGCGTGACATCAACTGCACAGTGTGCGCATCCACATAACTATTTAAACACACAGTTTAAATCTCAGACATACATTATATTGCATTTGAATACTAACAATCTAGCTATCAGTAAAACAATCTCAATCACCTGTTACTTTCAAAACATCAAAAATTCTAATGTTAAATTTCAAGTTTAAAAACGGCACAAAAATTCTTCGTTGCTATTTACTGCTTAATACCTTGCAATAATGGGCAATAAATAGCCCAAACGAAACTCACATCATGGCATTGCTTACATGCTCTTCGTAAATAATAACGAAATTCAACGATAAAAGTAAACATGAATTAATGTACAGTAATCTACAACCAAATAAACCAATCACTGAGGAAGACCTGAACTCGTTTCTGTTCCAGTTGTAAGGCAGAAACCCAAAACAGTCGCGTTACGGTGTAAGTTGGCGTTGTTTCCGCTTCCGTTTTCTGTTAACTAATTAATAATAATACACGAACTAATGAATATATGTTACTTATCTTCATGCAACCTAATCTGTTGCTAGGTAATATTCACGGAAATCTTTGACTTTCCCATGACACCGTTTGGTTTCGACTCGACTTCCGAGTTTTCTGGAGTTTGGGCAGATCATCATCGTCATCATGAGTGGCCTAAACAGTAAAAACTATTACAAGGACCGCTGGATCGTTGTTGGTATTCCTTTCAACTGCAACTGAAGCACAATAAAGCCTAATTAATGAAAAAATCGGACAACTTAAAGCCCAAGAACACATGGGGCCGGTACGTGTAACACCACTCACACATTTTCTTACAAAGTTACAAACTGGAATTGTACGACGTAGTCAGTATTTACTTTATAAATTTCTTGAACGCAGCATTACTATATACTAACGATAGTCACTGAAGCAAACTAGTCTACGTAAGCCCATTGGTATTGACTACAGCGTCCCATCGATCTCTGCGACACGTGCCCGGCTGGTTCCACCAGTTATTGAAGTCCGAATACCACATAACCGGTTTGTCGTCATCGTAAAGCATCGCACACAGTCGACACCAGAACTTAGTGTTGATGAACACGCCGCTATCTTTCCACTGGAAATACTCGTTATACAGAGCGTCTGACTGGTTGAGTCGCAGGAGATAGCGTGCAAGGTGCCCGGCAGTGCTAAAGTCTTCGACGTGGATGTAGGAATGTGGAGGAGCGGCTCGTTCGTAGTCGCGACGTCTGCCTCCCATCACAACCGGAACAACTTCGTTACTGCGCAGTACAAACATTGTATTTAGGTGTCCACACGCGTTGCAAGGGATAATTAAACTGTGTAGTCTGTGTCCGAAGAGACCACAAACCTGCGCGCTGCCGCTTTTTTGCGATCGTGACCTTGAGATTAACCCCGTGACCTTGAAACTCAGAACGTGACCTAGATATTCTGAAGATGTACCCTTACGGTGAAAATGAAGCTGCTAGCTTAAGGCATTCAAAACTTAGAGCTTGAATAATTAAATACGTTTGTTTCAAGGTCAAAAAGCAAGGTCAAAATGTCAAACGCTCAGAATTACTTCGAGCGCTATCGTAACAGTTATTCCGATCAAGCCCCAGCAATATCCGATCAGTAGTTTTTGAGTTGCACGCTACCGCTTTTTTGCTGCCGTGACCTTGATCTTGGACCCATGACCTTAACACTAAACCGTGACCTAGATCTAGATGTTCTAGGCAGCTTATAGGTCCAGCAGGGTTTTTTTGTCACACTGGGACCCTTACGCTGTGATTAGCCTAGAGGCGCTTGCCTTAGCCTAGTTCATATTGTAACACAGTGGAGTGGTTCTGGTGGGACTGAAGCCTATCTCAGTGGCCAACTGGCTTCCTTCAGTGCTTTGACGCTGTTGGTTGGGTCATCTGGCCTGTAAAA
>Ga0126335_1001896_pt1 | contig 12144 bp, 13 predicted proteins | sample OlaspJWI45metaG_FD_108409 | JGI IMG/M metagenome (GOLD analysis project Ga0126335, IMG submission 108409) | Marine gutless worms symbiont microbial communities from Oahu, Hawaii - Olavius sp. 1 OAHU.JWI-45 metaG | ecosystem: Host-associated > Annelida > Digestive system > Unclassified | place...
AACTGAGCGATTTTCGAGGCCGGTAAATCAAGCGCAAAAGACCGTATCATCACTCTGAATTTGGCCTCTGACAAGGTGTGAACGCCTAAAATACCGGTTTTTTCCTTGCATAACATAACCTTAGCATGCAGTTTGGAGGCTAAAGTTATCTAGACCCTCATTAATCAACGCAAATCGGTGCTGTATTCTAAAACGCACAGCAAGAAGATAAAAATAAAGACAATGTAGTACACCTTAAAGTTACGGAATGTCCACTTTAATTCGGCGTTCCAGCCGACTGTCCACTGCGGCGTCGTTAGGTTTTTCGAGGACCAATGCAGGCGGACTGTAAATTCGCTCTTGGAATGGAAGCGAGCCTCTGAAGAAGAGAGAGGAAATATCATGGTAAGCCACCAAGGTTTTTCCGCAATACAAGCACTTGATCGCATCACCCAACAGTCCGGAAGAGCGCGAATTGGAGTGCAGTGGCAAGTTTACCCCGGCATTGACGAAAAGTTGCGGGACCTGGCGTAACCGCGTTACCGCCAGGGAGCACGCACGCACTCGCCGCCGCTTTGGATGCGGCACCGCAGCTGGGGATGGAGGCGGCACCGAATCCAAAGCGGCGGCGGGCAAGTAGTCCATGGCCAACCCAGCGGCCAGGTCGGGTACCTCGGATTCCGGTCGCGACCAAAATCAGGTTTTTCGCCGCACTCCATAGCAGCCCGGAATCTATAAAGAGCCATCCTGTGAATCCTGTACCATTTAAGAGGCAAGTACGGAGATCAGGGTTCACTCCTTTTCAAATGTCAACATACCCTGGCTCGCGGCGCCATACCGGAGAACACACAGTGACCAAGCACATCCTCATTCTGCCGGGAGACGGCATCGGGCCGGAGATCGTTGCCGAGGCGGTCAAGGTACTTTCCTATCTGCGGGATACCGCCGGCCTCGCAATCACGCTGGAGGAGGCCCCGGTGGGCGGGGCGGCCATCGACACCACTGGGGTTTCCCTCCCCGACACCACCCTGGAGCTGGCACTGCAGGCAGACGCCGTTTTGTTGGGGGCCGTCGGCGGCCCCAAGTGGGAACCGCTGCCCATCGCCATCCGCCCGGAAAAGGGGCTCCTGGGCCTGCGCGAAAAGTTGGAGCTGTTCGCCAATCTACGCCCGGCCATCCTCTATCCCCAGCTGGCCGCCGCCTCATCCCTGAAGCCGGAGCTGGTCTCCGGGCTCGATATCCTGATCGTGCGCGAGCTTACCGGCGGCATCTACTTCGGACAACCGCGGGGCATGACCACCAGCGAGGACGGAACCCGCACCGGCATCAACACCCTGATCTACAGCGAGTCGGAGATCCGGCGCATCTGTGAAGTCGCCTTCGACATCGCCCGCAAACGCAACCGACGTGTCTGCTCGGTGGACAAGGCGAACGTGCTGGAGTGCACCGAGCTCTGGCGAACCGTAGCCACCGAGGTGGGAACCCAGTACCCGGACGTGACGCTCAGCCACCTGTATGTGGACAACGCCGCCATGCAGCTGATCCGAGAGCCGAAACAGTTCGATGTCATGGTCACTACCAACATGTTCGGCGACATCCTCTCCGACGCCGCGGCCATGCTGACCGGCTCCATCGGCATGTTGCCCTCTGCCTCCCTGAACGCCACCGGAAAAGGCATGTACGAACCCATCCACGGCTCAGCCCCCGGCATCGCCGGCCAAGACCTCGCCAACCCCCTGGCGACTATCCTCTCGGTCGCCATGATGCTGCGCTACTCCCTGGGCGAACCGACCGCCGCCGAACATATCGAGAATGCAGTCTCCGCCGTCCTCGACCAGGACCTGCGCACCACCGACATTATGTCCGCAGGCATGCGCCAGGTCGGTACCGCCGAGATGGGTGATACGGTGGTGGAGATGATGAGCAAACGGGCATAAGGTTGGGACGGATCCCTATTTTGGTAACCGAATAAACGATACGATCAACCCCAACATGCCGCTGCCCGTTCTGGGGCGTTAATTGTGAAGGGTCTAGATAACTTTAGCCTCTGCACCTGCATGCTAAGGTTATGTTATGCAAGGAAAAAACCGGTATTTTAGGCGTTCACACCTTTCAGAGGCCAAATAGTGATTATACGGTCTTTTGCGCTTGATTACCGGCCTCGAAAATCGCTCAGTTGAGTGATATAAGCCGCCCTACGATTAATCAGATGAAATTACGAACTTAGAATGGCCCAAGTTTGTGACGCGAAAAACATCTTCGGGTCCATCATGGTAAGAATGAATTTGCCCGCGACAATTGTCATATCAACGGCATCGAATCATTCTCGTCGTATGTCAAACGAAAGCTCGCAAAGTTTAATCGTGTTCCCAGACATACATTTCATCTACACCTCAAAGAATGTGAGTTCAGATTTAATCACCGACAAGAAAATCTCTATGATACAACACTGGCTCTGCTCAGAGAAAATCTACTCTAAAGTTATCTAGACCCTTGTGAATATTAAATGGTTTCGAGAGTGTAAAGCAAGAATACCAGTTGATGCGCGAAAATGTAGAATTTGTGGATCTTTCCGGGGTTATCGGCGGTACTTTAGTTTGTCGAGCACGGTTCTCAGCTTGCTTGTGGCCTTGGTTTCAGTGCTTTCCGTTGGACTTCCTCCGATCATTAAATTGTTACAACCCAAGGAGCTAGACATAACGTTTACCATAGTTGAAACTGAATTACCAGATACGATCACAACATTTGTGTCAAATATTGGGGGTGGTTTTGGAGCGGTGGGGAAACTTGAGATCTATGGCCCAACAAACAGCGAAAAATACAAGTCAGGCAAAGTTAAAGCTCAGAGATTTACCGGTAATACATCTTGTACCGGATGGAGGACCTGTGGTTATAGAACCGGGCAAAGCTAAGCTGATTACCTAATGGAAAGATTAACCCTGAATGACGATTTCCCGAAATATGGGTCATTATCAAATAATGAGTTTGATGTCAGGGAAAAACAACGGAGCAGTCAGTCAAGTCTTTTGCTTTGGCTGAGAATTTCTTGTCGAACGTGTAGAGTTTTTCATGCTGTTGGCATTGAGTTAAATGCGAGGCATCTGGAAAATCGACCCCTCGTTTATGCCACTCGATAGCTTGAGATATGAAGGTAGGGTTAGACAAGTTAATATTGCATAACCCAAATAGTTTCGCCAAGGCATCACAAATATCCTCAGGTGAAAATTCGTATGCATATCTTAAAACCCATTCGGTTTCCAATATCACCGTGTTTGGAATAAATATCTCTTTGGTATTGAAGATTGAAAAGGCCTTTTTATATTGCTCCTCGTCATCAATGGGTAAGAAAACGAAAGATGATATTGGTATCGACGGCGATCATTTATACTGGCCCTTAATTCCTTTCATTATGGCTGATTCCATATCATCCAACGTCTTAGGTTTACCTTTATAACTTAAACAGGAGGCCACGTCATTGATGGCTGTTTCTTCGAATGGTGTTTTTGACTTGAGTAAAACGCCATCACCCACATCGACGACAACGAGTTTCTGCCCGGTTTTCCAGTGATGTGCAGTTCTTAGTGGTTCGGGTATAATTACCTGGCCTTTACTGGATAGTTTGGTTTCGTTCATTGATCGAAGACCCGCAAAAGTAAGAATAACGTAAGAATTCTAGTGGTCGGAATAGCAGTTGTCAAAGTTGAACCAGAGATACTTCAGGAACAGACGATGAAATGAGACCGGAGTAAATGCTGGGTTTCGTTCCTCAACCCAGCCTACATCCGACGCTGGTCCAGGGCGCTTTTCAGACAGCCTCTCAAAATTATAAAGAAGTAAACGCAACTTGGACGAGACGACCTTTCCTCCACCCCTGATCATACCCCGCAGCGAGCATCGGATCTCGCGCGCCGATATCAGCGAGAACGCGCTCAAGGTGCTCTATCGCCTGAAGGATGGGGGGTATCAGGCCTATCTGGTCGGAGGTGGGGTACGGGATCTCCTGCTGGGTCGGGAACCCAAGGATTTCGACGTGGCTACAAACGCCACGCCCGAGCAGGTGCGCAAGGTATTCCGTAACTGTCGCCTGATCGGACGGCGGTTCAGACTTGCTCATGTGCATTTCGGCCGCGAGATCGTCGAGGTAGCCACCTTCCGTGGTGACGGGCAGGCCGAGGACACCGACACCGCCGGCGAGCGCCGTATCCACAATGGGATGATCGTGCGTGACAACCGCTACGGCACCCGTGAAGAGGATGCCCTGCGCCGGGATTTCAGCATCAACGGCCTCTACTATAATATTGCGGACTTTTCCGTTATCGATTACGCAGGGGGACTCGAGGATCTGCGGGCCGGACGCCTGCGACTTATCGGCCAGGATCCGGAGCAGCGGTATCGCGAAGACCCGGTGCGTATGCTGCGCGCTGTGCGTTTTGCCTGCAAACTCGGTTTCACTATCGACCCGTCCTGTGAGCGACCCCTGTTCGAGCTCGGCCATCTGCTCCGGGACATACCACCGGCGCGCCTGTTCGAGGAGGTCTTGAAGTTGCTCCAGACCGGTCTGAGTCTGTGCGCCTTTGAAAAACTGCGTCACTATCGGCTCTTTGCCCAGCTGTTTCCCGCCACCGATGCCTTGCTCGACCACCAGGATCACCACTTCCCCATCACCTTCGTCAGTCGCGGCCTGGAAAATACCGACCGGCGTATCCGGGAGGAAAAACCGGTCACCCCCGCGTTTCTGTTTGCGGTACTGCTGTGGGAGCCGGTGCGCCGGCGCTTTACTGATCTGCTTGGCAAGGATACGGCGGACAACGAGGCCATGTTACTGGCCGTGGGTGATACCTTTGTCCGCCAGCGGTCCCTGGTGGCTATCCCGAAGCGTTTTGCCCTGCCCATGCGCGAGATCTGGTCCCTGCAGCCCCGTCTCGAACGGCGTGAAGGCAAACGCCCTCATCGGCTGTCGGCCCATCCCAGATTCCGTGCGGCCTATGATTTTCTGCTCCTGCGGGCCGAGGCAGGCGAAGTGGACTCGGAACTCGCCGACTGGTGGACCCGTTTCCAGGCCGCGAACGGCCAGACCCGGACCGGGATGACCGCCGGCAGGACCAAGGGCCGGCGTCGACGCCGCCGAGCGGCGGTCGAAAAAGAGCCGCTCGAACAGGAGCCGGCAGGTATCTAAACCATGGCGATGCTGCTGATCGACGCGATCCCCTCGCTGCGCCGCTGTGTGACCTCATGGCGACGGAGTGGCCGATCTATCGCCCTGGTGCCCACCATGGGCAACCTCCATGCCGGTCATCTGGCCCTGGTCCGGGAGGCGCGCAGGGTGGCCGACCATACCCTGGTCAGCATCTTCGTCAACCCCCTCCAGTTTGGTCCCGACGAGGACTTCGAGGCTTACCCCAGAACCCTGGAGCGGGACCGTGGGCTGTTGGAGGCCGAGGGCGCGGATCTGCTCTTCACCCCCCCGGTGCAGGCCGTTTATCCCCGCGGGTCCCAGGGGCAGACCCGCGTGGAGGTACCGGAACTCTCGAACATCCTGTGCGGCACAAGTCGGCCGGGGCACTTCGCTGGGGTGGCGACGGTCGTGTGCAAGCTCTTCAACATGACGCAGCCGGATATCGCCATCTTCGGCGAGAAGGACTATCAGCAGCTCCTGGTGATCCGGCGCATGGTCGAAGACCTGTGTCTGCCAGTCGAGGTGCGGGGGTTGGCCACCGTGCGCGAACCGGACGGTCTGGCAATGAGCTCGCGCAACGGCTATCTGTCTCCCGCGCAGCGCGCGCGCGCGCCGGCACTCTACCAGGCCCTCTGTCGGGCCGGCGAGCGTCTGCGCGAGGGACTGGCCGCCGGCGAGGTGGAACGCCTAGGAAGGGAAGCGCTGGTGGACGAGGGACTGAGGCCGGATTACTTCAGCGTTCGCCGGGCCGCGGATCTGCAACCGGCGACCACCGAAGACCAGGACCTGGTGGTGCTTACAGCCACCTATCTGGGCGCGGCGCGGCTTATCGACAATCTCCGCGTCTCACTGGCGGACAGGGCGACCCCCGCCGCGTCGCCACGGAAGGATCGGCAAATGGGTAAATGAAAGGTAGGCGCCGGCTTGCCGGCGCTGGGCTGGAAGGCAACCAGGCCGGCCGGTCGAACCCCAGGAAAGCGTAACCAAGCCAAAGCGCGGGCAAGCCCGCGCCTACCGGGAGCCTGCCGGCGCCGGGAAAACCAATCCGGCAACAGCATGGTTTCAGGAAGCGTTATACGTGCTCACCCTGACCTGTCCACCCCAAACAGGGAGTCTATCCTATACTATTGGGATCAGATAGGCTCCAGGCGGCGACCGGATCGCATGAACCCCGAGGGAACGGGGTTCGGGGCAAGGGAGGGAATGGGGAATGTCGGAAGTCTTTGTCAGCTATAGCCGCCACCAAGGGGATTGGGTATGGGGGCGGCTGGTACCTGTGTTAAGGGCGGGCGGCGCGGAGGTCCTGATCGACCGCGAGCGCTTCGGGGCGGGCCGCAGCCTGATCGGGCAGATGGACGCGGCGCAGGATCAGGCGGACCGGCAGCTCCTGGTCTTGTCCGACGATTACCTGGGCAGCGACTATTGCCGTCACGAGCTGGAGTGGGCCCATCGCCAGGGACCCGGATTTTTCCCGCGGGATAACGATTCCCGTCATGCGCCATACCTGCCGGCTCCCGGACAGTCTCACCAAGCCGGATCCGCTGCGGTTGGATCTGCAGGACGACAGCCAATCGGAACCCTGGGCCAAGCTGCTCGCTGCCTGTGCGGTCGAGTTGGGGGCGGACGTACCCCACTGGCTGGCGGTACGGGATCGGACCAGGCGCTTCCTGGAACGGGGCCAATCGGTCAATCTGGTGGTCAATGGTCAGGTCCGCTGGCGGACCCTGCTCGACCATTTGCGGGCTGAGCACTTTCCGGAACTCGCGCTGGTCAACCTGGACAAGGGCTCCACGGCCAGGCGGCGAGGCCTGATCCTGGAGATCCTGAACCAGCTCGGCCATCGACCGACTCTGCCGGAGGAGCCCGACGACCTGGCCGAGCTCGACCGCCTGATCGGTGCCGGCCCGCGGGCGAGCGTGGCTCTGACCCACTTCGATCGGGTCGCGGCCCGTCCCCCCACTACGGCATCGACCTCTTCGCCGCCCTGCGCTATCTGATGATGGATGCGCGCAAGCTGGTGTTGCTGGTCCAGTCCCGAACCCTCTTTCTCGGCCTGTTGCCGCGGGATCACCCCTGTCGGAGATCGATATCAAGACCGTCGAGCTGCGGGGGGCCCAGTGATGCCGGTCCCGCCGGGGGAGATCGGGCTGCGTCTCCGCCACCACCGATCGGCCCTGGGGTGGCTCGGCCTGCTCTATCGACGCCCCGTGCAGTTCAAAGCGACACTCGCGGGATTACGCCCGGTCGCCCAATTGACCGCGGGCGGGCTGCTGTGTCTGCACATCCTGCCCTACCTGGTGCTGGTTACGGCCCTGGGTTGATTGCTCCTGTTCGGCATCTTCGGGGGGGCGCTGGAGGCGGAAATGGCGGCCCCCGGCGATTCGATCCTGCTCGTGCATGCGGCAGCGATCGCGCGCGGGATCGCCGTCGGCATCGCCCTCGGGATCGCCTGGTCCGTGGGCTCGTTACGCGTCTACTATCATCTCGCCCACCTGCTCTTCATATGGCCACGCCCGCGCGGGCACTGGTACCCCTATCGCCCCGTGGCCTGGGATGACCTGTGTGTGCTCCCCTTTCCGAAGCTGAATCTGTTTTTGACGGCCTATGCCGAACGGCACCCGCAAGCGGGGGAGCAGGAGCTCGAGCGGCTGATCGAGACCTACCCTGCCCAGCGGATGGCGGCCTTGCGTGCCAAGGCGTGGCTCATGGCGCGCAGGGCCGCTGATGAGCTCCTGGGACGCCTGGATAGGACCGTCGCCGATCTGCCGGAGGGCACCGAGGGCTTTCTGCGCGGCGGGATATGGTCGGCGAGATCGCCCGCCTCCAGCACTGCCTCGAGGGGCAGGACCGCCCCTTCCTGCGCGAGCCCGTGGCGGCCCAGTTAGCCGAGAAAATCGAAGACGTCGGGCACCGGATCGGTGGCCTTTCCGAACCGCTGGCAAGCGAGTTTCGGGCCGCGGCGCAACACTGGTCGGTGCGGGCCCATGACCAATACAGCGCGATTCGTCACAAGCTGAAACGATCCCCGGCCTCCCTGGTCTTCCGTGCCGGGGATCCAGTGGAACGCAGCCGCGAGGCCTTCGTGCCGCGCACCCGGGTGGTGGGCCAGCTCGACCGCCAGCTCATCCTCTATGGGCGTCGGCGCATGGGTAAATCCACTATGCTGCGTAACCTCCAAGGGTTTTTGCCGGATTCGGTCCTGGTGGCCTAACTCTCGATGCAGAAGGCCAAGGCCTTTAGCTCCCAGGCTTCACTGCTGGTCCAGATCGCCGCTACCGTCTCCAAGGCCTTGGGCGATCTGGGTCCCTGCGGGCACCCGCGCCCGCAGGATACGGTTGCCTTTTACGATTACCTGGAGACCTGCGACAGGGCCCTGCGGGCAACGGATAAACGCCTGCTGCTGGCGCTGGACGAGTACGAGTACATCGACCGCAAGCTCGGAGAAGGCGTGTTCGACGAGGATCTGTTGGCCCTGATCCGGGAGTCCATCCAGTCCCATCGCAACCTGACCTGGATATTCGCCGGCAATCACGACATCACCGAGCTGACCCATGCCGAATGGACATCCTACTTGGTCAGCGCGCGGACCTCTGTTGACCGAGCCCCTGCGTTACTCCTGCCTGTGGGACCGGGACGACGCGAATCGGCCCCACTTCGAGCCGGGCTTCTGGGGCGACGGCGGTATCGAGTGGATCCACGCCGAGGCCGGCGGCTGGCCCCACCTGGTCCAGCTCCTGGCCGAGACGGTAGTCGATCTCTTCAACGACGCCGAGACCCTGGAGCAGATCGACCGGGACTTGCTGGAGCGTGCCGCCGCCGAAGCGGTCATGCTCGGCAATGTGGTGTTACGCTAGCTCATGAAACCCGACGAAGCGGCGCCCGCCGAGTGGACCTACCTGAGCGGTTTTCGCACCCAGGACCGGCAGCCCCCACCCACCGACGAGACGGTACGCCAGGCCCTGCATCGCCGTTTGCTGGTGACAGAGGACGGCGACCACTGGCGCCTGCGCGTACCCCTGATGCAACGCTGGCTGCGACAGCACGGATAGCCCGCTTAGGCTGGATTGCGGCCAAGGATGGCTAAAACCCGGCAGCCTGAGCGCCACAACCAGGCTGAGAGTTTAGGATGCGGTGAGCGTGGTAGGTCTTATCAGGATAACGCCAAGAGAAGGCGCGAACCGCATCGATGGACCGCAGTCCTGAAGGATTCAGGGTTGCCGGAAGGATTTTAAATAGTACAGGATTTACAATATTTTACAGGATTAACAGGATTTTTTATTTAAGCGTTGGGTAGTGGCTGAATTTTAAGTGGCGAAGTCCGCTGGCTCTATCACGTCATTCCGCCAGGGAGTGCCGGACTGTAGGATGCGGTGAGCGTGGTATGCCATGGCAGGCTTATACTAATCTCGATCGCGAACCGCATCAATGAGCCGGAAGCCAAAGATGCGGTTCGCGCCGGTCGCTCCCGCGCCCGGCGCTCACCACATCCTACGGCTCCATGCCGGGGGTGGAGAAAAGATCATCCAGCTCCCACGCTCCGGCGTGGGAACGAGCAAGAATATGCAAGCTCGGAGTCTCTCCGTCCAAGCTCAAAGCTGCCCCGTCGCAGCTCAGAGCCAGGCTCCTGAGGTTCGGACGCTCGATCACCGCTCCGGCCTTCAGATCTCCGGGTGATACTGCTGACGATCATGGCCGGGGAGCACCGGACAGTTTGGAGTGCGGCGGCAACTCGACCCCGGTACCGCCCGGAATCCGCGGTGCGCGACCTGGGCGCCGGGTCGACCGGGGGGGGCGACTGGCTTGCCGCCGCTTTAGATCAGGCCACACAGCCGGCTTGAACAGAGGCGTTGCGGTCCGGGGAAAGCGCCGTCGCCGCGGTGCGACCGGACCCCAGTCTCCGGGCCCCCGCCAACCCCTGGTAGTCACGCACGCGACCGAGGTTCGCTCAAATCGCACCGCTCTGCCGGCGCACTCCAAAAGAGTCCGGAATCCATAACGGGCCGAAACGAAAACATGACGTGTGGATGCTACAGTTACCGGTCGGCCGCCGGCCTATTGTCATCCTGGAGCCGATGCCTTTATGCTTGTCCGGTATTTTGTCCTACCGAGAAACAGCCGCCATGTCCGAGTCTGAGGGAAAGGCTACGCCGGTCTTCGTCAGCTACAGCCACCGGGACAAGAGATGGCTGGAGCGCCTGCAAGTCCACCTCAAGCCGTTGGTACGCGAGGGCGACATCGATCTATGGGACGACACCCGCATCCGGCCCGGTGCCGATTGGAAGGCGGAGATCGACCGGGCACTGGCGAGCCACCCGCGTCACCGTACTGCTGGTCGGCCCGGATTTCCTGGCCTCGGATTTTATCCGGGAGCAACAGCTGCCGGTGTTGCTCAGGAGGGCCGAGCAAGGTGGTACTCGCATCCTGTCCTTGATCCTCGGTCACTGTCAGTTTTCACGCTCCCCACTGGGTCGGTTTGAGGCCGTCAATGATCCCGACCGGCCCTTGCAGGGGCTCAGGAGGGTCGAGCAGGACAAGATCCTCAACACGCTGGCGGGAGACATCGCCTTGGAACTGTCCGACCAAGCCACTGCGGTTGCGCCGGTTCCGGCAGTGACCACACCACAAGCAGCCACCCGAACCCAGGCATCAGGTGACACGCAAAGGCAATCTCGGCGTGCATCCCCCGGGCCGGACCGGTCCATGCAGGCCCGCGGGGCCTGGATCTTCGGTGGCCTGCTGCTGTTTCTGCTTGCCGTATTCGCCTTCGCGCCCCCGGTGCTGGCGGAGTGCAAGCAGCGCATCCTGGCGTTCTGCGCCGCCCTGCTGGCCGGGCTGTTTGGCTGGTTTCTGAGCGGAGAGATCAGGCTGGGTATCCAGGTCCTGAAATCCCGCTTCGGCGAGCTGACGATTCGGGCCGGCGGCGGCATGGTCCTGTTCGTCCTGGTCCTCGGCTGGTGGCTGAGTCCCCTGGCGCCGGTTGCAGGCAATGGCGTCGGCGCCGGAACTGATATACCACCCATCCGGCCGCAGATCCTGGCCGGCAACATCCGCAATGCAAGGACGGCTGGGGGATAATCATACCCATTGGACGGTGAGCTCCCGATACCGGCGCCGACCAGCCGCGAACGGGTCGAGATCCGGCTGCTGAAGTTGGGCTCCAAGAGGTGGTGGTCCGACGACCGGATCGAGAAATTCATTGCCGATACTGCGAATAGAGCCAAGGAACAGATTGCCGCCGACGAGGGGCAACGGACACCGAATTTCGGGTGTTACATCAAGGAATGGGCGATTCAATATGGCTTCAGCGCCGAGCAGGCCAAGGCCGAGATCGACCGCTGGGTGGCCGAGGTCCGGGCCAAACAGGACGACTTCTACCGGCTCGGCCGGGCCGCCTTTGCCGAGCAGAACTTCGATCAGGCCCACCGGATTTTTCTGGATTCGGCCGGCTCCCATGAGCAGGGGATGCATGAGGCCGAACGGCGTATCCAAGCGGAGAAGTAGCGGGTCGAGGAATTCCGTGCGGCTACTGTCCGTGATTACCGACTGACCGGCGACGCCGCCTACAACGACCATGATTTCGACCCGGCACGCGCAGCCTATGCCAAGGCCCTGAGCCATCTCGACCGGGAACAACACCTCCGCCAATGGGCCGAGCTGACCATGGACCTTGCCAAGGCCCACTATCAGCTCGGCATCCGCATTGAAGGGCCGGCCCTGCATCACCATCTGGCCGCGGCCGTCACCGCCTACCGGGCGGCCCTCGAGATCTATACCCGCGCACTCTTCCCCCAGGACTGGGCAGGAACCCAGAACGGCCTGGGCAGCGCGCTCCGGGGTCTAGATAACTTTAGCGTCTGCACCTGCACGCTAAGGTTACGTTATGCAAGGAAAAAACCGGTATTTTAGGCGTTCACACCCTTCAGAGGCCAAATTCAGAGTGATTATACGGTCTTTTGCGCTTGATTTACCGGCCTCGAAAATCGCTCAGT
>Ga0126335_1001897_pt1 | contig 12144 bp, 5 predicted proteins | sample OlaspJWI45metaG_FD_108409 | JGI IMG/M metagenome (GOLD analysis project Ga0126335, IMG submission 108409) | Marine gutless worms symbiont microbial communities from Oahu, Hawaii - Olavius sp. 1 OAHU.JWI-45 metaG | ecosystem: Host-associated > Annelida > Digestive system > Unclassified | place...
AAGGAAGAGTGTTCCAGGCGGCTGGGCCACAGTAGGAGAAGCCTCGTTCTCCAAATTTGGTTCTTGTTCTTGGCAGAACGTAATCCGCTGAGCCAGTCGACCTCAGCCGGTATCTGCCACCGATTGCAGAGACTGTGGATACACAATCTGATAGGTATTGTGGTGCCCGTCCAACGTGGATGTGATTGATGCATAATGGTGAGAAACGGCGACAACAGACGGAAAACAGCGACACGAGCAGCAGTACGCGACGATGCGCATATTCATGTAGGCGTAGACACTGGGTGGCCAGCTTTGATGGGCCATGTGCCTTTCTGGCAACCCTCCTAATTTTGTATTTCTGTTGTGCTATTCAAGTGTTGTTGCTATGGAAAATAAACTTTCTCTCTCACTTGGATACAGACTATGTCTGATTATTTCCAGCTGATGTCTTCTGATGGCGACGTACCGCGTAACCAGTGGTAACCCCTTCAAGTTATCGGTTAACTGCTGCCGCACGAACACGCGGAAAAACTTTTTAGCGAACATGTTGCATTAGTTTGGAACAGTTTACCTCCAAGTATTGTGAATTTTTCTTCATTGGCAGCGTTTAGAAATTCCTTAAACAAAATCAAAGGACTCATAGACTTTATTGTTTGACTTTTGATGCTAGAGGACTGACATGTATTACTTCACGCATTTTAGTGTCAGTAAACAATTCGCTAAGTAATAGCCTACTCATTGCATGTTCATAATTTTTTCTTATATATGTGAATTTTATATGTCTTAAGACATAAGACGCTTTCAAAACTGTTATAAGTATCAGTCAATTGCTAAAAGCGCTCGATAGATATCTTAAGCTGATTACAATCAGCGCATTAGAGGTTTTTTAAAATGATATGCGCTATATAAATTCACGTTTTACTTACTTACTTACTTACTAATCAATTGTCCATATCCGTCCGTCAGTGTCCGGTCCGCCATTGTCCAGTCCTGTATGTCCACTCCTGCGAAGTCGTCCTACAATGTCCAGTCCTGCAATTTCAGTCAACCCGTTCAGATATTAGGCCACCGCGGCCTGTCCGAGTGGATTAACGACTTCGCATTTGCGGTGTTTTTCAAACTTAAGTCCTAGATTTGTTGGGATAATTCGTCAGCATTACTATGTACAGCAGCAAAGTTTGGCGTTGTGGTTTAGAGCAGACTTGTCCGTGGGTCCATTTTATGTGACCCGACCCAACCCAACCCATCAGCTGACTGACCCAACCCAATCCAACCCACTACAAGTGGACAACTCTGGTTTACAGTCAGCTGGTCTCAAAGTCAGCTTGTCCCGAAGGCTAACCTAGTTCTGGCCTTAATTCTAAGCCCTAATCCTAAACCTAACCCTAATCATTGCCCTAATTTTAATCCTGACATTAATACTAACACTAACCTAAACCCTAACGAGTACATGTTGACCGGTGACGAGCTGACGTGGTGGAGGCGAGTTGACTGCCACCCGGTGGGTTTCCTCTACAATCTGTGACCACATTTATACCTACAACGGCAAAGTTAATTATATCATGATATACTAGTTGTTCTGCACTCTCAGTTGGGCTTACCCACCAGCCCCCAATCTCTTGCCTAGCCCCCTCCAAACTCCCCAACGTTCCTACCACCGAACCAGAGAGAGAGAGAGAGAGACAGACAGACAGACAGAGAGACTGTTGCAACCGATGTTCACGTGGCGTGGTGTGTCTGTCAGTTTGTCTGTCTATAATGTGTCTGCACCCTAAAAATACAGCTGAACAAATCGAGATTTTGCTTGGGGCAAAGAAGAGTCTTGGGGACTCACGGAATATTGTGTCAGATGAGGGTTCCGATCCCCCACGATGATGCAGCCTTCGCCAAATTACTTTTGCGACTTGTTTGTACTGCGCAGATTAATGGCGCATCAGTCGTCGCCGAAAACGAATCTTACAATAAGAAACCAAAGATCAGTATTGTAATTAACGAGGAAAGGTAAGGCTTTGATTTTTGCTGCCAGTCGCAGTGCGTTCGGGTGGTTATTGCTACGGCTGTGGCTGTCTGTGTGTCTGTCACGTTGACATGCTGCGCCCAAACGACTGAGTAGATCATCACGCGACTTGCACCGGATTGTAGCCATTCTAGTTTTCTCGTACCGAGTATGAACCCGATAGCTCGAGGAAATCCCTTTCACTGAGGGCGTCAAATGTTGAGATTACGTTATGAATACGCTATTCTCACAGCTGAGTAGCGGCCTCTGGCGAATACAAGCGTAGAAGCATCGGGAAGCATGGCAGCGGTCGCTGAGGTTTTTGTCTTACTTTGTCTTATTACCACATTATTAGCTGACCCGCCACAATGTGGGGGCCAGCTGTAGTAATGGTCCGCGTTGTCCATCTGTCTGTCTGTCTGTCTGTCACACGCGGATATCTCCGAAACTAAGCGAGATAGACGTATGGCTATTAAGCAACTCGAATAGGAATCCGAGCTTCTAGATTCAAAATCTGTCATCAGATTCGCCGTCGGATGTACAATTCCGCCATTTTGGGTGTTTCCGGGTCGCTGTCTCCGATAAACTGTACCGCAAAGACGGCACCACACTGGGCACAGTGGCGGGCCAGCTATCGTCACGTCCCACAACGGACGATACCTTGTTGGACTACTAATGATCTTTACGTGCTGAATGTTTTACCCCTGTTCGCTTTTGTACAGTATGTCAGCTTTTTGGCTGTTATCGTGTAGCACAGCTAACCATACATAAGCTGTTCGAATAGCGTTTGTGTATGTGTGTGTGTTTATCAACCAGGGTGTCGGAAATCATAACCGCTGGAGTGACTCAGAGATTTGTAATATTGCATGCAGTGACCTACTGACCTACCCGGATCACGAACCAAAAACTAGGTCACGCACCTGCGTAAACCAGCTGAGCGTGACTGCCCGTGGGCCGTTTGCGTTGTGTGAGACAGTTACAGCGGCGGTGGCGGCGAGTACGATGCTAAACCTGTGATGCAGGCACGAGACAGTTTTGTCCGCATCTCGGTTACAGATGCTGACGACCATACGACGCAACAGATTACCGAGTCACGTACGCGTTCACTTTCTGATGCTCTAAGCCGCGTCAGACGCATAGTGGAGCGTGCATTATGCAGCTCATTGCGACCTCGTAGCGTGGTTGTGAGTTTTATCTGCCTGTCACGCTGCTGCGCTGTACAAAAACTGCTTAACGGATCGAGATTCTGTTTGGATGGAGAGTTTTGGGGAAGCAAGACACACAGTATTACACGGGAATTTTACGGCGAGGGAAAGAAAATTTGATGCGGCTTTCGCCACATTACTTTGGCGTCTTGTTACACGGTGTCCCACAAATATTGCCGGTTTCTCATTTTTGGTGACACGTGTATTATGTACAACTTTATAGGCATCTTTTTCTCACCGATATTGGTAGAAAACAGAACAACAAACACGCGGAATGACTTCTCTGATCTTAACCACGAACGCTGTAACATTTATAAGTCTGTCTATAATAAACCAGCCACAGTATCCGTCGCTGCCGGGTATTATGTAGGCGTGACTTTTGACCAGCTGGGCAACGCGCACGAAGCCAATAACTACACTACTGCAGGCCCATCCCAGCCCGGCCCGTCGTCACGCATCAATGACCATGATTTGCTGGCTACATGCCAACGCTACAGAAGCCAGCAAGGCATGTCAGGTCTTTTCCTACATCTGCCCCCAATGCACCCTTGCTTGCCCAGATTTTTTGCGCCTATTCCCGGGGCGCCCATGAGCTACCGTGAAAACCGTGCGTTATTTTAAAGAATATTTAACGATCACCATAAACTGAAGTAATAAGTAAGTAAGTAATAAGTACGAGATCCATTAAAATGTTTGCATGCAAAAATCAATACATGTTGTTTGCAGTGTGTTCTATATTTGCAGCATATTTGAACTTGTTTAACTTCCCAATATACTGCAGCAACATAATTAAGGTTTGGTGGGAAATGTCACATAGTGTCTGTTGCAGATGGTGTACGCTTGCCATCAGTGAAAGAATTAAAAAAATCGGTTAATGTTTGACAAAGTTAAGGCCAATTACACTTAGGGGGCTACTTTTTTTCTGACAGCCGGTAGATAACAATGTGACACCACCAAATGCTGGTCTGAAAGTGGCCGCTATCGCAAATGTTGCCTACTGTATTTCCGTGTAGTTTTGCTCAAAGAAGGCTGGGACAAAGAATCGAAACCGCACGACGAGGCGGAAACCGAAACGATTCCGGAAGAAACCGATACGATGGCACTGCAGATAGCGTCGACTCGACCGCGCAGACTCGCGGAGTTGAACATCGCAACCAGAGTCAAACAGATTCCGAACTACTCGTCGCTTTTTGTTCTCAATCCAACAAACCGGTTCGCAGTTTCGATTTAAATTTACTTAATACGATCATGCCAGCCTAAAAAGGTAAAGGTAATGGACACTTGATATAGCGCCTTTTTATAACCGACCTCATCACAGAAGCGCTGATGTATGAAACGCGTTGTAAGGGTTTCACAGTGTTACCTCCCACCCACGCGTTTATCGGCGAACGATATGAACTATGACTTTGCCTTCCCAGCCGAAGCTGGTCCTCAGTTTACCGACCCCGGACCAGGAGAGATGGAAGGCTGAGTCGACCTAGTTGGGTGATTACATACATAGATGGTTTACCTGCCCGAAGTTAAGTATTGACCGGGCCCGATGTTGATTAACTTCGTTGATTAGACTAACGCCGTCAACCTACTACCGAGTGAAGTGATTTCCACATTCTATTATTTTCTATTGACAGCTAGATGAGCATTTGCTTTTTGTCTCGTCGACCATCACTATGCTTTCTACTATGGAGTGGTGAGTGGACACATTACAGGTCATTTTGAGGACGGTTTTTAGGCTGCATCGAATGGGTGAAATGCTGACTATTCTCGCCGATGTTCGCGGTGTCTGTCTGTCAGTCTGTCTGTCACGCGGCTTAAATCGGCGGCGGCGGGTGCAGTGTACGCCGCGTGCCGTGTGCGCGGGGTCATTCAGTGCAGCCTTCGCCAAATGCCTTTGGCCTCTTGTTACAGTTCAGACGACCTGACGTACAACCAACAGTGTCACAGCATTGAAGGAAACAACTTGGTCATCGAGACCTTCTGGTCCACTTCGCCACGTGACAGTACAATTAAATGCAGAAGCGTCGAATGAACCAGTAGTCAATTTCCGCTGTGTGTGGCCTCGTTTAGGTTTCGCATCCTATGCCACAAGCTGTGCAATCACCCATACTACTGCAACGTTATCTTGCTGTGCATTCTCATCAGCAGTATGATGCTGGCTGCCGAGGACCCGCTCTTTGCCAACATCGAGCGAAATCAGGCCAGTATTCAGATATCACGGCGATTGAGCGAACGGCATTTACTGTGGTATACAGCGCATCGTCGCTGACGCTTTTGATGCTAACAAGCAGAGCTCAGGAATTGGATGGGAGAATAGAAAGCAAACAGAGCATCCGAGAACAGGAAGACAGAAAACAAGTAAACATGCAAGTAGTGAAATAACTTAGAACTGATGACATAATGCATTATTTAATTATTTTAACGCAGCCAGCGTTTCAAACACTGATACTGTTGCTTGTTTTAGGACTCTGTATATAAACGTAAATTAAACGAATTCCAAGTTTTTGTTTCAAACTGCAAGGTGAAAGCTAAAGACTCACGTTAGTTCTCCAGTCAAGGAGAGTTCAACGTCGAGAAGTGAAGCTAGATACAACACCGCTGTTACCACGAGGCCTTGCTTTACGGGACTTTTCCATCGAATTGGCAAGCTCATTTATGCCGCCCGATGCAATGCGTTGGCGCGGCATTTTCTATGGCAACGTGGCTGTCTGTCTGTCGTGTGCCCAAACAACTGAGTCGATCACCATGCGACCTTTATCAAATTGTAGCCCAACCATTCTAGTTTTCCGTACTAAATATAAACCTGACAGTTCGACGGGATAGACGGCATCACACGGGAAAGGGTTAGGTATTAGTCGATCCGACCAATAAATAGCCGTCATTCACCAGAGGGCAGCTCTTGACAGCACAGCATGGAAAGCTGTGCTTCTTAACATTTTGTGTCAAGGAGATCTTAACATCGGCGTGCACAAGCGTCGGGCGGTTCGTCAGCGATAGCTGGGCTTCTTGCTTATTCATCGCAGTGGCGCTGTAAGGAAATGCTGTAGCCTAATTTGCTCTATTGTCCAGACAGTGTTTATCTCTCCTGCTATTTGTGCTGCTGTTGTACTGGTAAAAGAAGGTGTCGTCCGTTATGGGACGTCACGATAACTGGCCCGCCACTGTACCCAGTGTGGTGCCCATTGGTGACTGTGTCCACTGATTCATTCACTAGGCGCTTCATTCACTAGCCCAACCGGCCCATTTCTGTCGGAATGGACAAAGTGCCAACCCGGAAACACCCGTAATGGCAGAACCGTATTTACGATCACGAATCTGATGACAGATTTTGAACCGGGAAGCCCGATTTCCTATTCGAGTTTGTTAGTAACCATATGTCTATTTCGCTTAGTTTCGGAGATACTCGCGTGTGACAGACAGACAGACGGACGATTACTACAGCTGGCCCTCACATTGTGGCAGGCCAGCTAATAACGATAATTTCAAAATGACGAAATACCTTTGGCAAGTAACTAACTATTTACCTTTTTGTGCGTTTGTAGATACTGAAGTATTTCGAGCTGTTTTTCACCATAGTATTTACCATCGAAATTACGTTAAAGGTAAAACTCGGCACTTTCTTAGAGGAAAATTCACAGTGTGCACTATATTATTAGAACAGGCTAAAGTGCAATGCTCAAACTTAAATGCTACACATTCTAGTAAACGCGTATTAGACTAATTAGTAATTTGTGTTGTAATCATATTTCAAATATCAAAGTTATTTTTGCTATTTCTGTTTACTTTTATTGCGTTGTAGTAGTGTAATTTTTTTAACAATTTTAGAATCTTAGCTTCATGAATTTTTACAGTTTCATTTTAGCAGGTGCATTTTTATAGTGAAGACGTCGGACAAGCGATAGAAAGGCCACGGGTTAGACTTCTGGCCGTCCAAGTTTCATGTAACAGCTGTGGGCAGATTGTTCACACGGATTTACCTCTGTCAGCATAACAGTATAATCCGGTAGCCTGCTGGGTCAAGAGTGGTGATGCTGTGCAAAACAAGGTATCGTCTTCGATGAGACGTAACGATAGCTGGCCGGCAAACGACATAAATGTGGCATATAAAGCGACAACAGTGTAGCTCGAGACCAGAGACGGTAGGCGACACATCCCAGACACACAGTGTCACTAATTGACAAATGTCAATGTCTGGGTGCCAGAATCTGACGCCGAATGTTGCCTTGCCGTTAGGCGACACTCTCATTTAGTGTGTAGGCGCAGTGCCGACTCGGAAACACCCAAAATGGCGAAACCGTACTTTCGGTAGCAAATCTGATTGCAGATTCTAAATCTGGAAGCCTCAATTCCTGTTCGAGTTTTCTAGTAACTGTACGTCTGTCTCGATTAGTTTTGTCGATATTCGCGTGTGACGGACAGACGGACGGACGGACAACGCGGTCCATAACTATAGCTGGCCCGCACATTGTGGCAAGCCAGCTAATGACATTACATGGTTCCTGTGAAAAATAACAGCCGCCTACCGGTATGGTTTATACTGAATCACGCGCATATTGACTACCTATAGACCGGGATAAGCTGTGGCCACAGCGCTAGCATCAAACACCGGAACAAGTTATATATTATTTACACGCATATGATAGAACACCACGAGGATGGCCGTGATATAATGGCAGTTGTAAATACTTTGGATGAAGGGAGGTCCGGTTTGTTTTTATGCTTCATGTTTAAGCTAGGTGGCTGCGGTTCGTGCGGTTGACTGGGTCAGTTTTTTACGCGTGCGTTAATAACACATTCCATTACGGCGACACGACACGACTTGTCGCCAGTTTGTTTTCAACAGTACAGGTTATTGCTCGATACAGACCATTTCTCGATTCGTCGTATTCGTCCGGACCTCCGTAACTTTCCTGCGACTTTTCTGTGGCGTCTGCAACAAGTCTACGACGCCACATACAAGTCCCCGAAAGTCGGCGCCTTTCATTAACAAATGTTTCGGGAAAACTGATAAAATGGAATTCTGCTAATCGACTGCAAATGCGAACACCGAAATGACGGCTTAACGGATTGGCGTTCTGTTTTGGGTAAAAAGTCTTGGGGTCCTGATCCCCGTACAGCGACGGGGGTTCGATGCGGCCTTTGTCAACTTACTTTGGCCTCTCATTTAAATGTTATCGCTATGTCTTCAATCAATCAATCAATCATTTATTTATCGACACAGATACAATACAGAATACAGTAAAACAGTAGGGAGCAGAACTGTGTCAACTGGACAGAAAGGCTGAAATAGCACTCGATAACTGCTCTAAAAGATACGGTGAATGAAAAGACACACTACATTAAAACAAAACATTAAAAACGACACGTGTTGCATTGAATGTAGACGCGATATAAAAGCACTACCACTGCCCGCTGATACCATCTCTTCCGGTAGTTTATTCCACAATTGGACAACGCAAATGGAGATAAAATTGTTGACGAGCAGTAACTCTGGAATGCGGAGTGTTGATGCTTTGAATTCAATGCATATGTCATTTACTACAGTTTCAGACAATGACTGCTTCTATAGATAATCGCATACGGTCTGTTGTTACACCGAGGATCGTTCTGCCGAAGTGCCTTCAACCTTCTAGACGCGCTCGTCGTCATCGTCGCTCTGATATCCTTCGGCATTGAGTGAGTCGTCGTATGGCACGGTGTAATATGAATATTCAATAGCTAATTATACACGTGCATATTTCCTTGATCAGCAGACTCAAGTTGACTGAGATTGTGTGACGCTTTCTTAACCGTACTTGCCAACTCTATTTCTGCATGCAAAAATACGGCCATCCACCTAGCGAATGAATCTAGACACTCTAGGCCAACTCAGTCTTTCACCTATCCGGAGTCGGTAAATAAGGACCAGCTTCGGCTGGAAAGGCAAAGAAAGGTATGGTTCGTTCCATTTGTGGGTAATGGGTAAAACTGCGTGATTCTTTGACAACGTGTGCCATATTTGAGCGCTTCTGTGGCGAGGTTCTCTCACGAAAAGGCGCTTTATCAAGTGTGCTTTAACTTTACCTTTAGCAAACGTATCTGATGATATTGCCCATCCCCGAAACCTACTTATGTCTCTGTGTACGCAGTAACGAGACGATTGGCGTCGTAAAGATTCTGCGCGTACTGCGAGTGCTTCGACCGCTCCGAGCAATCAACAGGGCCAAAGGTTTGAAGGTTTGTCAGTCACATATTCAATCATTGTTTTGCAATTATAGCATTGGCAGTTTTAAGAGGCAGGTATATATGCTGGAAACCCACTCTCTTTCTTAGCCGGATGTGAGTTAAATAAAGTCCTTGTCGAACAACGTGGCACACTAGGCGGCACTCATTTTCGTCTCAGTAACCCTCAACCAGACACCATCTTATACTTACAGACCATGGATACGGGGCTAGTGCATTGCGTAGTGTGTCCGTTTACTCCACAAGCTAGTACCAAATTATACTGCTTGGTGACAGAGGTACGTAAAGGTAAAAATTTGCCCAAATTTACTACACAGCGGTGCCCAGGCGAGACTCGAACCCGTGACCTACTGGTCAGTGGTCACAGATCCGATGCTGTACGGAGTGAACCGCCACGGCAGCCGTCGTAAAGTGTGATTAAAGAATTTCGACCACACGCGTGCTTGACTTTGCTGAACTTTGTGAAACTTCTGCGTGTGTGCAGCACGTGGTGCAGTGCGTCGTTGTCGCGATCCGAACCATTTACAACATCATGCTCGTCACGTTTCTGCTTCAGTTCATGTTTGCCGCCATCGGCGTACAACTCTTCAAGGCTAGTTGCGTCGTCGACTTTTACTAAGGCTGGGACGGATTTGATGTTTTCAAATCAGGTCGTAACCGAATTTGGACACGGATCTGTAACTTTATTGAAAGTTTACAAAGAACAAACCGTGAAACATTAGCCGTCACACTCGCAGACTTTATTTAGCTACTAGCACGATGCTAACATCCGTTTGAACTATTATTCAGTCGTATATCTTTTCCTTAAAGTAATTCCACGCAAAGCTTGTTTTCTTACTATTTTTCATTTTTATGTAAAATTGCAAATAGTGAACGACAGAATCCGAAATCCAGCTTAATCCGGACATAATTTCGGCCGGAGCTGAGCCGAATTTCGGTACAGCTCTGCCTATATTACAACCTGCTGTATTTTCCTTGTATTCCTTTTAAATAATGGGTTTACAGTTTATTCTTTTTTATTTTAGTCGATAATTGTAACTACTGGCGAACACTAATAATGAATTATCAGCATTATCTATCATAGACAGTGGTACTACCTATTTACAAAGTTATTGTTAAGTTTTGCTTGGTAAATTCGTCGTTGTATCTTTTCCTTTTTAGGCTAAATCGAATGCATGAGATGCAGACTGTTGTTACCGATGATGGCGGTGTCTGTCCGTAGGTCTGTCAGTCTGTCTGCACGTCAGTCTGTCTGTCACGCGGCCCAACTTGGCGGCGCGTGCAGTATGTGTGTGGGGTCATTTGGTGCAGCCACTGCCAAATCATTTCGGCTTCTCGTTTTCTATCTCAGTGGTAAAAATAAAAAAAATGATTATTGAACAATCAGTGCGTTATTTCGGTTTAGTTGGTTAACTGCGCAGTGACTGAAATGATGTTTTAATATTCTTTTATATAAAACTGTTTGCTGTGACCATATTTGTGTAGCTTATTTGTAGACTTAATGTAGCCTAATTTTGCAATAACCAAGTGAGTACACTGTGACAATGGCGTTGTTCAGGGAACATTCTATTCCTGCACGGACAGTTCAAAGGTCGTCGAAGATACCTGCCAGTAAGTTTTCATAGTAGCCATTTGTAATGCTCGAGTCGTTAGTATTGAATTCTGTAGGTGATTTAAGAAAGAAAACCGCACAGTTGGCAATTGACGGTGCAGGCACAAGACTGCATACATACGTCATTAACTGCCATCATGCCATGTACATGTAAGTTTACAGTACAGTGTGGGCAAATTAAACGGGGCCACTCATTTCAATAGCTTGTAACTCTAGATATACTGATCAGATCTAAACCACTCTTAGCAAACTTCAACGCCATTTCATTCTTGATCAGAATTTGTCATTTTTAGCTACTAATTTAAGAAGATGCTGCTGCCCCGTCTAGCGAATGAAAATGACCATAAGGTACAAACATTAGTATAGTTAGAAGAGGCCGCGTCGATTGTATGGCCGCCTGGCGAATGAGTCGAAAAGCTATTTTTACGCTGCATAGCGGTGAGAAAATTCCGCCACTCCCCTTTGTCTTCCCACAGGGGATCGGGACCTTCATCTAACACAATATGCCTTGGGCCCCAACAGTCTCCACCCCAAACAGGACCCCGATCCATTCAGCCGTTTTTGCACGGCGCAGGCGCAGACGGACTGACAGACGAGCAGATATACTGACCGACTGACTGACATACCATCTTACGGGATTATCGGTAGCAATAGTCCGTTTATCATGCATTCGATGCGGCCTTAGTAAGTAAGTAAAGCGATAATGTTTGTTATGTCAGCGGCGAGTACGTGGTGTATGAGAAGAATGGTCAAGAGGCGGTGGCGCTCGAGCGTCAGTGGCTCAACAACGAGTTCAACTTCGATGACGTTCCCCAGGCGATGCTGGCACTCTTCACCGTCATGACCTTTGAGGGATGGCCTGCGTAAGTCACTCAACTTCTACTCGACTAGGCCGAGACATATCGGTGTTTCCGGAAGCAGATGAAAAATCGGTAGCTTCAGTACTCTGTTTGTCGGAAAATACTTCTTTCAATGTTTTACTTAATCGTCATCTTGTCTAATGATTTTTTGTAGGGCTGCAGATTAATCGCAGTTAACGCGCGATTAACGCGTTAATCCATTAATCGCGATTAATTTTTTTAATCGCGCGATTAATCGCGATTAAAAATTTTAATCGCACTGCAGCCCTAATT
>Ga0126335_1001898_pt1 | contig 12144 bp, 5 predicted proteins | sample OlaspJWI45metaG_FD_108409 | JGI IMG/M metagenome (GOLD analysis project Ga0126335, IMG submission 108409) | Marine gutless worms symbiont microbial communities from Oahu, Hawaii - Olavius sp. 1 OAHU.JWI-45 metaG | ecosystem: Host-associated > Annelida > Digestive system > Unclassified | place...
CTCGATTGCTACAGTACTGATATATAGGCCTAATGTCCATCACTTCCATAACAGCCTGAGATGCTGAATAATTCTTTCTAAATCCAAACTGATAATCATATAATATATTGTTTTGTTCCAGATAAGTGGATAATCGTTTATACATTAATTTTTCCAAGATTTTATCCAAAATACTTAATAATGAAATAGACTGCTCATCATCATCATCATCATCATCATCATTGTCGCGTAGACTCCAAGAACCGTTGCGCCGCTAAACAGAGTTAACACAGAGCCGACAGTAAGGCTATACATCAGTTAGCAAATCAAAATAGGCTATTTGTAGACTTTCAGTTCACGCAATAACAACTACCCTAATATTTAACACCAACTCCATGTCTACAAAATTTACGTATATTTGTAGTTTAGAGATTAATTTTGATCGTCGACAAGTCTGATAATCGAAATAAAACGAAAACAGTTATTTATTAAAACTAGTTATTTATTGCAGTCAACTACATTACACGTGCTGATATATCATTCTCAGTATACAAAATAGAGACATAGTTAGGCCTACTATATATAGTACTCGCTTAAGGTTTTACAAAGTCAGAGTCGACTAAACGTTGACAGTTTTCTTACACAGTGTATCATGAACTGCACTAGCAACTGAGGCATTTATGGCCACCGTACATAATAATCGATTCCTAGATGAGAACACCGCAAACCAACACATTTCACGATTCATTTCATCCTAGACAATTATATATGATACCGGGACGTAAACAATTAAGCGTAACAATAAACAATATTACTGAAAGACTCATCACAACAAATTCCCTCTGCAACACCGCGTGTTACTCATAACTCTCTGCTCCGAATACAGATAGTGACAGATCGCGAAATATTGTAGCTGCGACCGCGAGAAGAATGAAAACGTCGACGATAATAACAGCGACAGGTGCGGCGGCGCCAGTGGTTGCGTGTGATACTGCAGATCGGTCGCCGTGACCCCGCGACCCGACGTCCGACTGGTCCATGGCGTCGACAACCGGCGACTGTTGAGCTGCCGAGTCGTGGCGTATTTCGTTCGGCGACTGTCGCCGCGGTGTCGGAGCTGTTGTCGCCGAATTCGTTACATCTGGTGCTACGTCATAAAGAGTCGTAACGTTGTCGCTTGGGCCATAGTCTGTTGTATAATTGTATTCCACGAAGAACGGTGAACTTAGAATAGAGGGAGTGGCGGTGGCTGTAAATGTTGTTGATGTTACCGTCAGTTCGTTGACGAAGATGGCGATAGGATGTATTATTCTATCCTGCAAGCGCTCCAGTGACATATGCGGATCGCAATCAGCAGAAGACAGCAAGTAAAATGTGTCGTTGACTGTGAACAGCCAACAGATAACTGAGTCCGCGTCAAAGTTGGGGAAAGTTGGTACTGATTCCGTAACTAGAAGCACATTGCTTTTACTGCTAAGCATCACACGGTCCAGGCACCAAACATCCAATGCAATGTTCTTTTCCCAGCATCCGTCCAAACTAAGCCGAAAATATCTGTCGATGTCGGCTGGATTTGGTAACAGTTCGATATTTGCAAAGCAGCGTCGGTGTTCGTCTAGGAACTCGACGACGTAACGAGTAGCAACTGGTAGCGATGTAGTGACGCAGTTGACGTGGTTACGGCCATGCGTCACGTCTGTCAACAGAGCGAAGTGCTGCTCGACGTTCCGAGACGACGACTGAAGGCTGACGAACGGAAAGGACGAACAGTCTAGACGGTTGTAAATTGGCCACGGTCGCGATGCGCTGATGCGGAAGTGAATAACAGACGGCGCTTGGCCACCATCATCCGCGATGTGGTACTGAAACTGCACGCAGGCGTAGCGTGGGCGACAACCACTGCCTGGTCTCGTTACTACCAAATGCTCGTCGACGTCGTGATCAACGAAATTTGATACGTTGCTGGATCTTGAACCTCGAAGCCACTCGACGCACTCAAACGTAGTGGATCTGGTACTGCCGCTATGGTCAACTCTTCTCAGCAGCAGAGAACTGGAGTTAACTGTCAGCGACGTTGTGCCGTCCGGCGACTGCCAGCGACCGTAAATTGGAGCGCGAAAGAAACAGTTTTTCGGACTGGAATCGTTGCACAGTGAACAGGTGCGTGCGCAGTCAGGCGTCCGAGATGTGCATTTGTTCGGGTAATCCCATGCGCAACCCTCGTAGTCGTCTCTGCACAGCGACGATTTCCAGTCCTCTGATTGCTGCATGTCAACCACCAGAGCGTCAGCAAGTTCCGCTGCCGGACGAGGCTCGCAGACCAGCTCGCTGAATAAGAAAGCGATGAACGGGCGACCGAACGTGCGTCTGGGACGTCGCAAACACCACGCGTCAAGACGATCTTCATCGTCAGCGGATGAAGCTACCAGAACTGTAAACACGTCGGTGTCAGTCGTCCACGTGGCAGCGCAACGGGTCAGCTGATCCACGCGCATGCTCAGTGCGCTCGGCACGCAAAAGTCATACCGGAACCGGAAATGAACCAGACTGTCGTCGCCAGCACACGCCGCCTCGAGTCGTGTTTCGGCATCAAGCGCATCGCACACACCGCGACGTAAACGTCGGTCGTACAGGTGTACATCGTAACCGCCAAACAGCTGACAGCTGGACCCCACAGACAACTTGCGACGATCAACAACCGGCCGGTCATCTATGATCAGCTGATTTTCTGCGCACAAATGAGGGTCCATACGAGACGCAAGACGCGACGTTCGTAGCTGTAATACGGCGTCACTGCGACGAATGAAATCCATACAGAGATAACGGTTCGGCGGTGCCCTGTCGGTCGTCACAGCCATGTCCCGCTGAGCGGCAAGGTACGTACGATTACCGACCTTCAGCATACAACGACGCTGAAAAGCTACGTTCGACGCGACGACGCGCATCAGCCGTCCGTCGAAGGACATCGAGCATTGCGTAGGTTGACCACCGGCAGCTTGAGACAGCTGGTGCCCTCGCCAGTCCCGCTCTCCGCCTCGTGACTGGACGAAGTCTGGGTAGCGACAAGCGTCCATGACGTCGAGGACGCCAGAGCCGTAGAGAATCACAAACAACGCGATCAACATCACTTCTCCAACCTCAGCTGAAACACACGACACAAACGAATATACATATTCTCTAATCTCTATTCTGTCGCTGAGTTACTCAATTTTTCTTCCGCATTTTGCACTTTGCACTTGGCACTTCGGCGGCATCATATTTTCGGGTTGCGCGCTATCGTCAGTGATTCTGTCCTTATGTCTCTCGCGTCGTCTCAAAAGCGCAGCGATGTTCACCAAATTTCTTAGCGACCGTTAGATTGCAATGTGATGTATACTTGTGGAAGTGGACACAGGCCGAAGGAGGCATATGCATCGCTTAAACGCGTTCTAGTTTTCTGTCTGTTTCTGTGTATTTTATGGGCATTGATGTTTGAAGTAAAAGTGCCTATTGCTTGATTAATTAGCAGCAAGCATTCCGCTCAATGAATATTGCGCAATACTCATAAATATGCGCCACGGGTAGCGTCTAGTTTCCGCTCGTCACAAGTCATCCGTCGGCTGGTCTAGACAGTGGGCCGTCCATTAACGTCCGGCGCAATTCATCTAGCTGCGTCGTGATGATGACGGGTCCAGAATGGGCTGCTAAAAGGACGACAACTATGCACAACGCGCCACCCCCGGTGTTCCGCCAAATCATGCTACGTTACGTTGCGTTCACTCGAGCAGTTCCCGCCGTCTCTGAGTAGATCGAGCAAGCTTCACGCCGAGAAGGAACAGCAGCCATGGACATTGATCGGCAACGGACGGACGGCGAAGATGGATGGAGCCAGTCAAGCTTGCCGTAACAGCTGCTGCTGCTATTGCTGCAGCGCTGAGCAATAGCATTTACGATACTGGCAAAATTTCCGGTCTCCGACAAAATTAAACGTCGTCCTCATTATCATCGTCGTCGTCGTCTCGTTGACGACGCATTTTTGTGCGTTAATTACGTGCCAAAGATAACAGTGTCAGTATAACAATGTAAGAACTATATTAGTACTAAATGAAAACACTAAAAAGCAATGACAAACAGTCTTTTATACGTTATGAGTCTTGTAGCAACAATAAAATATTGGTAGGCCTACAGTACAAGGTCAAAGGCCGAGCCAAAAATGTTTTGGTGACTTCGTAACGTGCTTTTTTCCCGGTAATTGGGTGTACATTTCTACTCGCCTCGGAAGTTACGACCTTATGGCGCTATACAAATCTGTTTATTATTATTATTATTATTATCATGGACCTAAATGCCACATAAGGAAATATGACGACCATAAAAACGAACATTGTTAAAACGGAGCAAACTTTGTTTTTTTGTTTGATTGAGTACTTGACTTGACTGAAAGAACCGCAAGAGCAAGCGAAAAAGTCTCCAAGTATGACAATCGATCACTGTCGGATCAAGGCTTAGCCGTGTGGGTACTCGTGATTTGCTAAAGGCTAGATTCCACTAGAGCAATACGACACGTCACAACACGACTTGCTAAGGGCTGGTCGCCGACATGTGATCGATTGTCATACTCGGAGACTTTTTCCACCGAACTGTTTCTACCGACATGAAAAGATAGTCGAGAGTCTGTAGCTTTCCCGTGGCGTCCGTGACTGTTTCTCACGAGAAAGATAAGAGGAAGCCTTTGTAATAATATCTGGACCTAGGCCTAACCGCGAAGCGTCGGAGACGACATGGTAAAAAGTTGTTTTCAACTATTTGTTCAAACGAACAACGACAGTGGTTGTACGTTTGAACAAACAGTTGCAAACACTTTTAGCATGTCATTCCAGGGGCTTTGTAGGATTGCAGTATTCCAGTCTTAAAAATGCATGCAGTTATTAGCCCGCATCGAATGCACGAGATGTCGACTACTGCGATCGATGATCCCGGGCGTCTGTCAGTCTGTCTGTCACATGGCTTTGCTGTACAGACACAGCTGAAATGATAGATGTCCTGCTTGGAGTGGAGACTTTTGGGGACCAAAGAAACATCTTATTAACAGGGAGTCCCGATTTTCCCCCACGGATTTGATGCGGCCTTCACAAAATTACTTTGGACACTTGTTAGACAGAAAAAGTCCTCTGCTGAAGCTACAAGTGCTGTCATTCATTTGCATTAATCACTACGCGGGTGAAAAAACAACGTACCTTTTCAGATTGAGTCAGCGGGGTCGCCTTGTGAGTTGTGACGCAGTAATTCAGCACAAAACACACGTGCTCTTTCTAACTTCATGCTGCAGTTATGGCAATCGACTATCACGAGAAACTGCAGACGCGTTGTGTTGTCTGCGATAACATGAACCGAGTGAGTGGCGCGACAGCAAGCGTAGCATCATGTCAGCAGCTGCAGCGGCCCTCAGTGACTCTTATATCACCAGCGTGTATACACACTAGTAATTGACTGGTGCTATGGCGTCTTACTTGCGACACGTCTGTGTGTGTCCATAATCCGTGAGCGCGAACACGGTTAATTAATAATGACTTCCCACAGCACAGTGAGGTCGCCGACATTGCCGCATGCAGCCTGCGATAAACCGGTGTTGTATGCTTGATGAGCAGCAACAGGGAAAACCAGTAGTCTAGATTATCTCGCAGTATTAAACTGTACTTGCAATTAGAAGACGATAATTAAAAACGCAAACACGTATAAACAATTGTCAAGAGCTCAAATGCAAATTCTATAATTCTCTAAATGTAAAATGTTTATTTAAAATTAATAAAAATATATACTGAGAAAGGAAACTAAAACAATTATTAGGCTATTATCCACCTAGTAAAAAGCGTTAATGTATACAGTGTGTTTGTTTGAAAAAATAAACATTTAACATGTATTTCTCTGGACTATAGCGACCACTCTGGACCAACAGGGACAAATCTGGACCACAGTGACCACTCAAGAAATTGTCGGTTGTTGTGTTTTATGACTAATTCTGGTGTATCATTTGACGCCTTCTCCAAAATGAAGCATGCAAATCGCAGGACAGCTGTAGAAGGATTCGGATAGGGCCTACGTCAACAGTGCTATGGAATACAAAGTTTTCGAAAGTATAAAAATTGCCGATTATTTGTGACGCTGCAGCGTATACGATCGGATGAGCGGAAAACAATAGCGGACCGACGGGAACAAGATTGACATGACATAAGAGGCCGAGCGCTTGATGTGGCTTGATGCACGTATAGTAGCCAGGGAGTCGATCGATGGAACATAAACCTATACGGTCGCCACGGAGACCGCTGCATCGTTAGTAGTTGAACGATTTATGACTGAATACGGGCCGCAGCAGCAGCGACGCCATCTGATAGCCATCACATCCTTTATTGGGAGACGTCGGCGATATAATAAACTCCCAGACAGCGTCCGGTGCCTGAAGTTTGCGTGTTTGCCGTTTTCCAAACGAAGAGAATGATCTTGTGATTTCGCTGAGTCGAGTCGACGGCAGAATTGCAATACCAAAGAATAACGACATCGACCGTAATCGCTAGACATATATAAAGTGCTTTGTTTTGGGGCGATACTGAAACGAAATCGATAAACCATAAATTTTAAGATGTAGGCCTATACACGTGACATACGAACTGTTCATCTAAATTCGAGTAGCCTATAGTCCATATAGTGCAGTTAATCGTAGTAAACGCACACACAGCCGGCGACGATATCTCCCGATCTCGAGTTTCAAGTGCATTAGCTGTTTCGGATCATATATAAACCGCGAATGTTACGTTTAACTATAAAAAGATCCGGAAAAATAAATTCGGAATGGAAATATTCTTGGCATGAACAGCTATGCTGTGTCTAAAATGTCTGTAGCGATATGTAAAATTTTCCTGAAAATCGCTCTAGAAGAAGGCACACAATTAAGTGCGTCAAAGACAGACAGACAGGCAGCTATAGAATAGGCCTATATATAGAAGAATGTTTTTAGATAAAAAATATAAATTGTTAGGCCTATTATAGTGGTTTTCAATTCATTCTTAGCTATGATTGAGGGCTCGAAACGTCGCACGTTGTTTTGCATTTACGAAACTATGCCGCAAAAACCTAAGCAATTCGTTGAAAGTGTAAAACCTTGAAAACACGATGATCGTGGCTGCTGATGTTGACGATCTGCAAGCCAAAGACGGTCCAAGTACATGTACAGGGTGACACAAAAAATCTGCACATTTCCATTTGCTTGATGTTAAATTGATGTAGTTTTGTGAAATCTGAACCGAATTTTATAATTTTTGGCAGACTTACACCTGAATAAATTCCAAACAAAACAATGCATATACTGTTCATAGCACCTATTGCTCGTTTCCACACTACCTTGTAGAAATAAAATATTGTCCGTTTTCTCTGGTGTCTCAACTTTATGGGCACAGGTGTAGCGATGCATGCATTCTTATTGACAACGAGGCTGGCTTCGTTGTATTGTTGGTAGAGCTATTGCTATTAGAAAATGTGACAATTGACGCTGGATTCAGTGGATTGCCATCTGAGGCGACCCGAAGCGCGCGCAATATGTTTACTTATTCAACTATGAGGAATCTCATTTTCTACCAACATGCCGAACTCGGTGGCTGGTATTAGGCTTAACTATGTCCGTGATTCGAGGCCGACACGTGGCTCGAAAGGTATTGAAAACAAAACTACTTACGACTTATTCCCAGTTTCAGTTTTAATGCTTGGCATTTTTCGGGGCTCAACAATATGCCAGACTTCAGCAAAATATCAAGATCGCACAATCGGCTGAGTTATCGTGATTTGACATTGAGACTTGGTTATAAAACTCCGGGATGTGTATTGCGCATTTGTGTGGCAGAGACGCCGACAGTGTCAGAGACAATGATCTTACACAGTGTGCCACGTCGCTTCGCATTATTAGTTGCTTAACTTGCATGACATTATGTGTGTTCTTGTGATATATGCGCTATAGACTATGCAGGGTGGCCAGAAAAAAACTGCATATTTCCACGTGCTTGATGTTAAATTGATATAGCTTTGTGAATCTCAACCGAATTTGATAATTTTTGGCAGACTTACACTTAAATTAAATACATTCCCAACAAAACAATGCATATACTGTCCACAGCACCTATTGCGTGACAGAGAGGTGTTTCTACACTACCTTGTAGTTTTGTCGTTTTCTGCGCTGTCTCAAGATGAAATTTGCTCATGAATTATGTTGGCAAACAACTAAATAGTGTCAATCACACAGAATTGTACTGATCAGTCCACAAGCAATAATCAAATGTCCTCCTCTCAGCCAAAAATTAAAATTGGGCTTAGATTTCACAAAGCTATATCAATCAAGCAAATGGAAATGTGCAGATTTTTTGGGGCCACCCTGTATATTGTAATGGCAGCTGCACATTGAAATAAACTGCCATTCCACTGTAGCATGTCGGTCGCAATTTCTCGAAATGCCTCGCATAAAACACGCATATTTAATTATTTATAAGACAGTTTTAGTGTCCTCGCAGCGAAGGAGCAAGCAAGTGAGAAGAGTTAAACGTCCCACGAGACATATGATATGCCAGGTCATTTCGAAGATGACTTACTGATAACCAAACTAACGACAAGAAAGAAGCAATGTGCTTTATTTATTTACTTGTTTTATATATATACGTATGTTTGTATTTTGTATGTATTCTATTTCTATCTGTGTAGTGTATACATTACTATTTAACACAATCGATGTATGTATGTGTATTGCATGCAATGTAAGTGGTCTCGTGGTTCTTTTGTTTTTCATAAACTGAATTGAATGTTTACACACATAAACGCAAAGAAAACGAGGCTTAAGACAAACTACTCTCTAATGAAAAAAACAACAGTTTTAACAGTTTTATTGGCCCACTATATACACATTGCGGCACATTCTGTGTGTTCTACGCCTATAGTGGATCGGAATATTGCTTTGTGTAGTGATCGACGATATTACACAGCAATGGATAAGTTACACTGTACGTCCTTCATTCAAGCGTATTACACTGCACTGCAGCAGGTAATCCAACGGTAACTCAATCAGTCGAGTACTCGGATAAAATAGGCTTTATGTATGAGCGAGCAATAATCTATCGCAGCCAGTGAAGGGGTCATCTCGTATTCTGAAACGATGTGACTCAGCTAGGATTTAGCAAGCGTTTACTATGTTTATTTTTTCTGTAAAATGTCGCTTATTTTCTGAAGTCAGGAGATAGCGAATGTGTTACTATTTTACTTTTTGACCCATAATATGCATTTATCCAACTCCAAGAGAGTCTCCAGCGGCCATGTTTCGTCTGTTGATGTTCGTACGTTCGTTAAATGAATGGAATTGATTTATTCGATGATGTGCAGTCAAGCTACTCAAGCATTCATCTTGTACTGCCGGTACGTGACATGGATTTTACCACGGTGGTTGCAGGGTCTGTGACCATCCTCCAATCAATCATAGTTGATTTAACAGACCATACAGCTGCACTGTAGTGCATCTCTATGCGATTTCTGCGAATTAAAAGCCTGCATTTTATAGTGCCTATGGAAAACATGTCTGAAAAGTTACGAATATGTTTCCGAAACTCCAATAAACTCTTAAATGGCAATACGTAAAAGTAGTGTGGGGTTAGTTTACCTTCTTCCCGGTTAACATGTATAAGCCTAATAGTCAAAATGCTTACGAAACATGAACCTGGCAAAATGATGACTTTTCGTTGTCGGCCAGGCGACTGCATTTTGTTGTAGTTGTTTTAGTTCAGCTGGTAACAGCTCAGCTGATCTAATGATAGGCTTATAGGCTACGCTATTCGCTGTTCAAATGCTACCTCTCTATGTGTCTGTCTGTTAACCAGGGTGTCGGAAATCACGACCGCTAGAGTGACTAGACACAGAGATTTTCAGTCAGCACGCAGAGACCGGATGATGAGCTCTGACCACGAAACAAAAACTTGTCACACTAACTTGCCCTTTTACACAACGGCCATTATAAAAATTGCCGTTTTTTGTGACGCTGCGTATACGATCACATGAGCGACATCACTTACTGTATATACTATAATTGACATTTGACTTTACTTTTATATGGAGTTACGAGCCAGCTAGGCGTCACTGCAGATAGGCGGCTTGTTGTGGTCGTCAGACTGGATATGTCGAGAAACGACACGAATAGCAGCATGATACTGCAGTGATTTCCTGCGCCACAGCCATATAGTGCAGCGACCAAAGAGCAAGCGACGACGTGCAGTGCAGCGACGAAACGAGACGCATTCGCTGACAATATTGACGTCGTGGGAAATCACCGGCTGTCCAACGCGGCCGGAACGCCGTCCGCTCCTCCCTCATGCATGTACGTTGACGACGTTTGTTACCCCATTTGAAGACACTTGGCTGCAAAGCTGCAGAAATAATCGCGATAAAACGCGTGCGTATACAGGGTGGGCCAAATTAAAAGGGGCCACGCATTTCAGCTAATAACGTCAGAAGTGCTGCTCGGGTCTTCACTATTTTTGGCAGAATACAAGGCCATTTAATGAAACATAATCTGCATACGTTAATTACGCAAAAAAGTGGCGCCATCTGATGAATGAAAGGGGTGGTAATTAATAACGATCGGCCATCATCTTTCGTTATGTTGATCAAAGCTCTAAAAATGAAAAAATCACATAATTTAACAAATAACAACAATGACTGACATCATTCTGAGGTAGTTAATTACTACCATTACCATATCCAAAATTTAAGTAAGTATAAGAGCGTTCATTTGGATTTTTCTTGTACGGTTTAATAAAGACAGAGAATGTTTTCATGGTCGTTTTCATTCGCTGGATGGCGCCGCAGCATTTTCTTAAATTAATAGCTAAAAATGACAGATTTTGATTAAGAACGAAATGACGTTGAAGTTTGCCAAGAGTGGTTTAGATCTGATCAGTACTGATCAGTATACCTAGAGTTAAGCTATTGAAATGAGTGGCCCCGTTTAATTTGGCCCACCCTGTATATGTAAAGTAGGTACTGACCGTTTGTCGAATATAAATGCTACAAATTAAGAAAAATAGAAGCTAGATTGCTTTTAGAACGACACCATTTGCGAACATTTTAAGTAAAATTGATTCTGCAAATTGTCATGCTGAGTAGTTGATTAATGTGTTCTGAAACAATCAACCACTATATCTGTTTATTATTTATGACCAGGGTTGTGGTCTCGATCTCGATGTCTCGGTTCCAACTTCCAAGACGTCTCGGCTTGGTCTGGATTAGCTGACAGTCACATCTCGACCTCGTATCGCTCTCAGCCATCTATAGGTCTACGTGTGCCCAAAACCAATTTTCAGCAAAATTGTGCATTCGAAATAATAAAATAGGCAAATTTTATTGTCGGTATATAATAATAAACAATTAGTATACTTATGCATTAGAGATTGTAAGCCTGCATTTTACTAATCAATGCACATTAAAACGCTTTATACGTGAAAACCAATTTTTACTAAAGCAATTATTACAATGTGTATTTTAACGCCTGGGTCACGCCATGAGAAATAACAACGTCTCGCTCGGGCCTCGTCTCGAAAATTGAATGTCTCGTCTCAGTGTGCTCTCAGCAGGTGCGACTGTGTGTTATAAAGTCGTGTTTTAGTGTTATTTTTCGGATACAGAGGCCCCTGAAGCCTGCTTCCGTTTTGTTCATGTGATGTGATGCGCCTCTGAAGTTACGACCTTATCGTGCTATACAAATCTGTTTATTATTATTATTATTATTATTATTATTATGAGGCCAACGTCTCTCGGTCTCGGAACGTGAGCATCTGGAAGTCGGTTTCGTCTCGGTGTCAAGCTTTATCGTCTCGTGCGGTCGTACATACCCTATGAGTCTAGAACACAATCCAATCCTTGGTCTCCAGGCCATTGCACTCCGTACGAGACAAGTAGTAGCTAATAGCGGTATCTGGGGCGGAAGTAGAAATAATTAGCATAATTAATTAGTCATTAAAAATCTAATTAGTGATAGGCAAATTTTAAGAGTTAAAAATTTTAATTTTCGGTTTTTGATCGAAATTCTCGTTTTAGACTCGAAACCTTAACCCTAACCGATCTGGGTCATCGTAGAATAATTAATTAATTAATTAATTAATTAATTAA
>Ga0126335_1001899_pt1 | contig 12141 bp, 13 predicted proteins | sample OlaspJWI45metaG_FD_108409 | JGI IMG/M metagenome (GOLD analysis project Ga0126335, IMG submission 108409) | Marine gutless worms symbiont microbial communities from Oahu, Hawaii - Olavius sp. 1 OAHU.JWI-45 metaG | ecosystem: Host-associated > Annelida > Digestive system > Unclassified | place...
AGTGGTTCTGGTGGGACTGAAGCCTATCTCAGTGGCAAACTGGCTTCCTTCAGTGCTTTGACGCTGTTGGTTGGGTCATCTGGCCTGTAAAAATCGTCCCCGAAATGACCTATAAAGTGTCGAATGGGACGTTAAACCTCTGCTCACTGTGCTTTTAAACTGTTATCTTTTAATGATGTTGTGACACAGTAAGTTTGATATTTTTTTCTCATTAGCTGTTAACTTGGTCTTGTTCCGGTTACTGTAGTTCAAAGACCTATTACAGCATCATCTCTTACAGCAAGACGATGTTAGTAATATACTGATTTTAGCTTCAACGTCTCTAAAGTTACTGAACATAGTAATAAGGATATGCGTTGTCTCGCTCAAACTAAACCACGGTCGGCCTAAACGTGCTGCGTAGGTAGTAATTTGTCAACTTCGTTTATGTTATGGACATGCAGCGGCAGAATGCAGCGTATCGATTATAAACAACGAAGAACACTAGACGACGCGATATTTGAATATCACCTGGATACCGCACGTGAAAATTATGTGATTGAATCGCTTTTCGACCATCTGTCGGACGACGTTACGCTGTTGGTTCAACGAAGTATCGCCGAATTTGGGTTTGTTAATTTTAATGACAGTCGCACAGCATGTGTGCCTCCGTACGATAGAGACATAGACACTAACTTTCGTGATCGTGATAACAAAATTTTGGCCAATAATTCGCGATAGCATGCAAATTAGTGTCATTGTCTAATAGGATTTCACACACCAGACAGCGTAACGGTCGTTTTGTGATGCTATTCGTCGAAAGCAACAAAAACGTAGCCACTAAGAAAAATGAAAAACAGTGTGTAATTTTGTAGGTCGTGCAAAATTCACTTTGCAGCAGACGCCGAATTTGTCAAGAAACTTGACGACGGAGACATATCACGTATGGTTTTTACACTACCCCTCAAATTGTGAGCGAGAGCCGGGAGTTGGACATCACCGATATCGAATGCGCGTTGAGCAGCCGAACAGAAAACTTTTCGAAACGAGGCAGCGGCTATACTTTGAATAAGATAACGCGTCTGACTTTTACTTCCGCCAAATACAGGCCAATGGGCGAAACGGGTTCGTGTTACGTACTAACACAAAAGTGGTTGCATGCAAAACGATGCTGTATTAACGTCCAAAATCCGAACGACAATTTTTGCTTCAAGTGGGCCATATTGTCTGCGCTGTTTCCAGCCGATCATCACTCGGACAGGCTCTAGGGATATACTCTATTTTACCGGCCTGACGTTTCTCACGCCACCCAGCAAGGTTTCTCAGTTCGAAAGACAAAATCCAAACATCGTGGTGCACGTCTTTTCGACTCACTCGGTCGTTCTCCCAGCAAAGAGATGCGGAGATATACGGATACTGTGGACGCTTCATTCACGTCAGTTGCAAAGTGTTATCAGTAGTTTTTGTTGACACTACTGTATTTACTTTTGTGCACTTAGAAGTAGAGGTATAACTATGAATAATATTGTCAGTAGTGTCAGTAGCGATACTGGCTTTAACGACTGCATGCATTCGTTTGTCGTAATCTTGAACGTTTATGAAGACAAGAAAGTGAGAAATCAACGTACAAGTGTGTTTTGAGTGGTTATTTTTTTTCTTTATTTCGTCAACACAAACTAACGAACGGTCAATAGTTCATCTACACAAACTAAATCTACAGATGTCAGTCAGTCACACGCTAAGGGTGATGTCAGTCGCAAACGGATTACATTCTTCACACGTCAGAAATGCAAGCTGAGCCTGATGATCTTCTCCACCACGGCACGGAGTGGCTGTGGCCTGCTGTGGAAACGACTGATGTATGAGTGGTAGCTGTTTCAACAAGTCACTCCATTCGTCCAGTCTCAGTGCAGTGCCACGCTTAGTCGGTTTCTCGGCGCCAGGCGATCAACCGTAAGACAAGTAAAACTTCCGCAAGTCGACACAGTTGAAAACGGATGTCACGCTTGCAAAGAATCCACCGCCGATGGGTTTGCGGTAGCGAAAGGCGACGTCGTTGTTTTCATTTGACAGTGCTCTGGCATTCGCATCGACGTCGCTCAGAATACGGCAGAATTTCGGCCACCTATAACGATACAAACAAATTGTTAAATGCAGAAAAACTACGAGCATGTACGTACAGTAAACTCAGTAAATAAATCGCTTTCAAATCAGGAACGATAGAAAACAATATTTATTCGTCGTCGACGAAGCTAACCTGATTGGTATCATCTCGATCAATTTGACATCGGAATCTTCCTCCCATATAAAACGCCAATATTGCCAATAGTGCCAATGGATAGCGGATGGCAACAAACATCAGTAAGTAAGTAAGTAGTTAACCCTGACGGTAAGAGGCAAGGGTGGTGCAGTTGTGTGTGACGCCAATATTGCCTTCAATCACCTCGCGATCACCAACAGTTCCCAGAGCGTAGGTTTTCTTCATCGTCGCTCGATTGTTCTTGTAGATGTGCTCGTAGATGCAGTTGTCGATCGACTGTGGCGACGCATCGCTAAGACACACTTCATTTGACTAAACAAGAGACAAGTTGAAAATAATTTCTTACGAAAACTTCAAAGAAATTGGACAAGTTTTCTAAAGAAGTCGGGGTCATGATTCTTGGCTTCTTAGCGTTAGGACAAGACAAGGTAAGACAATAAATTGAGCTCTAAGATGTTGAGACAATTTTTTAAGGAAACTGGCATGAAAATGAGGTTTATTACCTACTCATTACTATTCTTTGTCCAGCAACTTTCAAAGTACGAAGTACCGATGTTATACAGCATTCAATCAGCAACAATGTAAATTGCTAACGTTAAACCGACGTTTTATCCGCATTAGGGTTTGGGTTAGCAAGACGATAGTCTAGATGCACAGGTATATCCCGTAATGGCTATAAGCTCCAATATATTGCATAATGCATGTCATAAGAAATAGCGATAGTCAATTTACCGCTAGCAGCATTTTAAACGACCTCGTTCATGTGAGCAGTGCCAATCACACCAAATGGCTAGTGGATGGCAACAAACAACAGTGAGTAAGTAAGTAAGTAAGTAGTTAACCGTGATGGTAAGAGGCGAGGGTGGTGCAGTTGTGTGTGACGCCTCGCCACGCGTGGTCGACGCAGATGAGCTGCCACGTACGTGACGTCATCATGACGTCATCATCCTGGAGGTGGTTGCAGCCGAGGGTGGACGTCGAGTCGTCGTTTCTGACGGCCCAGCCACCGGGCGGCGCGCTCACGTCCGGGCAACCCACCACTTTAACAACGACAACATCAATACGCTGTGTCCGGGAAAAAGTAATCCCCTATACATTATTGGATAGAAATGCCAAATCTCAATACATCCTAACGAAATTACGTGCACTGAATTCTGAAAATATCTCTGAAAGAAATATAAAATTTCGTTAGAAAATATTCTTTTACAATGAAGTTATTAATCTTCTTCAAATAGCGATGACAAAATATCGCAGTTTCCGTTACAGGGCGCCTAGCAGGATTCATGATGTCGCCCAGCTGAAGTCGCGTATGATCGAAGAGTAGGAATATTTCAACCAGATTATCATCGATGAAGCAGTCACGCAGTGGTGTTCACGTCTTCGAGCTTGTATCCGACGACGCGGAGGACATTTTGAACACAGACCGTAAAGAAGCCCTATATTTCACTTTCGCATTTTGACCGTCGCATGTCTGTAATGTTGCCAATAGTGGACACTTCATGTTTTTGGCTTACCTCCCTGCAGTTGCTATAATTTTTGCAGATGTAGATTGTATATTTTACTGAAATTTAGTTGTTTGCAATTAATGTTATATCGCTGTTGCAGAATTTGGTTAAAATACTACATTGTTTGCCGGAGTTATGAAAATATATAAACTACAGGGGTTTACTTTTTCCCGTATGTAGAGCATGTCGTATTTTGCGGATGTGATGTCTAGGCCTAAATACTACCTGAACGCAGTGCCTCCATGACAGGAAGAAACTTAATACAAACAAACTGGTTCTTGTATCCATGTGAGAACTGCCCAAACCATTATCGGCACCGTAAACCCTGCAGTCATCAATAAACCGTCTTCAGTTATAGACAGGTATATAGAACTGTCTTATGTCAATTTCCGACCTGCTGAGCAGACGATTATAGCGGCGATCCAGATATGCAGCAATAAACTTATCGCGAGAAATAATCGTCAAGTCGCGGTGTGCTAATTTGTCAAATTGTCAGTAGATCGCAGCAGCAGTTAGCTGCATGGTACATTGTATAGGACAAACGCATTATACGCCATGTCGCTTACCGCTGACTCTGAGGACAAAGCTGGTTCTACGTTGTCTAGGAAGATCCTCCTGTCCATCAGTGGCCGGCATGCGTATCTCGACTATGTGACTGACTGTTTCATAGACGACCCTGGAGCGTGCACTTGCTCGTACCTCGGCGCCTCTAGCTGTCCATCCACCACACACAGTCACGTTCTCAGCTGAGCCTGCCGTGCCGCTGATGACGGCATAGACAGTCTGTCCCCAGCTGCTCGACGTACAGACAGACTCCTCGACCTCGATCTCGTCCTTGGTGACATTGAATGACATCGACGGTTGAACGGCTACGTCGAAGTCGAGCAGCGTGATGCGGACTCGCTGACCGGGCCGAGCGGAAATAAGCCACGGCGCGCCGTCACTGCCGCAGCCTATGTGTGGCGTCTGAGTGTCAGCAGGGACGAGTGACGGTGAGAGATGCAGAACGCCACTGGAGCCGACGTCACCGAGCTGGAGTGGAGGTACTGACTGATCACAGTCGACGCGTTCCGCCGTCAACACTACACAAACAGAGTCCACAATATCATAACAACATCTAACTCATTAGCACTGGCACAGCAGCTGACAACTCGGCTAATGACAACAGCAGCATTGTCACGTCACTGTGTGAAAATACAGTAGCAAGCGTGGGTACGATCCCTAGAGTAATGCCTGACAAACCTAAGATATGTGTTCAGCTTGTGGTTGTCACACTGCTCAAGATCATAGTGACGACTGACAACTTTATCAAAGATTCGCTAAAGATTTAGATACAGTTTGAACTACATGGGGTTTCGGTATGCTCTGATGTTGTAATATATGTACACTGAAATAATTATTAAAAAACAACAACAACATTGTTAAAAACAATACCATTTTACATCGTGAAATTCTCATCATTATCCAGCAGAGAAAACACAGTCCTGCATGTGTTACCTCGTACACACTGGTAGTCGACTTGTAGGTAAAGGTTGAGGTCTTCGTGACAAGGTGTTGACTCAGTGAACGTCTCGTCGAGGACCCGGACGTGACATGTGCGACGACCCGAGCAGTAGGCATCGAGCACGTCAATCACGTCAATTGAACAGCCGACGTAGCCGAAGTTCTCACTGACACACTTATTGATGCGCATACGACCATAGCGCGCCTCGGCTACGATGATCAGCTCGTCCCAAGCGCACTTGGCTCGGAAGTAGTTGGAGTGACAGACGGACACCTGTCGCATCTCATCTAGAGATGTCATACAGATCGCACAAAGGCGCGCATTGATCATTGATCATTGCTTAGCATCTCACAAGTTAGGCTACATTACCTACACCTCGGCTATAGGAATATTGCAACCTAATAAGCTTTAGTAGACGAGACGCGCATTGTACAAATCACTAATAGGAAATGCTATACTTGTGTTAATTAGCACCATTATATGACTGTTGGTAATCTTCAAAGTCGTTTCAGTTATTCACCTGTTTCTGTTATTCTTGCAGTTGTCTTTATCTACAAAGAGATCGCGCACACTGGCCATGGTTGTAGCAGGCATCTGCGTGGCATCTGTGCTACTGCTACGTCAGTCAAACCTTAAACAATGCCGAAGCTAAAGGGGCTGGGGAAGGGCGCAGTATCTTCTCTGCATGTAGGGGAATTCCATGAGCAGCCGTAGAAATTTTTTGTCACGTTTAAGTTAACGATGCATTTTTGTGGATGTTGGCAAGCTACAGACTAAAAACGGAGTTATACGTACTGTCGTAAGGAGGGTTTGCGCCCCTTACTGACGTGCGAGGATTCCCGGGTCGTCAGACATGTGTGTGTGTGTGTGTGCTGTCAGCGAATAAAGACATTGCTCCGAGAACTCGTTGCGTTCATTTAATAATACAGCAAGCAATTCACTGACAATTTCATGTTCTATTCTAATTCTCCCACTGACAGCCAGACACGACTGCCTTATAACGTCTGTCTCCATGTCTCCGGGTCCGGGTGGACTCCATCAAAGACCTGTGGCGCGTATATGTCAGGGATCTCTGGTGCAGTAGCGTAGGTACCGGCAGGAGGAAGGTAGGCATAGGTACGGATCGTGCAACTGTTCTCCAGTTGTTCGGCTACTGAAGAGAGCATTTCTCCACCAATTGTCGTAAGGAGGGTTTGCACCCCTTACTGACGTGCGAGGATTCCCGGGTCGTCAGACTTGCATGTGTGTGCTGTCAGCGAATAAAGACATTGCTCCGAGAACTCGTTGCGTTCATTTAATAATACAGCAAGCAATTCACTGTCAATTTCATGCTCTATTCTAATTCTCCCACTGACAGTCAGACACGACTGTCTTATAACGTCTGACTGACTTCCAACGACTGACTGACAGACCAACTCTGTATATAAAGTAGCAGCAGCAGCAGCCTTGCCTAAAGACTGCCTACAAGCATTACTGTCAACCAATAGACAATCAGAAACATAAAGTGACATCACATATTTGTTGCCTAACCAATCATAACATTTGCTTACAATGTCTGTTTACATCACGGCACGCGCTCCTACCAACAAGCCTTACCACAAGCCTTACCACAGTACTACGTAGGCCTACCATTAGTACACATCATCCTACAAAGTGAGAGATTATCACTTTGTAAGCTATCCCACGTTTTGTCATCGGTTTTGCGCAAAGTCCACGAGTGAATTGGCCAAAGGTGTTCAATTTGTTGCAACCCGCAAACTGTCTCAGTTTGTCTGTGGCTTTGCTGACAAACTTAGAAGCAAAACGTTCGTTGTGCAACTGAAGCGAGCAGTTGCCGTGCAACAAATCGTTATAAAGTGGCTGCATCGGTCGGTCGGTTCAGTCGGGCGAGACCAGTACGACTGGTCGCAGAGCAGTCTGCAGCTAATCGTAAAGACGCCGACGGAGCGAGCGAGACAGCGAGCCGATATGTCCAAGACCGACCTACCCAATCAACTTGCGCGCACTGAACACGCTCTGATAGCAGTCCAGCCAACCAAACACTCGACAGACAGATTAGAGAAGGGCTTGCTATAACGTTTTAACAGTTTGCTGGACAACACTTTCAGCAGCTTTTAAATACAGTACAACGGTTTTGTAAGACGAAGACATGGGTGAAAACTGAGAATTACTATTTTCTGCTAATGGCAATGTGCCCTTGGTAGCTACACTCATTTACACACGACATTTACACAAACAACATTACATTTTCGAGTTGGCGGCGCATACACAGTCTTGCTTCTCGACGTTCGTACGTGTGTTTTTAATTTGTGCACTAATTGTGGTTGTACTGCTTTATAACTCTGACGACGTCTGGCTGCCCATTTTTCACTTTCCTCGAGAATATCACCTAAGTTCAAATCTAATCCGACATTTAAACATCCCTGCAATGAGTTATTGGAAGCACATATAGGCTAAACAAATGGATGTGAACGCTGTCTGTAAGCGATGTGGCGGGGGAGCGATGGAGGATGATGTGTGACGTCATGACAGTGGATCGGACGTGTCGCTAATGACATGAAATCGTGTGAACTCAAGCGTCGACGAGCGCCACCGACAGACGGTTGCACTGCACAGCGCCGCGCACCGCTCTGCACCGCCGGCTGAAATAGGCCTGATCAACTTCGTAGCTGGCGCATCGCTTTATAACCCTGAAGAAATTACAACCACATAATAACGTCTGTTTCGCATACTTTGTCGGGCCGAACGGCGGACATTTGAGAAAATTTCAGCTGCGCAATGACTTTGCTGCTTGAGTGCAGTTGATGTTATGTTGAAAGCTGCAACTAGCACCAGGTTCTACCACTATATGACTATCATTTCCAGTAGATAATACATCATACAAACTCTTGTCTTGCACGTTTATGGTAACATGTGCTCGTGACAAGTGACAAGTGACAAGGCAAAAGTAGGGATTGGCATGGCACAGCCTACCTGAATTATGTACATCGTTTGAACGTTTGAATAACGTTATCTGATACAATCGCGCTAACATTTTTATCTTTTGACAGCACTCTAAAATTAATGTTGTTATTTATTTTATTAATTATGAAATCGTACAGAGATTACAACATAAAAAACATAAAAACATAGTACAAATACACAAATTACAATTACACCATCTGCAGCTAAAAACTTTACAATTTCACAAATTTCATCTTTATCCAAGATGCACTCATTATCCGAACCATACCAATCCCGGCAACTCATCAGATCAAAAATAAACTGACACAATCTCCCACACGACACAATCATAGCCCTGTGACAGTACTGCCATATCGCTCAATTCATATTAACAACTCCTGAGTCCTGACGTAAAATGACAAGTTTTAAAATTGCACCTAGCGGAGCAGAATGTGACACTCGTACCCATTACCGACACTCCACCAGCAAAAATTATACCATGAGACGTAATAAAACGAATCAGTCCTGAGCTACGACAAAGACATTTTACAACAAAACTAAGAGATCGCATACTCAGCTCATGAATTGACACACCACCATATAGACCAGTAACAATATCACAATGTGCATCATACTGCAAATTCCATATTCGTCTCAGTATCTTCCTCGATTCAGTACACAATTTGTTTACACATTTATCACTTATATTCCACAATACGCTACCGTACATTCTACTGCAATAGCTTCTAAACAATCTGTATTTCACATCAGAAACTAGTTGTCCGAAGTAACACAAAACACTGTTAGTTTGCCCTATACACTTACAACGTTGATTCTCTATATCACCACTATATCGTCCATGTCTAACCTGCTAACATGCCCTAAATGCACGATTGTATCCACAAATTCTATCTCTTACCGCCAATAGCAAACTGACGCATATCCCGATGCAACGTACGTACTAACTGACTACGCTTCTTCGGCTCAGAGATTAAACATTTAAACTTATTCTCATTAAACACAACACTGTGTTCATTAGCATACTCATCACAGATTTCCAACATCACAGCAAACACTATTGCAAGCTCAGTGATCGCAACACGCCTCGACTACTGCAATGCACTGCTTTACGTAACATCAGCTGCAAACATTGTCTAGCTGCAAAGGCTCCAGAATACTCTTGCTCGAGTAGTTACAACATTTAAAAGAAAGCTAAAAACTGAATGTTTAAACAATCCTGTTAATACCAACTGAACAGTCCGCGCCTGCGATTCGATGCCTGCATGATGCGTTACAGCTCGACTATTACTACTACTACTACTACCATCCTGTTGGACACCGTTGACCGTTCGGTCTGCGTCACAGTAAGTTTAATTACGCAATGCCTAATAATGCCTGTGTTGAAAGTTCGGAAGATTGCAGTCGCTGCTTTGAACCGACGTCGTTAACAGTCAGCAACGACGGAATGGTTGCACTCGCAAAATAGCCGCCCAAGGAGGCCATCACACTGCTTAAGACTGAATATTCGAAATTGAAAAGTGCAGACTGCAGTATCTACTGTTAGTGAAAAACAGTTCAAGTTTTTGATGGCCAAGTTTATCGCTCGGATGCATTCCCAGAGCACGTCTCTACTCACGTCTGATGCAGACTCGATCACTTCATCAGAAATGCTCCTGGCCACAGGCCTACAGTATTCTCAATCAGATAACATGCATATGAAATACGTGGGCACCATAATTAACTTAATGTATTCATCTTTTATTCGCCAATTAATCAGTAGCAGAAAATAAGAAGAAAAAAGTGTGGACCAAAAACCACAGCCAATATTGAGTATTCAAACTGAGAAAATGTCGTGTGAATGAATGAAAGACGTCTAACCTACAAACGCGGCTGTTGTTGACGTCATCAGTACCAATGACGTGATCGTTAGATGTATTAACGTCATGTGAACGTCATATGTCGCCGAAATCGTCAACAGAATGTCATGACGTAGCAATAGACTATAGCCACGTACATAGCTGCAGCAGCAGGCCGTCCTCCAACTAGATGGCTTTATGTCTTTGACGCTGAAGCATTCTTGCCAGACTGACTGCGTCAACAGTCATGCGAGACATCAGCGCAAGATGAAGTATACAGAGTGGTGCAAAAAAGTGAGAACCGGTCACTATTTCGCCTTTAACTTCGTCAAATCTTAACCCATTTTCAATTTTTTCACTGTTAGAAAGAATAAACAATGTCCAACAAGAATTGTGTGACAGTTTCTGCCACACTTTAATTATGTTGCTGCATTACCTTGAAAATTTTAAGAAATCCATTTTATGCTGTTTTACAAAAGATGCTACTTAAAAGCAAATCATATATGTTAAATAAAATAAAATTAAAGTTTAATTAAATGTTTCATGTCATATACACCGTGTCCGGAAAATGGAACTACTAGTATTTTAGGCATAACTTTGATAAAGTTCAACAAACTTTCGTAATTTCTAGCACAATTCATCTTGATATTTTAAGTAATTGAAACAATGTAAAAAGTACCATCACTACTTACAAAACGCTACGTAATGATGACGTAAGTTTGACGACATCTTGCAAAATGCTGTTTTCACGCACTACAGTGGTACTGGAGTTCCTGGAAAGAAAAACGCCAGAGTTCATTTTGCCGCTAGTGTGGCCTCAAAATTTGCCAGATTTAAATCCGGTTGACTACCTTGCCCAATTCTATTACTAAAGTTCTGAATTTGTGTTTCTTGATCACGTAAATGATAAAATGTCTACCATCGACAGTCAGTTTGGATTTAAAGCTGGACTTTCTACTTCATTATGTACATATAGCTTCAAACAGACAGTTGATTACTACACTGGAAAAGGTAGCCATGTTTTCGTGTGTTTTGCTGACTTTAGTAAGGCATTTGATAGAGTAAATTATTGGAAATTGTTTAAACAACTGTTAGATAATGGATTGTCTTGTTTGATTGTGTCGTTATTGGCATGTTGGTATAGTCACCAGCGTGTATGTGTATTGTGGCGTAATACCTTATCCTCTTCATTTACTCTTGGTAATGGTACCAAACATGGCGGAGTACTGTCTCCATGTTTGTTTAACTGTTACATTTACAAATTAATACTTAGTATTATGTCAGCAAAAGTAGGTTGTAATGTTGGTGGTGTTTATATTAATATATTGGCGTATGCAGATGATGTGGTCCTGCTGGCTCCTTCATGGAGGGCTTACAGTATTTAATCAATGTACTAGCTGATTGTGCATCCAACATTGATTATGCGTGTAATATTGATAAGACAGTATGTATGATATTTCCACCCAAAGACAAACGGAAAGTGGTAACATCAACTTTTCCATCATTTAAGTTGGATAATATGGACCTCAAGTTTGTGTTGAGTTTAAATATTTGGGTCACTTTATTACTACTGATGAACATGATGATAAAGATGTGTTACGCGAAGTGAGAGCTATGTTTACACACACGAACATTTTGGCACGCAAGTTCTTTTCGTGTTCTGTCTCTGTTAAAATTGTACTTTTTCGAACTTTTTGTATTTGTTTTTATGGTATGGAACTCTGGCAGCGCTACAATATGTGTTTCATTAACATCATTATCATCACATATTCGTTTATTTAGAAGTTGACAAACGCAACTCATACAAAGTACAAGTAAAAGATATGGGGAATAGAAAGAAAGATGGTGAACGATTAGATCTAATACATTTAATTAGTGTAGGAATCCGTATGTACAAGGGTTTGATAATTGTGAGCGATAATTGCAGCGACCGCGCACTATTTAAGGCAGCAGCTGAGTCACGTGATGGAGTAATAGGTAAGCGTGCCAGCTATTTAATATGCAAGTAGCGCACGACAAGCCGCGTCACGTGACCAAGTTACCCTTGCGCATAGCTATATAAAGAGCGACAACTCGACATTTCTTCATCTACTG
>Ga0126335_1001900_pt1 | contig 12138 bp, 8 predicted proteins | sample OlaspJWI45metaG_FD_108409 | JGI IMG/M metagenome (GOLD analysis project Ga0126335, IMG submission 108409) | Marine gutless worms symbiont microbial communities from Oahu, Hawaii - Olavius sp. 1 OAHU.JWI-45 metaG | ecosystem: Host-associated > Annelida > Digestive system > Unclassified | place...
AGAACAGCAAACTCACACAGGTCGGAATGGTGATACTGGTACACTGGATGTTACAGCATAAGGTCTGACGTGACTGCCAATACCCGACTCCCCACCAGTGCTGATGACATGCAGCAGATTAGTGGTCTTCTTTGGTGTACTACTGCAACCAACAGTGCAGACATTATGAGACTGACAACGTACGAAATTCATGCTAAACTGACAACCACCCACCGTATGGCACAAGAAGTACAACAAAGATCGATGCATCTCTCAGCCATCTTCCCAGTAAAAATATGAAACGTCATCCTAGTCGCCCAAGGAACAGATGGCTAGCTAGATCTTGTTCCACAAGACTCCAACTGTTCCCTTGCTGATATGTGGAGAAGGGCAGTTCTTTGTGATCACGGTGCTAGAATGACGCTATTGCACTCGCCGGCTACAAGGACCTGATAATGATGACTGTCAAGTGTCAACCAGTCAATATGTTCAAACTGTTACGCTAATGCATGCATTCCATCAGCATTACATATAACATCACATCAGTTAGCGCCGAAAACATAGCAATGGCATATATCAAATGAAAAAATATAGTATACAAGTAGAAGTGACATCATTATACCCATCCTGTGTTCGTTTGCGTAGTATACTTGGCCGTGGTGACAACATTGTCTGGCTTGCGGTGGAGGTTGGCTCAGTGGATGACGGTACTGCACTTGACAAAGAACCACCATCAACAACGTAGGCAGGCTGAACAGCTCGTCGACTTGGGTCCATCACAACAACTTGTGCCACTTTGCCTGAAGTATATTGCAACGACGATGAGTGCTGACTGACTACTACAATGCATTGAAATTACAACTGTAATTACATTGTACACAGTCTGAAGAAAAACATGGAACCAACATTGTTTCAAGTATAACTTTGACAAACATAAATATATAGCTGTAATTTTTGCATGGAACGTCATCAAGGTAATGCAAAACCAAACTAACACGACAAATGTCTGCTGCATCTAAAAAGTCACTACTTTACCCTGTGAATTAAACAATCATCATGCAATGAAACACACGTCATAACTGACTACTGCACGAAAATCAGACAGGAATATCAACTGTTATTGCAAAAACGCAATGTCAGAATTAAAAGCAGCGCTCGAAATGACCACTGCTTGCCCTGACACAAGCTGAAAAATATTTCGTTCAGTAACATAATAACATAATCTAAGCAAAATCATGCAATAAAGCTGCAATGCTGCATGAACTTGTTATAAAAAACAAAAGCAAAATAGGCTTTACACCACTATCATTAAACATTCAATAAACACACATGTTGATTAAAATGTGATTGAAACGATGCAAATAATAGGCATTTACTGTAATTTTTCTCCTACTGCAATAGTGCTCTGTTATGTTACGTCCATGTGATGTCAAATTACCGAGAGTCTGCCTGTGTGCCTGTCCTACTACAGCCAGTGGAGTCGACTGCTGCTGCTGATCGTACACCATTCGAGTTCCAGTAGGTACCGTCACGATCTGGGGTACATAATCACGTTGTACCGGCTGCAAAATCTGCGTGCTCCTGCAATCACAATTTTCACTAACAACGTTGTACACGCTTAAGCAGGTTTCACTAGATTGTTTTCATCAATCCAAAGCATCTTTCCAAACACAGGCAGCAGTAAGGCATTTCCATTTGTCATGATCATAGGCTTCTTCCCCTGCTAAATTCAAGTGCTCCATGTCCAAATTCACATAGTAACTAGTGATGTTAAACGGCAACTGGAAAACCAGTAACCATTTGTAAAAGCATGAGCCAATTTTGAAAATGAGTTTTAATTATCAAACAAACAACTTCTAAATCTAAGTTCTTGCCCTGTCCTATTGTAGGTTGTAGCCCCCGTGAGCACGCCAGTTTAGAAGCATTGAAGGCAGCTGTTTAATGAAGAAAAAGTTTTATGGTGTTCAACAACACTTAATAATTGCACTTAAATACCTACAAACTGCTACTTTGCTTAGGCCTGTGCCAAGTTAATAATAGTACTTTGGTAATAATGATGTTTTGATGACTGGTAAAAACTGGTTTAGACAAAACAGCAACCGGTTATGAAAAAATCCGATTTTAACGTCACTAAATGTCAATCGATCTAGTTGGTGGTCTTCACTTTGGCACACTAACCATCAATTTTTCTAGGTAGACAACATTTGGACAAATGACGACAGCGTCCCTGTTATCGTAACAATCTTGAATTTAACCACTCTATAATGATGACTGAACTGTACGAAACTTGAAAAACTGAAGATCAACACAACCTGATGGACTATTACATAAAATGTGTTATAAATTTAGATGGAAAAAGCCCACAAATATGAAGAACAAGACCTGTCAGATTGTTGTGCAGCCCGTCCTCCGAAGCCTTCCACTGACAGGACAGCACCAGAAGTCAGCAGGTTTCCTCCAAGAAGAAGTGTTCCACCTTGAGAAAGACTCTGAAGTGGCACTGACGGGGAGGAGAGACTTGCGGAAACAGACTTATAGCGCGGCTGTGCAACTGACGACTGCACTTGACTTGACAGCGATGTCCTTGCTGTAATTGTAACAAATACTGTGTAACACAAAAATCATTGGCAATTGTTGCAACATAATGTAATCATACTGAGTAAAACACGATGGCTAAAATAAGTCATTTTTTTTCTTTTTGAATTATCAATATCAATATAAACAAAAAAAGTGATATGCAGTGGTCATTGACTGTGAACAGAAGAAGACTGCAGTCACCAAACATGCTGAACAACAGAATATTATAAAAGCCAAAGAACAAGACGATAATTATAACAAATGTATGCCATACCCAGAGTAACGTAGTTCATGGCAGAAGTCTGTGCTTGTGCAGATAATCCACTTGTAGGTACTGGAAACATACATACATGTAATTACACACAAATATTCTTACATACTGATAAACTGCAACAGAAGTAAACATTTCTCACCTCAAAGCCTACCACAAAGCATCACATAAGAACAAGTAAATGCTAGTTGTTGGCTAGGTTAGATTAGGTACGTTGGTCTGAAATCATCACACTACAGGTAGTATATGCTGTCAAAGTGTTCATTGAAGTGTGCCTGTTACAGTGACTTCCAGTGTCGGTGGCATATTTGTCACACGGTGTGTGCTGGTGCGTTTTTGGCCTATTTTGGCATTTTTTGCCACAAACGTTTTTCAAAAATCTAAGTGTGCACATAATCCTCGTACTAGATGCCACTGTTGTGCCAAATTTGACATTCTTAGGTCTTCTCAGTCCCGAGATATCGTTTGAAGAAAAAACAGTCAACCAAACACCCACCCACCCAGCTTATTTCACTATCTGTGAACCTGAGTGGTCTGCACTGAGGAAAAACTTTTGAAATATTTTTTTAAAATGCATGATAATTACACTGAACTGCACTTAACATGCTAACTCACTATTGCTAACAAGCCACTGATGGGAGTAACATTAGCATCTTTCTGACTAGAAACAAACAAGAATATTATTCTCAATAACAGCTGAGGCGGCAGTATGGCTGTGGTGAATACCTTGTCGAGAAGGAACAGTAGGAGCAGTAGACTGTGCCGACAAAGTCGACGGGATGACATATGGCAATAGTGGCACACGACTGCGAGCACTCTGTGACAGGTTGAGAGCCACTGGCTGAACTCCTGTGAACAGCATGCACATACATGCCAATGTCACAGAACTTACCTCGGACTTTTAGAAAAATTCCAGCGCAGCAATCCCGTAGTTTCTACAGACACCTTTGAGACATAATGCATTCCATCGACATCGTGAACTAACTGTACAGTAAAATAAAAGTAAAAGCGTACTCTGCATGGATTTGTAATGGCCTCCTTAAAGTATTTACCTGACTTTGAAACAAGGATGCAAAAAATATATTATTGTAACTGTCAAACATAAAATATGAAATAATACAATGATGTGTACCACTGCAAAAAATGTATAAAGCCCATAACAAGCCCATGTACCACTGAGATAAGACGAAGTGATGCTAGGTGAGACTTTCTGCTGTAATGATGAATGCGTTAGCAGGATCTTGGTCTTGCTAACAAGGTTGATGGCTTGTGTCTGAGTGGCACCTCCACTCACACAAGCTGTCCACACACAAACATTTCCTTCACCACAATACTCCAAAACGGTTTTTATACATCTCAGAATAACTGACATCAGAATGTAACAACAGGCAAGAACAAGAGGTAAAATTTTGCAGTATTTAGAAACATGTTAAATTATTAATACAGCATTCATTCATGCTCCTTGCAAAAAAAACAGAATTTTTCATCTAACTGCAAAGATAAGCTAGAGCATCATTGCCTACCTAGCCACAGAATCTGCAGATCAATAAACCAATTGTCAAATTAAATTTCTGATGGAACTTCAGCTATGCTGCAGAATATCTTGGGCAATTACACTTTCTGTTAGCTAACAATACAAAACAACTTGGTGAAAGTGATACCATTTGGCATAGTGTTCAAAGCCGTTGATGACACGGAACTGGAAGCTGTTAAACCAGCTGGCACAGTCAGCTCCGCAGCTCGTGGTCGGTAGTTCACTGAACGAGCTAAAGTGTGCAATAAATAGTAGTGCAGTAGAAACTATGCTCTGTCAATCTTAATCGTTTCTGCATTTATTTTCAATTCTTTCATCTATGCAACATCAAATATTGTCCAGACATCATTTCATGCTACAAAACTAAACAAATTCCATAAATCCTTCCTGCCCTACTATCTGGACAACTTCACATAGCTACAGTCTCTTTAAAGAATCTCATCATCTCGCTATAGTCAACAAACTACACAGTGCTACTTTAACTAATTTTAGCCCACATCGAGTACATTGGATGATTGGATACAGGCTGTTGCGATCGATGATTCCGATATCTGCCACCCTGACTGTGACACTGCTGGGATGTACAAAACTGGCTCGACGGATCAACGTCCTGCTTCAGGTGTAGTTTCGTGGGGACATAGGAAGCGTTGTAATAGATTGGGTCCCCAACCGAATGCCACAACAAGGAAGATGGGGTTCTATGTGGCCTTTGCCAAATTACTTTGGCCACATTTTAGCCACATTATATAGACAGTAGGCTAACAGTGTATTATGGCAAATGATTTGTATATATTTTGTGGCAAAATTAGTTACTATTATTATTATTATTATTCTAACTAAGATTTAGTAACTTTGGGGCTCCCACTCTATGGGTTATTAAATTTCTCCCCTTTCCCAGAATGATGAATCTTACACTTTCAGATATCCAGGACTATAATGTGAGATGAAAACATACAAGTTATTTATGTCAAAATGATGTGTTCTTAGTTAATCTTGTTTGGACTTTGTAATGTCTGACAGTTCTGGTTTACTGTACATCGGACACTAAATACTTAACGTTCACAATGTAATGCAACGGCCTACCATCAGCCGAAGCCACAGCTGTTAGTATCGTTCTCTCTGGCTGCATTCTCAGCCGCAGCGGTGCTGACGCTACAGCTGTCACTGCGGCCGCCGGTTGACCAGTAGCTGTATCGGTCTGTGATGGTCTGATTGCTATCTGTATCGTTGGTGGAGATGATGAACTTGCCGCTACCGATGATCCCCAGCTTGACAACGCAGGAATGCTCACAGCCGGTGGCCTACAGTATGTTCACATAATAGAAGTTTCAGTACTAAGCCAATGACCAGCACATCCAATGTCATACACTGATTGGAGAAACAAGATACAATTGGCATGAGTACCACATCAAGAACATCGATATACAATGTGGTTATCTTACTCATAGAAATGAACAATATACTATGTAACGATGCAGTTAAATCACTTCATCAGCAGCTACATCACTAGGTTTGATTGAATCAGCAGTTTCTGCAACCTTAAAGCAATCTGAAATACTCAGAACTGATCAGTGATCATACTTATTAACTGAGTTGTTAACGGTTTTTAAGCTGATGCCAAAACCACGTTTTTATGTAAAAACCGATCTGAATGGAAACTGCAGTTTTTTAGTACCCTGGACATGGTTTTAAGACCATTGTAGCCTGCAGGTTATACTGAGTATGATGCAACGCCATTAGCTTGTCTGAGGCTCAAATGTATATAAGAACAAACGGTACAGGCAACAGGGAACCTTCTGTTATTTATCTGTAAAAGCAACTGCATCATTACATGCAAAACTGTTATGAAATTAAAGAAAATGTTTTAAACAAAATTTGTTAATCGTTCTGTTTACTTTAATAGATAAAAGAAATAATATTTAAGTCAATATCTTGTGCTGCCGACATCACACATTGGACTAAATAATCAGTTGCAATTACTGGACACATGCTGTTGCCATTCATCTGCATTATGTGAAGTCAAGCTGTTAACTCATTACGCCCATAAAAATAAAAAAAGAAATCATAGTTTATATGACTTTAAGGCATTATGCTGCACTTTGGTGCTATAGTACAAAATCTGCCATATCAATCTGCAATATTGATTTCTGCGGCTGAAATGATCTGTAACATGGCAAGTAACTCAAAACCGAAAACGAACCAAAACAGAGGTTTTTCTGCAAAAACCAAACTTAATCGAACTGGAAATAGTGGAACTGCCCTACTTATTAACAATAATTAACTAAAAAATGCAACTGCTACTTATACAATGGCTGACTCCACTAATTCCAAATCAAAGTAAGCAAGGTCACACAATACAAGTGCAAAGAATCTGAACATTCTTCCAACAAATACATGTAACTATTCAGACATTACTCAATACTATCAGTTAATAACTGTTAACTGTGACTTTGTTTCCAGCATCCTGACACAAACATTTCTACATGGAGCAACTAAATGATACCACCAACAATGGAAAGAAAAGAAGATGGTGAGGAGATCAAGACCTGACAATGGGCAATCGACTGCTACTGATAGGTAGGAGCGTTCTCACTCCACCGGCTGCTACGGCAGCGGCGAGTGTCGATGGTGCTGCATGAGCTGGTTGTCCGATAATGGTCGGGCGCGGCTGAAATGATGTCACCACTGTGCCACTCAGTTTTGGCCGTTCTGTGGACGACACTGCAGGCAACACCATATTGAAAGCACACAACTGCAAGCAACATGACTAGCTGTTGCAAGATATTCAATGCAGTTGAAAGTCTTCACTGAGGCTGTGGCATGCATTTTTTGGTTTTAGTATCATTACCCTGATCAATGCACCATTCAACTCTTTAATATCACAGCAGAGCTCTAGCTGTTGTAAAGATCACTTTTCAAGTCAATGGAAAAACGAAAATTTTAGGGTCCTACCCCCCAAAAATATGGGTGCAAAAAAGATAAAAACTTGCACAACTGATTGCGATCGTCACACTGACAGCTCAAACTGTGTTTTTTCACTATGAGGTCGCTTGTACAAAATGATCTCCGCTGTTTTATAGATGTGATTTTCACACTGTCTCTTAAACTGAGTTTTTGCAATTATTTCAAGTCAACAAAGGCTATCAATGATTGCGATCGTCACACTCAACAAAGGCTATCAAAACATAGACGCAGCGGGAAAAGAAATGAAAGACTAGTGGGTCAAAAGCATAAACTAACAGTTTAAAAAACACAAATGTTTTCCCCATGCAAAACAACAAAAGAGCTTACTACGTGGTGCTTGCAGCATCTGCAGAGGTAAGCGGACATCAGTGGCAGGAGTAGGCAGGCGTGCTATAGGTGCTGAGGCAGACACCCTGACACCAGTTAGTGCTACCGGCATGATACACACTACACCAGTCTAAGCACAAAACAACAAATCACCATGTGAATCAGATGACAGCAAACATTAGTCAATTCAACTCACTTTGCAGCTTGCACATTGTACTGACTTGTGTCTCTTTGCTGTTTGCTGTTACGCTTATGTGCTTCACTGTAGTCTGACCTTAAACATATAGCTAGAAGATATGCAAAGCCCGAGATCGTAGCCAAAATTCCGAGACAACTTAACCAAAGAAACATCTTTGTCTTCTTGCTCATGGATAAATAAGAAACAGTGTGACACTATCTGCTCCAGCTTAATAACTTAAAATATTTCTACATATATTGTCATGCTGCACTGAATATAGACCTACAAATTAAATGAAACCATCACATGTACATGTACCTGAACAGTTATTATATTTCTGGGTAATTCTCACTAGTTTCCTGTTTCTTGTAACTACACCATCAACATTAAGTGTACATGTACATATTAAACAATCGCAAAATACTCTTTGACATAACTCACTGAATTTGAAGGTCTCACAGTGTCGGGTGATGCTACAGTCACTGTGGACGGGACTCGTACAGCATGACCAACACTTCCACTTGCTGCACTACTGCCCACACTGCTGGCAACTGCAACACTCATTCCTGCGTTACAACACAGAGATACAGCTGACTAGACATAAGTGGAAAATAGGCCTACTCCATTTCATTCATAAGAATTCGTAACTGATTTTCTAATTGCAATACTCCCTCATAGTCGATGTTACACTGAATGCGATGACTTGACGAAAAAATCACCAGGTGTTCTGAGTGGATTTCTTTACCATATTTGTGCAAAAATATATTAACATTTTACCACAATGTTTAATTTTTTGGTGTGTTTTGCATAATGTTGCACATATTTATTAACAGCAGCCAGTTACTTTTTACTGAGAAATTGCTAACTTTTTAAAGCAATTTTTACTTTTTTTCCGTTGTTGTTAATTTTGTCATCAGAAACAGTGCACTAACATTACATTTTGTCCTCCAAGTTCCTTATACACATCTAACTGTGACTCAACATGATTACCGCAAGTCCACAACCAGATGAAAACTTCAACTTAGCTGGGTTAAAACATCTGCCACTGACAGACCAGTATCCATAGTCATGGCTGCACAACAACAAATATTAAGTAAAACAAAACTTGTGCTGAATATAGCAAAATGCTGGGGATACAATTAGTAAGCAAACGTAGGTCTTTAGTCTATATTTCTACATTTAAAAGTGTTAAATAGTTAATAATGTCACTGTCACACTTAATACAAAACTAGGATGCTAAAGTGCAGCTACTAATGTATTGAAGAAAACACTGTTAAAAGTGGCCACCTTGCACAGGTGCTACAACAGGTGGACGAACCATCACAGCCACCGACGATGTTGTGTGTGATACCAGAATGTGGTTTGCCAAATTTGCTCTCACAACAGCAGTAGCCTGCACACAGCAGAACAACACAAGCAGCACATTTTCAGAAACATATCGGCTAGCAAACAAAGAGCATGTGATGCAGACTAGTGTTCATATTGTAGCCCACAGTGCTAATTGATATATTGCGGCATTTAATATCGCAATATCATATGATATGTAGGCCAATATTTACGGTTAAATGCAGTTGGCATATATAGCTGCAAGTGGCCCAACATGCGCCAGTTATCAGCATTATCTGTCTCTCCCCTTCTCTCCCACTTAATATATCATACATGCCATTTAGTCCACAAGCATGTACAACTGACCGAGAATTAGACATACTGTTTGGCATATTGTGCTAATTGCGTTATCTCTGCTCCTGCAGCAGTACTGATGTGTTAATTGGCAACTAGCCAGAAGGTCTATATCACCAACTGACCGTCACTCCATTCACACGATCAAATGAACTGATCGCTGTCAATGATCTGCATGGTTTGTCAAACGCTGAAGCGACATGTGCATGCATGTATGCTTCAATGTTGCTGTGAAGTGTGAATGTGGCCTGTGCAGATGGAACGCAATATCATACGATATCTGTGGGCCAAGACATTGTAAAGTAGGCACATCCGTGATTGATATCGCGATATCGCCTAATCAATGTGAACACTAATGCAGACCACAATGGTCACGTGGTAATTCCACAAAAGCTTTGCTATGAGTCAAAAACAGCAATATTTGTTTGGAGTTTGGGCATCTGATTCAAATGATATTGTCCAATCATCAATGGCTAAATTGAGTACTGAGTAGTAAAATTGGTTTTCACCGAAAACAGACTATATCTGCATATAAGGATGCCACTATTTTTATTATACCAGTAACCAAATGCTGCAAAACCACAATTTACATGAAGTAATGCCTACACAAAATAAAAATCTGACTAAAGCTATCAGTTCAACATCAAATAACACATGCAGATATGTACCAACGGACTGGTAGTTTTTGATAATTCAAAATGAGCCTGTCCAGTAACTGTTGCATCAGTAGTCTTAACTTCAACTGTATGACTGCTTCCCACATCTGAAAGCACTGCTCGCCCACTCATTATGCTGCTTATAATTGTCACCTACAAACATCATATCATATCAAACACCATTGTTCACTGAGCTATTCCATCAAAATGTTACAACAAGAAAGACCTAAGCTACCTCACTGCATGGGCAGTTAATATCAAAAGTATAAAAAACACTTGTGGTAAAGCATCTTTATTTGTATCTTTTTGGTAAAGGTAGCAGAAACTTGATAGGGTACCTCTTCATGAGAAAAATTGCCACAGAAGTGCTCAGGTACTGCACATGTTGTCAAGGTTTCAACTGCACACCCATGCATTTATTCATGAATGGAAATGGAATTAAACACACCTGTCTTTCCATTCCTAGCTGAAGTAGGGGTACATTTACCAATGACAGATGGGTCAAAGGTTGAGTTGGCCAAGGCACCACAATGCTTAAGAAATAGTGTGCCCAGAACAGTTACAGATATTGCAGTTCTTAATTGTTCAAACTGTCACATCTAACTGGGCAAGTGGGTGTAAGCAGCTTGACCACAGCTGTTGCCAAAAAGTGCCATGGTCACTCAGGAGTCAAACTGCAAGCTACTGAGTTACGTGATCAACAAACCATTACTGGTCCTTATAAACTGCACACCAGCACACCACCCGAATCAGATACATATCTGTCAATTCTTTCAGGTATCTGTCTTTAAGGTTAAAGTTAGTGGTATAATGTTAGAGTTAGGTTAGTATCATAGGGTTAAGGTTAGTGTTAGGGCTATGACCTAGGGCTGGTGTGCCAGTGTGACCAGTGCACAGTTCATACTGACCCACCCCTACACCGAGTCACCCTTTAGGGTTAATGTTACAGTTAAGTTAACGTAGAATTAACAGCTGCTGCGTAATTTATTGCCTGCACTGACATTTCCCCGCCGTCAGAAACTATTGTTACCTCAACAACCAAAAGCAATCTGTCAAATATCATCATGATACCAGGCGATATACTACATTCGTCTTTCGCAGTCATCGTTGAGACGCGCCAACACCAGTCTTTAGCAAAAGTATTCACTTATTTCGTTAGCATTTGACTGCTGCTACAACAGTTGGCCGGGATAACCACTAACGTTTACTGAACAGCCCGTTCACTCTTCACAAGTCACTGCAAGAGTATAATTTACAATTTACCAAACAGAAGAACGAAACAGATACTAACCTTAAGTAATATAAGCCAATTTCACGTAAAACATTATAAAGAAACAGTTATTTTGCACGAAATCAACCCTACATCGACACTTTCGAAAAACAAGCACTTACACTGTAGAACCGTGCGCCACGTTAAAGTACATAAAGCTAAATCAGTAAGTAACGAAATAAAAATGAAAGACGCTTTTTCGCGGAAATCATTCGAAACAGATGTCTCCAACTCTCCACCATATATTTGAAGTAGATTTTCGCAGATAAACCCTCTTAAGATGCATGACCTGTAAAAGTTATTTTCTGCTTTTGGATAATTTTGTATAAACATATTTCATCTTTTTAATGGTTTTAGATGTTAGAACTTCTTCATTTGAGATTTTGTCAGTCTATTTTACCCTAGAATAGAGCTGAGTCGGTATCGGTTTTCGTTTTTTTGGTTGGTTTTTTCAAAAGTCGGTGTCGGTTTCGGTATCGGTTTTTCAAAATATTGCGATGTCGGTTTCGGTATTCGGTTTTTCCGCACGAACCTACAATTGCTTATCGAATAACACCATCGCTGACACCCTACGCCCTGCCCTTTCTCCCGAATGGGGTTTGGGCCCTCGAATTTGCATTACAAATTGCGGCCATAAGAGATAGGGATATTGTTACAATAGACAACCTATAGGAACACACCATCACTCTATCGAACGGTACT
>Ga0126335_1001901_pt1 | contig 12134 bp, 4 predicted proteins | sample OlaspJWI45metaG_FD_108409 | JGI IMG/M metagenome (GOLD analysis project Ga0126335, IMG submission 108409) | Marine gutless worms symbiont microbial communities from Oahu, Hawaii - Olavius sp. 1 OAHU.JWI-45 metaG | ecosystem: Host-associated > Annelida > Digestive system > Unclassified | place...
ATATTGTAACACAGTGGAGTGGTTCTGGTGGGACTGAAGCCTATCTCAGTGGCCAACTGGCTTCCTTCAATGCTTTGACGCTGTTGGTTGGGTCATCTGGCCTGTAAAAATCGTCCCCGAAATAACCTATAAAGTGTCGAGTGGGATGTTAAACCTCTGCTCACTCACTTGTCACATTTACGATAATTGAAAGCGAGTCGACAAAGCGACAAACTGTTCCGTCTGCAAACTTGCCGCATATCGTCACGACACTTTACTATCGCTACTGTCGTCGCGACGTTGCTATTTTGTTGGCTTGAGATCACCTACGAGCAATCCGAGGGACAGACGGCATCGCCTGATGCTGCATGGTGGTGTCATTAATACCGGACAGTCGCTTGTTGACAGACGGACGGACGGACTGAGCGAAAAGGCAACCGCCGGAGGGACCAGCGGCAACAACGTAATGCACCGCCAACCACGTCCGTCCGTCCGTCGGAGCAGGACTTGTCCTCTTCCTCGTGGACGCACTAACATGATTTCAGTCACGTGACTAATGGAGAAATATCCACAGAGGACCGTGACGTCATCAACAGGTGGCTGCTGCAGCTGGCAAAGCTGATAGACAGGTAATGCAATTGTGCCGCAATGTGCTCGCTACTACGCAACACTGCACGCTGGTCCTGTTCAGAAAGGCAACCGGGACAATCTAGAGTAAGCTGGTTACTTTTCTCGTCCGAAATAACGTGTTATATAAGTCTAGTAAAACGCTAAGTTGGTAGTAATGCAGAATTTTCAGTAATTTGTCTATGGCCGCGTTTTAACGCATTAAAACTGTTTTATGCTTGCTCATTTTTTGCTTTAGTTGAAGACGTTAGGAAAATATCAAACAGCCAGAGATTCGTGAAATCAGCGCGAATACTTTTTACATGGGTTAAGCGTCTAGAAATGTCTTACAATACTGGTTAGAGCCAAACTTGATTTATGACGACTATGTATTCGGCCACAGACATCATCGTTCGACCGTGGGCCAGTCGTTTCTTCTTAGCACAAACGTCGCGCGTTCGCTCTGATATTAATATTCATTGGTTATTATTGTATGGTGTCCAGTGCCAACCGTGACTTTGCCACACATATCGTGTCATGGCTCGCTCTTGCTTCAACGTTCTATTGCATTTTTTACAAAAAAGTGCAAATAGTCTACCATACAAAATAGGTAATTATGGCCAAAGTCTGTGCTCGGTGTGTCACCGACATTGCTGGGTTAATAATATATCGAATTTGGTGAAATTACAGTGATAGATTAGTACTGCAGTGATTTGATAACATCAACGAGGTAATTTTACTCTATTTCTTGAGTTTTGTATATCTTAAAAAGTTGTTTTCGTTTTTACTGTGTTCTCAAACTATTACTACCTACACAACAGCGAGTGAATGCATTTTCTATTGATGTTTTTTCTCTCTTTCTAATGTTACTTACAGCAAGACAGTATTTACATGTATACATGTACGTATGGAGACGATACTAACGATGTAAAACATCGTCTGGATGCACTGTAGTGTGTTGAAGCAGCATCAGACAGATACAACGCCGTAAGCTGAGTACATTACGTAAATCACCTGTTATGTGCTGAGGTGCCGTAAGACACCAAAGCTCCGTTCACTGCCACCCGTTTTGACACTTGACTGTAAACGGAGCATAAGTATCTACTGGTCTAAAAGTGATATAACTTGAAAGGAATTTGTGTCACCGTAAATGCTAGAAGTGTTAGAAGTTAGTAACATTTGAGCTCTCGGGCACAATTTAATCCATTGTTGAAATTTTGTATTATTTGTATAATTCCAAAAGTAGGCTTATAATAAAACATGAAAGTATGGTTTGAAACTAAAATGGTACTGTTGTTCACTATCCTCCGAAATGTGTACAGCACATCACTGACAAGTGACCACATATATATCGAACTACAGGAGCATCAGTCCAGGGACTCTGGGAAGCCAATCAGTGACGATTGGTGACTTAGATTATCAATGACATTGTACAAAAATGCAATACAGCCTGCGCCCGTTGCGGACGAGATAATAACTCGTTAGCGCAATAGCAATCCCATTCGCTAGATCCCACACAGCCACTCAACGTGCTCGAACTGTGACTGATAGCGACGGCCGGCGTTGTCCGTCGTCGATGACGACATGTAGTCGTTGTCGCGGTCGCGGTCGCCGTTGTCGTCGTCGTCGTCGTTGTTGTTGTCGTCGTCTAATGCGTAATGCAACAGCATGCGTCGACTCGTAACGGCATCAGCTGGCTCGTCACCACGGACCGACAAACACACAATCGCATACACACGTCAAACAGTCCTTCCTGCGAAGTAACATGTTAAGGGGCTTCGAGTTTTCTACGAAGGCAAGACAAGTAGAAACTGAGATTTGAGAAAACTGATGAAATTGTGTATACATTCTACAGGAATAATCACGAATATTGTAGCCGATTTAGTCCTACTTAACAATGTACATGCCGTTTGCAACACGGACTGACAGTCTAGCTTTAGTGTATAATAAAATTCTCCTAAACGTATAGATTGCAACGTTGGAGTAAACAAACATCACACCTTCTGCGTCGATGCTGTAAACATCCTCCGGACATGCATAAGGCAGAACGGGTACGTCACCCCTCTACATAGGCCTACCCCATTTTAACCCCCACAGTGGGCCTACTGGAACACATACTGTGAAATTACGGTAGTCGCATCTGCTTGTTTCTTTGGTTTTCTGCGTTGCACGTGGTGGCCGTCTGAAATCAAAATGGCGTCATACAGTATAGCGCCGCTAATCATAATGGCAAACAATGCAGTCCCCGATCTATCGCATCCTATATCATTTCTGCTGACTAGATAACGACATATGCAGCCAGTGCAATGCAGTGCAGATAAAGGCTGGACACAGCACTCAGACATTGCAGTTACTAGTACAATTGACTGTCTGGGAAGATTCGTTACCGAAATTAGTAGGATCCAAAAAAAGTAAACCGCTGTCTTAGCAAGTTTATTATGTCACCTAATATGCAATAAATAGTCTGACAATGAAATCAGTTTACTGTAGTTTCACCACGGTTTTAATTCAGTTGTGCGGAGAGCTTAAAAGGAATAGGCTTAATAAACAAACATAGTAAATATAATATTAATAGTACATATATGTGTGATACGAGGACTGCAAAGGCAATTCGTCTGGAACGGCAAAGCCAGGTATGGTTCATTCTATTCGTTGATAAACGCGTGGGTGGCAGGTAAAACTGTGTGATCCCTTGAAAACACGTGCCATACCTGATTGCTTCCGGTGATGGAGTTGGCCCATAAAGAGGCGCTATATCAAGTGTTCTCTACCTTTACCTTTTTAACCTTTACTTTCAAGTATTTCGCATCATTGTATGATTAAAGTGCAGCGGCTTTCTATTTTTGGACAACGTAGTATGTACAAATGCCGAATGTAATGTTAACGTCTGTGAATTTACTCTTGTAATATGTTACTGAGATTGGCCCACAAGTACAAAAATTGACTTGTTTTCCGTACATGAGCAAGCATGTGTGTGTCGAGGCAGCTACATCATATCGTGAAACCTTATCCGACAACAATTACATTATGTGCGACAAACACGATGCAGTGAGAGTGTGAAGAGCGAAGTGATCATTATTCAATCAGCGATGCAAGCCTGGGTGCAGCGCCGTAGTGTATCAGTTGTGTGTTGGCCTAGTCGCCAAATACTCGCATCTGTAGCATTATGCATTCATCGACAAAAAGCGACACCGCCCGATGATGATATGCGTCGAGACGATGCGACAACGTCGATGTCGCAATATCGTCGTCACGTCATTAGTGTTGCTCGGCAGTCGCCGGCCGGCTCACGACGCCGCTTTTCCGTCGACGCAGAAACGTCATTGCGCAGTCCCACCGACCGACTGCAGCAGCAGTAGCCGTCATCCGCATCCCCATCACTTGCTGCCCGTAGAGCCGTAAATTCTGCTGAAAATGTCGATCTGTGCCACTGCGCAAAGCAAACCGTTTCCTGAACAGGCAAATGCGTGAGCATATACACCATGCCCGTCGGCGTGCTTACGCTGCACGCCAGTTCGTTAACAATTTCCATTAGAGCGCGCAAATTACATTATGCACTATTATGACGAATTCGATTTCGCTTACAGACGCTCTAAAAGCTATTTAATGTGGCAATTTCTTGGAATGCTGTATGTTGTATCTATTTTTATCTGTACCATGGGGAGGTGTAAGTGGCCTTTGGCCATTCCTCTACCTTGGCGTAATGGTTTCCTTGCGGTGTAGGCCTACTTGATTCATTGTACTGAGGTAGCAGTACTTAGTTGTAAAAATGTATCGCTTTGGTTTAAACCGATTTTCTTCTATGCGAACTTTGGCAGACGTCAGTCAGTATAGATGACATTAAGTGATGATGAGAATGTGCGGTGCAGAGTAAGCGAGAGACGTTTTATGGCGACTGCTAGACAGTCGAATTGGTCTCCGGGGACGACGACGGGCAAACAGTGGCGCTGATGACCCGCTAAATCGGATCGACACACGCCAAAAATTTGTCATTCCAGTCGGCTATTGATGCAAGGACCCCGGTGAATAGGCCACATCATGGCGTAGAATACGACGCACACTTACAGATGGCCGTATCTCCGCTGCACCTTCGACGAATTCTTCGATAAGGAGGGAGAAGCTTGGCTGGCTGAGCACGCCTGATGCGCCTGATTCTTGTCGGAACTGACCACGGAGCGAAAATCACCGATAAACGACTGACTGCGCTGGCGCGAATCAGTGGATTAGACGGACGGGCGGTTTCCGAAACATCAGAGAAAACCAAGACTTCCGATGTAGTAAGATTTCAAACGAACAGACACGACGGTCGAAGCGCGTTCGCGTCTCATGTAACATCTTTCAACATAACGTCAGATCTCGTACGAGGAAATTGTAATTTCTGCCATAAGTTAGTTTTAATCGCTATGACGTTTTGAAAGCATACAGACCTAAAAGCATTTACAAATTATTTCTAAAACAACAGACTTTTTTTAAATTCACACGAAACCTGCGGTCGTATCATTGGCATAATGGCGTTTGCCACATTTTACCGCGCGACTCCGGGGAGATGGAAAGCTGAGTCGATCTAGTTGGCTGGTTACATACTTAGACGGTCACCAATCCAAGTACTAACCAGGCCCGACGTTGAGTAACTCATTGAATCGACCAACGCTCTAACCACGACGCCACACGAACCAACCGGGAGTAGATTGAGGGAGAATGACATGTCTGTTTGTGTTAGGTCACCGCACCTCAGTCGGAATCGGGCAACGATCAGTGCGGTGTCGCCGCCGCCATCCCTTGCACAGGCTGTCCACCGTCCTCGCGCGTACGTAATTCGCAGCTCCTTCATTCATGGAATATCGACGCAATGCACCGGCTCCGCCTGCACCTCCCCGGCGGGTTTCTGCTGCTGCTGCTGATGTTCATCGAGTTGGAGCGGGGGGTTTGCAATCGTCGCATCTCGCCGAGGAAAGATGGACGACCAGCCATGATTTGACCCGACCCAACCTGGTCAAGTAACTCGTCGCTCGGGTCAGGTCCGGTTGTTTGTCTTCGTTCGGACGTCGGCGCCGCCGCTGACCCACCGTAGACCATGATGACGAAGTGAGATGCATTAAAAACTGGTAGACGACCTCATGTAGTGTTTTGCTAGTGTAGTTAACTGCCGGCAATGTTTCACGGCGAGTACATAATACTTGGCGGCGAGGCAAAAGTGGTTAGCGCGGTAATATCGATCAGTGAAGTTAATCATTGTCAGCCCGGCTAGTACTTGGATGGGTGACCATATGGGGCCGGTTAACCATCGTGTAGGGTGACTCAGCCTTCCATCCCTCCGGGGTCGGTAAATTGGCTGTAAAGGCAATCGGATATTGTTCATTCCTTTCGCGGATAGAGGCGTCGGCGTACTGGTAAACTGTGAGGTCTCTCGACAACGCGTGCCATACCTAACGCTGTTGGGGTGAAGTTCCCACGAAGAGGCGCCATATTAAATGTCAGCACCTTTATCTTTGTTTTTATTCACTTTGTATGGCAAATAGCCTGTAGTGTCCATTACAGTACATGTAGTCCCATGAAGGGAATATTACTGTCGTTTACGGTCAGCTTTGAAAATAAATAGCCTACAAAAATTGTCTGTTCGCTCGTGTCGGCCGCATACTCCGTATATCATAAAACGGGACCGTTTGCTTTGAACGAAAATCCCAAAAGTACACAAGAAGTGTTTTTTATTGTACGTTGTCGGTAACTCACTGGTCCGGACGGCAGCAAAATCCTTAAAACACCCCTGTTTTGACAGACAATGTTAAATGCACACAAAGTCGTTAGATTAGATTATTAGAACAAGCCACAGCTCATTTCTCTCCGTGCTTTTAGTTACGTATGCACCTTCATCCCGAGGGCAGATCAAGTTCGCGACGTGTTCGGTATTGAATAAGCATATGTGGGCGACCTAAGTGAATTAAGTCCAGACATCGTACACGGCATCAAAAGCACAAACATCGCAGTGGTTCCGAACGGTGTTTCATGCAATATTAATAGTGCTTTATTTTGTGTCGGTTGCTGTCATCAACGTGCTTTGTCCTTCATGGTTCTGTTGCTAGTCGCTTTTTAAAATATAGTTTAAGCAAAAACTGGTGTAAAACTAGAAAATATGTGGCAAGCTCAGTATGCCTCAGCCGTTCTAGCCGATCACAGACGCATGAACAGACAGCACAGGTCGGACTATCGGCTGACCTCGTGGCCTTGACAGTTTACTTTCTAACTGTTTGAGTTTTCTTACATATCAGTTACGGTAGCCGAGATAATCGTAATTCTGCCATTCAGACTAAAATCCATCAATCACAATCACAAATTATTGCGTATTTCATGCCTGAACTTCCGATGCTTTGGTGACTTTGACATTGACTCTTGCGTCTTGACCTCTTTATCGACTAGCGAGCTGACTAGGCGTAGCCCGATTTTACAGTCAGTATATCTGTCGTGATCTATATCTTTGTATGTCGCAGTTATCTACTACCTGAGCTGGAGCGGAAATGATCGGTCGATTTCAATGAAGTCTGGCATGTATGTCCATCTTAAGGTTTTTGATCTTTAATGTTGCGTTGCTCCAGGACACTGTGTAATCTGTCCTTAAATCTCTTTTTTTGACTTTCTTGACTGCGCCTTCCACGTACAAGTTCTCAATAGAAGAGTTTCCTTGGGAGTCGGTTTTGCGGCATCTTGAGTACATGTTCGATCCATCGCAGCTGCTGTTGAATGACGAGTGCCTCGATACAGATACAATTGGTGAACTGAAGAATGGTAACGTAAGGAACTCTGTCAAGTGTCCACCCACGTCAGGCCAAGGATACGCTGGAGGCAGTGCATATGAAAAGACTCGAATGGAGCTTCGCAGCTTGTCAGTGTCGTTACCTACCGGCGGCTTCTCTCAAAGTACGAGTAGTACAATCAGTTAATTTCGTCGCTAAAGATCTGTAAGGATGCGAACACTTGATGTACATGTATCACTTCTTACAGGGAAGCAGCCCATGGCACGCGTTGTCAAGAGATTTCACAGTTTTACCTGACACCCACGCGTCTATCCGCGAACGGTGTGAATCATGCCTTTGCCTTCCCAGCCGAAGCTGGTCGTTGTTTCACTGACACCGGAGAGATTGAAAACTGAGTCGACCATATTGGCTGGTAACATACCTAAATGGTTTACCCACCCGCTGTCAGCGGGCCGCTGACGGTCATCCATCTAAGTACTCATCGGACCCGACGTTGAATCGACCAACGTGTTAGCCCACTACTCCGAACTGTGTGCCATACATAAAGCTTCTACAGCACATCATTTTGATTCTGAGGCAGACACGTCACGGACGAGCCAAGAGACAGACAGACACACAGACAGACAAGTAGCATAGTGAAACTATACTAACACTATTTTATAACCACGTCTGTGCTACGTCTACGTCACGGTATTGTCGTAAGCTTATTAGCTGTACAGTATTATCGTGGATAAGCTGTCGTTAATAACGAAGTACGCTGACGTGTGGTCGGTCAGAGTTTTGTCTAGTCGTTCGAATGGTGGAACCGAAAGCAATGTGCGAATTTGACAGTGGTGCATGCCGTTAAAGCCTATTACCGCACGAAACTGCATCCAACAACCAACAAATTTGAAGTTCGTGTTCATCACTTGGCACTTTTGAGACCTAGCGACCATGAGCTTAGTTAACTGTTAGCTAGACAATAAAATGGCAGTGCTTGATGCACTTGCTATGTACAACGGTAAGCCTACATTCTGCTCTTAAATCCTGCTTTGTAGATACTGCATAATTTTCAATGTTGGAAACCGAATTCTGTTTTATTCCTTTAGTGTGGGCCATGGGCTTTTTATTTTATTTATTTATTACCATGTATAACATAATCACGACAAACGCGTGACAACAATGACTATATATGCTAACTAAGTCAATACCGGTACAGAAAAATACACAGCACAATAAAAACAATAGAATGCCCGGTGACCTTGATATTCGTTTTGGTGACATTAAAACAGTATCACGAGTGGACAATCTGCATTACAAATATTTTTGTGTCACCTTATTCTTGTAATTGTAATACAGTATGAACGATTCGGTTCAGTTCCGAGCAGTTCGCCAGATGACGCCATAACCTAGCGTTTGCGATCAGCATTTGGCTGTTCTGTCAGAGTCTATCGACCACGTATTTTCGTTGTTATACCTTATTCGACTCACAGCAATTGTGATCACAGTTCGCCGAAGCAATTGACCCACCTGGACAGCTGTAGAGCGTAAACCACTTCTGACAACATTTCGTTAATATTTAGTAATCTACTTATTCAGAATCAATATTGTGCTTGTTTGAAAGTAAGCCTACGTCAGGTAAGAGAAAATAGTTAGCCTATAGAATAACGTTAGTTTGACACAGGCTACATAGACATCATAAAGTTTCATAAAATTAAGCCCGACTTGTATCTTTTAATTAACGAACACTAACGTTGTGACAATTTGACATCTTAATAAAAGTAGCCTATCATATGCGATGCTTGGCTGTCCGGGCAAATCTCAATTGGGGGAAAAGTTCTTCTCTCTCTAAGAATATCAGGACACACACACACTGAGGTTCACTTTGTACATCTAATTCTAAATGCAAGCAGCCAGCACAGAACACGTGTTACTGTAAGCGACTAGCAACAGAACCACGACAAGTCAAAAGTGAGGTGATAAACGTGAGTGTAATAGCCTACAACGGTGAGCAGTCTCACACGCAAACCGTAAATCAACGCCAGTCGCTGATGGATTGAGCTGTTAGTCAATCAATATATCAGGGCTAACGTTCCTAGTTGTCGAATAATGAACTGAATCTATAGTGCTGAACCCAGTAAACTACATCAGTTGCAGTATATGATCAATCTGCAGGTATGCAAAAACAGGAAACACAACAAACCTATTCAACGCGTCATTGTGTCAACGTAAACAGCAGCGATTTATGGCCGACAGCTGCATGGCAATCAGAAATATTTACAGTCTACACCTAGTTTTACAAATACATTCAGCAGCAGCCAACTCCTACCGGTCAATTTCTCATCACATCGGCCTACTGCCGCCACCAGACGCAGTAAGGGCAGTCGTATATAGCGGCGAGTGACAGCTTCAGCTTCAGAACTTTAGCATCACTCGAGTTGTCACCGGAAATTACGTCATCGCCGACGGGGGCGTGGCCTAGGCGATCACGTGTTGCACGGCCACGTGTGTTGGCCAATACCAGCACTCCGTTTTCGGCAGCGCGAGCTAGCACGCGAAGGTAAAGGGTGTAGATGGTCCACTCAGGGTTGTCGCGACTGACTCGGTTCAGTGTGAGGTCCTCGGAGTCGGTGTTCGGGGTGGGGCAGCAGTGTTCCACGATCGGATCACGGTGGGTCTCAAGCCAGCCTCTAAGTCTGAAGCCACAGTGCTGACATAGCAGATGGTCCGGAAAACCGTCGTAGATGAACCCGCATCTAGCCAGTATCACCGGGGACACTGACGGCCACCTAGGGCAGCTGGCGAACGTAGCTAGTCGACACAGATCTTCCGACATCAATGATTCTGTAGCAAAACATCATGAAGACTGTTACTTTCACTGTTGTATCACAAGTTGATTGTCTACGTATCTAGTGTCTATGCTAGATGTTTTTTTCTTGTTGGGTTAATTTGAATTTGAATTAAAATTAAAATTCACTACTTTATTAACTAGTCTTGCAACAGTTTTACGAACATTGTTTCACCTGTGTTTTGTCCTCATTCTGTGTTGCCTTCTTAGTGCTATTTGTCTGTTGCTATCATTGCTTCTTTCTCTTGACGGATGGCTCGAACTCGCTCGCCCGCCCGCTCACACTCTTTCGCACTCTCTGGCGCTTGTTAGAACTTGCTCACACTCGCTCTTACTCGCTTGCCCTCCTGTTGGCTCGCACTCGCTCGAACTCGCTCACACTCTCTAGCACTTGCTCGCGCTCGCCAGAACTCATTTGCACTCGCTCGTTTTCGCTCGTCCACCCGTTGGTTCGCACTTTCTCGCACCCCCTAGAACTCGCTGACACTCGCTTTCGCTCGCTTGCCCGCCCGTTAGCTCACACTCGCTCTAACTCGCTTTTAGCGCATTAGAGGTTTTTTAAATGATATGCGCTATATAAATTCACGTTTTACTTACTTACTTACTTACTTTAAACATGCTATTCTTGCTGTTTGAAGTTGTACACTGGGTACTCCACAGTATTGTACAGTACAGGAAGTTGCGCCGCTACCCAGGAGCTGGACAATAACTGTCTTTTTTAACCTGTATCTGCACCTGCACTGCTGTTCCATCAAGCTATATCCGCACCTGCTTCCTGCTTCCTGCTTGTATTCCAGTGAGCCGACTGTTGTTGCAACTGTGTCTACCATCGTTCATGTCGCGGAGTCTTCATCCTACTGAAGTTGTGGATATTGCTGTAGAGAAGAAGACAGAAGAAGAAAAGAATACACTTTTGATGAGTTATACCGATTTAACTAATCGAAGATAGCCGCCGTCCTTCATTTCGGATTTTTGGAGGAGCATGACGATGACGAAGACGGCGGCCACACGATTAAATCAGCCATAGTGCAAAACCCCAAGCTGGACGAAAACATTGACACACGAGCCTATGTGCAACAAAATACGAGTTATTGACGACAAAATTTTTGAACGCCGTTCGAGGTCATTCAAGGTCATCGATTTTAGTAACAGTCGAAAGCCAATATGTGACTTCGTATTAGTGAATCATACAAACTTGCACCGTTTCCGAAATATCGCAGATTATCGGTCAAATGTTCACTGTCTACAGGCTGGGTAGCCATACTTGGAGCCTAAGACATTTGTTTGGTGGCAAACCCCGAGACTTGTATGACCACGAAATCAAGCCTGAAGAATCCTGAGACGTCAGAGTATCGTTTGGTGCAAACCGAAGTTCGATATAGTAAACGGTTTAGGCATCATCGTGCAAAATTTCAGCCAAATCGGACAATGTGCGGCCAAATTATACAGCTTACCTAATCCTGCGTTTTGGATTTTGAAAGAAGCTTATTAAGATAATTCCGCACGTTGCGGGACCCCAATTTGCTACGTAGCCACCAAATTTTGTAAAAAAAAATATCTGGATCGGTGTCGGAGATATGACCGCAATACGAAATTCGAAAGAATGCCCCATAATGGCTGAATTCAACTTCCGGTTCCAACTTTACACATGCCAGCCTTCGGGGACCTTTATATGTGTCCAATCATATACGCAGAACAAGTTTATGTTGTGGTTTCGAAAAAATTGCATCGTGGAATGGTAGCCGTCTAATTGGGTCTGGGGTCGATAAAAACGGCTCAAAATTACTCAAAATGTTGCGGTTTTTAAGCTCTTCTGAAATTCAGAGGGCACATCTGTCAGATGTCTGAACGGAAAACAAAAATGGCAGCGAAACCCGACCGAATGGCACAAGAGTGACGAAAGTCCGTCTAGCGAGTACGGAGATCTAGGTCTCTTATACAATAAAATAAAAAATAAATAAATAATAACGTTA
>Ga0126335_1001902_pt1 | contig 12132 bp, 9 predicted proteins | sample OlaspJWI45metaG_FD_108409 | JGI IMG/M metagenome (GOLD analysis project Ga0126335, IMG submission 108409) | Marine gutless worms symbiont microbial communities from Oahu, Hawaii - Olavius sp. 1 OAHU.JWI-45 metaG | ecosystem: Host-associated > Annelida > Digestive system > Unclassified | place...
GGCCGAAGGCCGCGCTCTATAGCCCCACCGGGGCGCTCCTAAAGGGCCCAGGCCCGCTCATAAAGCGACGAAGGAGCGCTCCTAGAGGCGCGAAGCGCCGCTCCTACAGGCCGAAGGCCGCGCCTATAGCCCCACCGGGGCGTTCCTAAAGGGCCCAGGCCCGCTCATAAAGCGACGAAGGAGCGCTCCTAAAGGCGCGAAGCGCCGCTCCTACAGCCACTCCGTGGCGCTCGGCGGTTTAAGAATGATGATTTTACTAAATTATTAACAATTGACATACAAAGGAGCAACGACCGATGCCCCTCAAACACATGGAAGAATACCGGGACGCCGAGCTTTCAAAGCCCATCGCCAAAAAAATCCGCCAGATGAGCACCCAAACCATCCGCCTGATGGAGGTCTGCGGCACCCATACGGTGTCGATTTTTCGCAGTGGCATCCGGACGGTTTTGCCGCCAACCATAGCCCTGCTCAGTGGACCGGGGTGTCCGGTTTGTGTGACCGACCAGGCTGATATTGATGCGTTTATCGAACTGGCGCGCATCGAGGATGTGATTGTCACGACCTTTGGTGACCTGATGCGCGTGCCCGGTACCCATTCGACGCTGCGCAAAGAAAAAGCGGCCGGACGGGATATCCGCATGGTCTATTCGACGATGGATGCGGTGGAAATAGCGCAGAAAAACCCGGGGAAAAAGGTCGTGTTTTTAGGTGTGGGTTTTGAAACCACCGCGCCGACAATCGCGGCGGCCATACTCTCGGCCAGGCAGCTGGGGCTCGCTAATTTTTTTGTCCATTCGGCCCACAAGCTGGTTCCACCGGCCCTGACAGCCCTGATGTCTTTGGGTGATGCCAATGTGGACGGGTTTATTCTGCCCGGTCATGTATCGGTCATAATCGGGCTGGATGCGTATCGTCCCTTTTTTGAGCAGCATCGGATCCCGTGCGTGGTGGCCGGTTTCGAACCGGCCGATATTCTCCAGGCCGTGGCCATGCTGGTCGAACAGATCGAAAATGGCAACCCGAAGCTGGAAAATGCCTATGGAAGGGCGGTAACCGACCAGGGCAATCCCACGGCCCGTAAAATTCTGGCCGATGTGTTTCAGGTGGCTGATGTGGCCTGGCGCGGTATTGGTATCATTCCGCAAAGCGGGCTGAAAATCAGCGCGGCCTATAAAGCGTTCGATGCCGAAAAAGAATTTGACATCGAGGTGACCGATGCCCGCGACCCTAAAGGATGTGCCTGTGGCGAAATCCTGACCGGCGTGAAGATTCCCCCGGAATGTCCGCTGTACAAAAAAGTCTGCACACCCATTGATCCGGTCGGGGCCTGCATGGTTTCAACGGAGGGGACCTGTGCTGCGTACTACCGATACCATTCAGAACCGACCTGAAATACCACCTCATGCCCGATGGCTGCGTTGCGTCCGGCTTCAAAATGCTCACATACGAATTTGAAACTGGAAACTTGAAATTTGAAACTGGGGCAATGTGGGGTAAGGCTGAATATTGAGTTACATACCGAAAATCCTTTCAATGAAGATATCAAAATAGACTATAATCCTTAACCCATAACCCAATACCTCTGACCTTTTACCTGTCATATGTTCGCGGAGCATTTGCATGAAATTTGACAAGATCTCACTCGATCACGGCAGCGGGGGCAAGATATCCCACAGCCTGACCACCGATCTGCTGCTGCCGGTATTTAACAATCCGATTCTGGCTGACTTGCACGACGGCGCTATATTTGAAATCAATGGTCAACGACTGGCCTTTTCCACCGACAGTTACACGGTCGATCCGATTTTTTTCCCCGGCGGCAATATTGGCGATCTGGCCATCAACGGAACGGTCAATGACATATCCATGTGCGGTGCCAGACCCCTGTACTTGAGTGTGGGGTTGATCATCGAAGAAGGATTTGCGGTCAAAGACCTGGAAAAGATTGTCAAACAGATGGGCCTTGCGGCCGGCAAAGCCGGCGTCACGGTCGTGACGGGCGACACCAAGGTCGTGCCGCGGGGCGCGGTGGACAAGATATTTATCAACACGTCCGGTGTAGGGGTGATAGACGCAGGGGTGCACGTCGGCAGCACCCGGGCCAGGGATGGAGATATAATCATATTGAGCGGTACCATTGCCGACCATGGCGTTACGATTATAACCCAGCGTGAAGGGTTGACGTTTGATTCCAGTGTGGCCAGTGACAGCGCACCCCTGAACCAGATGGTAGCCAGCATGTTGATAACCAGTAAGGATATTCATGTGCTTCGGGACCCCACGCGAGGCGGCCTGGGTACCGCCCTTAATGAAATTGCCGAAAAATCAGCCGTGGGGATCAGGATCTACGAAGAAAAGATTCCTTTGAAAAATGAGGTTGCCGGCATCTGCGAACTGCTCGGTTTTGATCCGCTCTATCTGGCCAATGAAGGCAAACTGATGGCATTTGTTGCTGCGGATGCAGCCGATGCGGTTTTGGAAGCCATCCGTTCCAGTCCATTCGGCAAAGATGCCGCCGTCATCGGAGAAGTCGCCTCCGATCACCCGGGTCAGGTGGTCATGCAGACCCGGATCGGCGGCCAACGGATCGTCGATATGCTGACCGGGGAGCAGCTGCCGCGGATATGTTGAGAGTGCGGGACTTTGCTATATGGGGGATCCTTGGCATTTGGATGCTCGATAGAAGATGATTCTGGATACTGGATGCTTGATACTGGATCAAGAATTGGATCTATTTTTTATTTATGAGTTATCGGAAATTAGAAATATGGCAGCTGGCCAGGCAACTGGTGATCGATATTCAAAGTATGTCGCTTCAGCATTTGCCTAAGTATGAGATGTACGAGACAGGCAGCCAGATCAGAAGATCGATCAAATCAGTCAGATCAAATATTGTCGAAGGATACGGACGGCGGATCTACAAAATGGAATTTATAAAATTCCTCACCTATGCTTTGGCATCCAATGATGAGACGATTGACCACCTTGAAACTTTATACGAAACAGGCTCTTTGACAGAATCCAATAATTACCGAGACCTCAAAAATCGTTTGAATACACTCGGTAAAAAATTAAATCGGTTTCTCGAGTCTGTGAAAAAATCACATAACGAATTTAAAGAATAAGTCATATCATGATCAATAGAATACAAAAAATCTTTGGGCCACACTATTCAGCACCAAAAGTCCAGCATCTATCATCCAGCATCCAGCATCCAGCATCCAGCATCCAGCATCCAGCATCCAGTATCCAGTATCCAGCACCCAGCATCCAGTATCCAGCATCCAGCATCCAGCATCCAGCATCCAGTATCCAGCATCCAGCATCCAGTATCCAGCATCCAGCATCCAGCATCCAGTATCCAGTATCCAGCATCCAGCATCCAGCATCCAGTATCCAGTATCCAGCATCCAGCATCCAGTATCCAGCATCCAGCATCCAGTATCCAGCATCCAGCATCCAGTATCCAGCATCCAGTATCCAGTATCCAGCAGCCAGCATCCAGTATCCAGCATCCAGCATCCAGTATCCAGCATCCAGTATCCAGTATCTCGTGTCCAGAACCCAAAAACCAACGGTCTGCCTGGTATTCCTGCTGTTAATGATTCTTTCCGTACTTGCTAGCTGCAGCCCGAGCGAGGTCCGCCTCTCCGGCCGCACCATGGGTACGACCTACAGTGTCAAGATCGTGGTCGAGCCATTTCAGAGCACCGATGGCCTTCAGGTAAAGATCGACAAACGGCTGGACGAAGTCAACCGGAGCATGTCGACCTATCGCAAAGACAGCGAAATCAGCCGATTCAATCGATTGCGGTCCATCGACGCGGGTTTTCCGGTTTCCGATGGTTTTTTTCAGGTCATGCAAACAGGCCAACAGATATACACTATGAGCGGCGGCGCCTGGGACGCAACCGTCCATCCGTTGGTGAACCTCTGGGGCTTCGGGCGTAAAAAGCGATCAGGCGACAGACCCGGTCAGGGTGAAATCAGCCAGGCGCTAAAGACGGTTGGTTTTGATCAGATTCGCATACAGGATCAGGAGCTGTATAAAACGCATCCGGATGTTACCCTGGATCTGGGTTCGATTGCCAAAGGGTATGGCGTCGACCAGATCGCGGCGGTTGTGCGTGATAGTGGTTTTAAAAATTTTCTGGTGGAGATCGGCGGCGAGGTTTTTGCCGCAGGCTTGCGTGTGGACGGGACACCGTGGCGAGTCGGGGTGAACCGTCCTGTCAAAGATGCACCGGGCAATGCGGTCTACAAAGTCGTCGGCCTGACCGAAAAGGCTATGGCCACCAGCGGGGATTATCGAAATTTCATCGAAATCGACGGCAAACGCTACTCACATGTCATCGATCCGCGAACCGGTTTTCCGGTTTCCAACGCTGTGGTCAGCGCTTCGGTTGTGGCCGGCACCTGCATGCTGGCGGATGGTCTGGCGACCGCATTGATGGTCATGGGGCCTGAAAACGGGCTTGCAATGATCCGGCACTTGCGCGAGGTGGAGTGCTTGATTATTGTTATGAATAAAGACGGCACGTTGGTAGACTACTTTTCGGAGGGATTTGCTGTCATGGAATAATGGAACAGTGGCACGCTGGAATTCAGGGCATTTGAAGGATAAAACCCATTTTATACTTTATCGCAAAGCTGAATACACCCAGTCAACCGGATCGGCAGGACGCATGGCCCTGATGCCATATTTTCTTCCATTGCAACTGGGATGAAGCCAGGGCCATATCAATCGGACAGACAATTTTATTGACATCTAATGACTGGTCTTGTAATTTACTCGTCCGAAGTCTAAAATCCATTCATTTAAAGTGTTTAGGGTCTATATTGCTCACCGGATTGCCATTCAGCTAGTTAAATAATGTATAACCTCAAAAATTAAAGGAAGGATACCAAGGTGGAAATCATAGTTCTTTTGAAACAGGTTCCGGCAACTGAATCGATGATCCAGGTTGCCGATGATGGCCTCTCTATCAAGACCGGTGACCTCAAATGGGTTATCAGTCCCTATGATGAATTTGCGGTGGAAGAGGCCCTCCGGATCAGGGAAGCCCATGGCGGCAAGGTTACCATCGTTTCCGTCGGCGCCGACAAAGCGACCGAAGCCATCCGGACGGCCCTGGCCATGGGAGCTGATGAAGGTATACTGGTCAACGACCCTGCCGCTGCAGGTTGCGATGGGCTTGGCATTGCGAAAATACTGACGGCTGTTATCAAAGCGCTGCCCCATGATGTCATCATTGCCGGCCAGCGGGCCGTCGATGACGATAATTTCCTGGTTGGCTCAGCCGTAGCCGAGTATCTGGGGATTCCGAGTGTTGCACTGGTCAACAAGCAAGAGATTGCCGACGGCAAAATCAAATGCCGGCGCACGATCGAAGGGGGCACCGTTACCCTGGAAGCCTCCCTGCCGGCACTGTTTACGACCCAGCGCGGCTTGAACGAGCCCAGGTATGCTTCGCTGCCCGGTATCATGAAAGCCAAGAAAAAACCGCTGGCCACCAAATCGCTGGCTGACATCGGATTGGATGCAGCCGCTCTGGGCGAACCGAAAGTAAAGGTGGTGGCCATGCAGCCGCCCCCGCAAAGACAGGCGGGTAAGATTATTGAAGGCGAATCCGCTCAGGAAAAAGCGGTCGAGCTCGTGCGTCTGCTCAGTGAAGAGGCCAAAGTCATCTAAATCTTTTCGATAAGAACGATCGAATTCAAACGACGGAGAAAGATATGAGTGTCATTGCAATCGCAGAACAAAGAGATGGGGAATTTCGTAAGGTCACGTATGAAGCGATCAGCGAGGGGCGCCGGCTGGCCGACAGCCTGGGAACCGATCTGGCCGCTGTCGTATTGGGATCGGGCATCGAGAGTACTGCGGCTGATCTGGGAAAATTCGGTGCTGACAAAGTGCTGGTGGTCGATCATGACCTTCTGGCAGAGTATTTGACCGATATCTATGTAAGCGTTATCGCCGAAGTGGTCGAAAAACAGGCGGCCCAGGTGGTCGTGCTGGGTGCATCGACCCAGGGCAAGGCCCTGGCTGCGCGTCTGGCAGCCCGGCTGAACGCTGCTCTGGCAATGGATTGCATCGGCGTGAAAGTCGATGGTGGGTCTGTCGTAGCCACCCGTCCCATGTACGCCGGCAAAGTTTATGTCGATGTCGCTCTGAGCGGACAGCCGCAAATCGTGGCCATTCGACCCAATGCCATGGGTATCGAAGAAACCGCCAAAGCCGGTACGGTTGAAAAACTGGATATCGATCCGGGCCAGAGCGCATTGCAGTTCGTTGATAAGAAATTGGAAGTCGAAAAGGTTGAACTGACCGAAGCCGACATCATCGTGTCCGGTGGACGCGGCATGGGCGGTTCGGACTATGCGGTGGTGGAAGAACTGGCCGAAGCCCTGGGCGCTGCTGTCGGCGCCTCCCGATCCGCCGTCGACGAAGGCTGGCGGCCGCATTCAGACCAGGTCGGACAGACCGGCAAGGTGGTATCACCTAACCTTTATGTGGCCTGCGGCATATCCGGCGCGATCCAGCATCTGGCGGGCATGTCATCATCCAAAGTCATCGTTGCCGTCAACAAGGACGCCGAAGCCCCCCTGTTTACCAAAGCCGATTTTGGACTGGTGGGTGACCTGTTTGAGCTGGTACCGGCCATTACGGCCGAGGTGAAAAAATTAAAAGACTGAGAAGCAAATCGATTCAGCCGGGGTTGTATATTACAGCCGATCGGCGTATAAACCATAGAGGATAGAAATATCAGGCTAAAAGGCTGTCCGCCGCATATGGGCAGCCTTTTCGTTTCATTGGATTCGCTGCTGAATGTGCCAAATCACGGTATGTACTTTTAAAGAGGGAAAACTTCCCTGCTCTTCACGATGCGCCTTTAACCCGAAGAACGCAGCGAATTGATTCTATTGTTTTTTGCCGCCAGGGCAAAAAACAATAATTATTAGCCCGTGCGGGCATTGTGAAAATGCGAACTCATCGCCAAAGACATGGCGGTTCGTCATTTGCCGGACGCTTGGCGGCAAATTTAAAAGAATTTACTCTGCGCCCTCTGAGACGCTGCGGTGAAACATGAATAAGCACCATCAGGTTGCATGAAACTTTACCTTGAAAGTTTAGGCTGTGCCCGTAACCAGATTGACAGTGAAGTCATGCTGGTCCATTTGCAGCGTTCCGGCTGGTCGATTACGGATGATCCGGCGGCGGCCGATGTCATTGTCGTCAATACCTGCAGTTTTATCGAAGCGGCCGCAGACGAATCCATCGATACCATCCTGGAATTGGCCCGGCATAAGAAAAGCGGCCGCTGCCGGCGTCTGGTGGTGACCGGATGTCTGCCGGAACGTTTCCGTGAGGACATCAGCGCGGCCCTGCCTGAAGTTGATATGTTTCTGGGAACCGGTGCTTTTGACCGGATCATTCAGGCCATCGACGGGTATCCGGACACCGCCAAATGCGTGCTGCCGGATCCGGATGACATTGGCGCCAATGGCCTGGATACCCCCCGGTTGAAGACCCTTCGGCCGATGGCCTATCTTAAAATCGCCGAAGGTTGCAGCAAACACTGTACCTACTGCATTATACCCCGGTTGCGTGGCAGGCAAAAAAGTCGGGCCATGGGGCAAATTGTTACCGAAGCCCAAAAGTTGCTGGTCGACGGCGTGCGCGAACTGGTTCTGGTTGCCCAGGATACCACCGCCTACGGGCAGGATCTGGGCGCAAATGAGAATCTGGCCGGGCTGCTGGCGCAGCTGGCAAAAATACGCATCAGCGGTGTCCGGCAGGACAACCCCGAATTCTGGATACGGTTTTTATACGGGCATCCGGAAAGTATCACGCCGGATGTCATCACAACGGTTGCAAGAAATGCCAATATATGTGCATACTTTGATATTCCCATTCAGCATGCCAGCAATACGGTGCTAAAAAGGATGGGCCGGCACTATGACAGGGATGATCTCTATCGGATGATCGCGCATATTCGAACCGTCATGCCGGATGCTGCGTTGCGAACAACCGTCATTGTCGGATTCCCCGGAGAAACGGATAAAGAATTCGATGCGTTGCTGACATTTATCAAAGACATCGAGTATACGCATCTGGGATGCTTTACCTACTCTGATGCGGAAGATCTGCCTTCCCACCAGCTGGGCGATCATGTGCCGACACACATCACCGGGGCGCGCTACGATGAGATTATGTCGCTGCAGCGGCAGATTGCCGGCCGGTTAAATACGAATTATCTTGGTAAAACCCTGCCGGTGCTGATAGAGGAAAAAGTGGAACCCGACCTGTATCTGGGGCGCACGGGATTCCAGGCTCCCGAAGTTGATGGGGTCACCTACGTGCGCGGCAAAGAGCTATCATCCGGACAATTCAAAGCCGTCAAGGTAACCGAAGTGCTCGAATACGACCTTGTAGGAGAAACTGAATGAGCGAAGCTTTGAAACAAAAGATCCTGGGGATGGTCAAAGATGATCTGGCAGAGATCGAAACAGCTCTGTCCGAAAATCTCAGGCCTTATCTGGATCTGGTTTCGGATATCGCACGACACATTCTTTTCAGCGGTGGTAAGCGGTTAAGACCCCTGCTGACGGTAACCGGTGCAAAGCTTTGCGGCTACAATGGGAACAACACCACCAAACTGTCCACCATTTTTGAATACCTGCATGCCGCAACGCTTCTGCATGACGATCTGGTTGACGGCGGCACGTTAAGACGCGGCAAAAAAACCGCGCACCTGATGTGGGATAATTCCAGTGCCGTACTGGTGGGCGATTTTCTTCTGGCCCGGTCTCTGTCCATTGCCGCCGAAACCGGGCGCACGGACGTCATCAAGGTGGTGGCCGAAATCACCGAGAACATGTCCCAGGGCGAAATTCACCAGATGTTGCACAAAGGGGCGATCGATCTGACCGAGAAAGAATATCTGCAGGTCATCAGCAACAAAACGGCGGTCCTTTTCCAGGGTGCCTGCCGGTTTGCCGCCATCATTGCCGATGCCCCCGCTGAACATGAACAGGCCTTGTCCGAATACGGTTACCATCTCGGCATCGCTTTTCAGATGGCCGATGATCTGCTGGATTACACGGTCGACAGCGCTGCGCTGGGTAAGATCGTCGGCGCCGATCTGCGGGAGGGCAAACTGACCCTGCCGGTCATTCACGCCCTGGCCACTGCCGGGGACGGCGCTCGGGACCGGATTATACGGTTTGTCCAAAACCCGGTTTTTGCAGCCGCCGAATTTCAGGAGCTGATCGGGCTGCTGGAGCGATACGGCAGCATTGAATACACCCGCAGCCAGGCGGCTGACCACATCCAGTCAGCCCGGCAGGCCATTTCGGTTTTTGGAGACTGTACGCCCAAAGAGATTTTAATGGACATTGCCCAGTACGCGATGGTGCGGAACATGTAGCGACTATTGAAGGATATTTTCTGAATCAGAGCACCATATTTCTTTGCTGACCACATACAACGTCTTAATGCTATGAATTAGACCCACCGCGTATTCGCTCGGCTCATTAGAGGCGCAGAGAACGCAGAGGATGATTCTTCTTTTCCTTGCGCTTGAGAGGAGCGCAAGGAAAAAGTAACCGGCCCTTCGGGCAATTTTGCCTGTATGCGGCGTTTAATTGGATGATCATTTTTATTTTGGCGCCCTCTTAGCGCCAAAATTAGATAGTTTAAATACTCTGCGCACTCTGCGTCTGCGGTGATTTTTTATAATTTCTTATCCAGCCCGAACGGGCTGACATTTATTTATTTTCGTTACCCAACCGTGTCAAGGGTGTCACTTGGTGGCTTCAGCATTCAACGGTTAAAATGATACGGAAAGAACGGCGAAAATGAATAAGGAGACCAAAATCCAATGCTTTCAGCCAAACACCCGTATCGATCAATGACAATGACCGTTTTCGTATTGGCGCTGCTGCTCACCGGCTGGGGGTCACAGCCGGTTCAAGCCCAGCAAGCCGGTGACGCTTACATCGTTGTCGGAACCAGCAGCATACCCAAAGGCAATCTGAATGCAGCCCGGCAACTGGCCATTTCCAACGGGCTTGTCACGGTGGTGGGTCTGGCAGCCGCTGATATGATGGAAGTCGATTCATTGGTTGCCAACCATGTCACTTTGAATGAACTACTTTACGCCAACACCGGCAAGTTTATCCGTGATTACAAGGTGCTGGCCGAATCGAGCACCAAAACGCTCTACCGGGTGGTGGTCCAGGCCAACGTTTCGCGTGCCGCCGTCAAAGAGCAGCTCTACGATGCCGGCATATTGCAGGTCAGAAAGACCATGCCCAAAATCCTGTTTTTCGTTGCCGAACAAAACCTTGAAGAGCCCCAGCTGCAATACTGGTGGAGCAAAGGCATGCGCTATACCAAACCGCCTTCCGAGCAGGCCATGGCCGAGATCTTGAGAGAGAAAGGTTTTAAGGTCGTCGATCACAGTCGCCAGGTGCAGCAGATGGCCCGATCCATCGTTACCGATTCGGCCAATCTTACGCCGTCTGAAGCGGTGGAGATCGGCACCGCGGTCAAGGCCGATGTGGTTGTGATCGGGCGAGCGGTGGCCGCAAACGCCCCCAATGTCATGGGCTCGGGCATGCGGTCTTTTAAGGGGATGATCAATGCGCGCGCATTTCGCACGACCACCGGTCAACAGATCGCCACCGTCAATCGCACGGCGGTAACGGCCAATATGGTTGAAGCCGAGGGCAGCCGGGATGCCTTGCGGGGCGCCGGCAGTATCGGCGCCGAAGACCTGGCCGACCAGGTGTCGGCTGCCTGGCAGCAGGAGGGCCGCCAGGCTGCCAACATCAGGCTCATGCTCACCGGCACCCGCAACCTGGCCAATTTCGTCATGTTTCGCCGCATGCTCAATACGGTTGACGGTGTAAAAGACGTTCAGGTCAAAGAACTCAAGGCCGACAACGCCGTTCTGGCGGTAGACTACAAAGGCAAACCCAAAGATCTGGCCGAAGCCCTGATGCTCAATGCATTCGATACATTCGGGATCAACATCTACGATGTCGCCCAGAACGAGCTCGGGATTCAGCTGATCTCCAATAAGCCGGCGCCGCAGCACAGGTAATATGGGTTTGGTCAGTTTAGTCGGTTTAGTCGGTTTAGTCAGTTGGGGATTGAGCCGGAGCGGCCGATTCTCCTTATTCATCTACTGACAAAACCGTCTAAACCGATCTAACTTATTGGTTCGTTAGTCCGGCCTATCGATAGCCGCTTGGCCATCATCGACGGTTGAATTGCCGCCTCTGAGACAGGGTTTTTTCCTTGACTCTGGCCGACGGCGATGCTATCTACCTGTTCTCATCTATACATAGGCACGTAGCTCAGGGGGAGAGCGCTACCCTGACACGGTAGAGGTCACGAGTTCAAATCTCGTCGTGCCTACCAGTAATATTAATACGTTACGGCAAAAATGATTTTTTGCCGTAACGTATTTTGGTCCTACGGTGGGACCAACCCACCCTCCAAAAAATTGCCTGTAAATCATTGATTGGATACGTTGATAACCATAATTATTCCAAGGGGAAATAACGCAAAAATCCTATATCAGCATGTCTAATTATTCAATTTAAACAAATAATCAAAAATTTAAATATGGTGTATTAAAATATTGCGTTATACTAATCCGTAATTGGCGCGACTTTTTATACGTTTTGTAAATTTTTTGAAATGGGGTAGTCCTTATTAGGTCTACCCCTTTTTTATTGGTTCATTCTGGCTGTACCTTAATGTTATATCGTAACGGATTATATTTTAAAAATTTAGTGGAATATATATTTATATTAGGACATATTATGCAATATAATTTGAAAATATAGCATTAAATTATATCTATTATACAAATATATATTGACACAATATAAATTTTTATATATGAAAGTTCCTAATGTTTGGATTCTAAGAAATAAGGCGGTGCTATATATGAAAACTAATAAATCGAATTCAGAATCTAAAAGTGAGAGGTTTATTACCTCGATCTTGCATGAATTAGAAAATAATAATTGAAAAACCATCTGGGTCCCCTGTAATAATTGGGTTTAGGACCAACTAAAACCAAAAACAGGAGGTACCCAGATGGTAAAACA
>Ga0126335_1001903_pt1 | contig 12131 bp, 10 predicted proteins | sample OlaspJWI45metaG_FD_108409 | JGI IMG/M metagenome (GOLD analysis project Ga0126335, IMG submission 108409) | Marine gutless worms symbiont microbial communities from Oahu, Hawaii - Olavius sp. 1 OAHU.JWI-45 metaG | ecosystem: Host-associated > Annelida > Digestive system > Unclassified | place...
AAGCAAAGCAAAGCAAAAGAAGTTTAGATGAAGGCGCAGGCCGTAGCCTCTATGCCCTCCAAATTACATAGAACATAGTTTGTACAAATTGTACATTATTAATGTAAATTATTAATGAAACTTCTATTTCCTATTCCGGTTAATTTAGCCTTGTAGTTATAAAGAAGATATTAATTGCTCCAGAACTTGTCTAACTTATTCTTCAAGAGTCAGTAATATTAGCAGAGTTGACAGATTCTGGCAAACTGTTCCAGGTATTTATTATTCGTGTACAGAAGAAATATTTCCTTAAATCATAGTGACATCTATGGTTGACTAGCTTTAAATTATGCCCCCTGGTTCTACAATCTTGATGTTTTTTTAAACTGAAAGTAACATTAGTGTCATATGTTAATGTTTTAAAAACTTCAATCACATCACCTCTTAAATGCCTGTATTTCAACGCTGGCAATTTTAATTGCAGAAGCCTTTCTCTATACGTTAAATGCTTAATAGTTAAGACCAACTTAGTTGCTCTCATCTGGACCTTTTCTAGATCTTTTATTAGACCTTGTCTATGTGGATTCCATACAGAGTTAGCATATTCTAAATGAGATCTAACTAAACATTTGTATAGTGTAACAAACGCCTTCTCTGTTAAATATATAAAATTTCTCTTAAACCTAACATGGAGTATGCTCTGTTTATCTTTTCTTTACAATGAGAAACAAAACAATTCTGAGTCGAATACCACACCCAGGTCTTTATTACATCGACCATTTTCAGAGCTCTAGATGAAAGATAATATTTGTACTCCTAATTAACATGTCTGCCATAAAAAGCTATCTTACATTTATTTATATTTAACCTTAACAACCACCTGTCTGACCATTCTTGAGAAGTAGGCCTATTCAAACCCTTTTGGAGTACCTGATGGTCATCGTCAGTAATTACATGCTTATATAGCTTAGCGTTGTCTGCAAACAGATAGACGTTAATAAACTGTTTACATACATCTGGTAAATCATTAATATAAATAATAAACAAAATAGGACCTAAAATAGTTCCCTGTGGTATTCCACTTAATACATCAGCCCAGTCTGAGTAAAAGCCATAATTTTAACTTGTTGTTTCCTATTACACAAGAATGATTCTATCCAAAGAATTATTGACTCGTTAACCTTTAATAACGCAATTTATGGATTAATAATTTATATGATACCTTATCAGATGCCTTTTCAAAATCCGCATATATGACATTTATCTGTCCACCGCTTTCTAGATATTTAGTCCATTCATCCATTATACGAAGGAGTTGTAACATTGTTGATCATACTTTAAGAAAGCCATATTGGTTGTTATTAAACAGATTATTATCAGTAAAGTGTTTCGTTATATGGTCTAATAAATCCTTCTATTATTTTACATGGAATACTAGTTAAACTTATGGGTCGATAGTTTGACAAATCTGACTTGTTTCCTTTTTGTGTACTGCACAAATATTTGCATTAACCCAGTCCTTAGTTAACTGCTTCATGCGCATAGATGCTTCAAAAATAATCCTCAAAAGAATTGATATCACATTTCTTGTTTCGAACAGAATTCTAGGATGTAGCCCATCAGGACCTGGAGATTTATATATGTTTAGCTTATCAAGAGCCTTAAAGATACTAAAATTATTAAATTCTACATCAGACAAGTATATTTCAAGATTTGTTTCATTTAAAATTAAAATTTCATTTTCTTGATCATCTACATTATTAGTAGTACCGTCATCTATGGTAAAGATACTGGGAAAGTAACTGCAGAAAGCCTCATCATTTGACAGAATAATTTCTTTGTCGTCAACACGTGTTTTTACATCACCAATGGTGGTCTTCAGTGAAGTTTTATTTTTAATGTAAGCCCAAAATTTTCTTGTATTACTTTTTGACGACCTGGCAACCTCATTTTGTTCTGCTTTGTGGATCGTGGTAATTTTCCGTATTTGGTTACGCAACCTTTTATACTTACGAAGAAACTCAACGTTTCGTGTTACTAAATACTGTTTCCATAACATATGTTTATTTTTTATTTTAGTTCTAACATCAGCTGACAAAGGACATTTCCAAGAAGGCTTACGACAGGCATAGAATTGAGAAATCTTCGGTACATATTGGACAACACAAGGATACCACATGCCAAATTTGGTATGAGATGCGTTGAAAACGTGGCTGCGCATAAGGAACAGAGAACTGACAGACACATAGATTCCATTTTATTAGGCCTATATATTAGATTAAATTATAGTTTGGTGGTAAATTACCAGCTGTCGTGTCGAATTACGTTAAGAAAGTTAACAAACGCCCTAACGTTTGAAGTCCAAAATGGGTTTTCTCTCTTCTGTCTTAGCCACAAAACGTAATCCAGCAGATTACGCTTCGGCTCTTAGAGATCATGTTTCGCTATTCTTGGCGGAGATAGCCTACTGCGCGGCTCTTTCCTCATTCGGACGATGACGAGACGAAGACGCAGACATGCAGACAGACAGACGGACGGAGATATATTTGTCAGGCTGGCAGCAGACCTCGCGCGTAAATCAAAGCCGACGACTCCACATTAGTCTGCGGCGGTGCACTGTACTGATACGGTGATCGATAGCCCCGGTGTTGCCAGACGACGAAATCGTGTGATCACTGATTGTGTGCGCATGGACGATGCTTGTGTGCATGCAAGTCTGTCAAATTCAACATGGACCCGCAATGCACCGACTATGAACTAACGTAGCCACGTTCGCTCTAGGACTCCTCGGCATCCATTGAGCAGGAAAAATGCTCTAGAGTATTGTTTATTTATACCCGCAGCGACTAAACTATATTTTTATCCTAATCATAACTCATACCTTTAATTAGAGTTTCAGATACGCGTATGATGCAGACGTATACAGTATAAATAGCGCCTATAGGAAGCGTTTATTCACAGCATCATTGCAGCCACTTTGCACTGTTTTACTGACGACGACACGCACTCTGTCATCGCATCCCAAGAGACGTCACTTAGTCCAGTCGCTGAAACTGTCTGCTTTACTAATCTCCCGGCGACCGTCTGAGCCTGCGGTTATAGTTAAATGTAAATAGCCAATTCGAACACAAATTAAGCATTATCATACGTGAGTGCAACTAGAGCACTCACCAGATGAATTTTAACTAAACAAAAATCGCCTTGACGAAACCAACGTGGCGAAGAAAGAACCCGTTTTCTCAAATGTGTTACACTCTGTAGTGACTAGCACTGTATATTGGCATCCATACTGACGTATAAATCGGTAAAAAAACAAAAATGCATAAGTTTTAATATGAATTTGAGTTTATAGATAGAAGTGATGTCCCAAAACCTATAAAGGGCGTTTACTGTGTAAATTGCATTATACTTTGCAGCTCATGCTTCATGATGCTGTTCCTCAATTTTAAGAGCATGAAGCAAGCAACGCTTCAGCAACGCAACAGCGATAAAACAAAGCTAGGCCTAAAACTTGTAACTCCCGACAACGATGTCTGCGTGATGATAACTGGAGTTGCTGTTTTAGACACATCACATCATGAGTTGTGCGTATTAGAGTACTACTTGCTTACAAACGGGCCTGCTATCCAAACAGGATAATGATGCCATTTACTAGTGCGTGCCGAGTGCCAATGTCACGAACATCAGCCTCACACATACTCACTCATGCGGTCGGCAGTTTCACAGCCATGGAAGCGTCTCGTTATCCGTTACGTTAGCTCTATGCCAGACATCTGTCTAACCTAACCTGTGACTCGTAATTTCGTAGTTCGTCCGCAAGTATGTTTGCTCATTTCCATTTCCGTCTGACTGTCTAACAAACGAATGAACTATTTGCAGACTCCCACAAACTCAACCACTGTGCAGTAAGGACACTATCGCACAGTCACTCTCCAAACCCTCGTTCCGCAGAACTATGGCTGCGTTTTTGCAAACCTAAGTTTGCACACTAGGTCCTTATAATATACTTGTCTTTACAAAGAATGTTCGTTAAAGACTCAAACCTAACTCGGACTTCTTTTATTTTTAAACCCCCGAGCTCTATACTATTACTTTTTAGAATTATTTAAAATTAAAAAATATGAATGTGCTAGTTATGTTAGTAAAGTATAATGTTGCCAAACAAACATTAATGAATTTGCTAATCCCTCTGTATGTAAATACAGATACGCTTGTATATAATACTGCTGAGAAAAGAATACGATCGAAGACAAGAGACTAGATAAAGTCCAGATACATCACCGCGACAGACTCGATTAATCCATAATAGATAAGACCTCTGAGTCGAAAAAGACGTCGACATCACCGTCATGTCGTATACTCGACCACGTTTTGTTCGATCAACTTTGACGCAACCCGTGGTGTAGTGTGCACCGACAGCTATTGATTAGGTGAAAAATGGTATTACGGAAGACAGCCGTAAAGATCCGATAGATCGATGTTATTAAAGACGTTACAGCTATGGTCCACTGCCTGGGGCAGACTACACACGACGTCGTTAACGAGGACCGTCGCACAACTTGATTACACGACACGTCATCGCCAGCGAACGACCGACCAAGCGTCTCTTTCTTTCTCCTGTCTACCACCATCGTTCTCACTGCGCTACGTTACATCCCTGCTACTCGATGACAACAGTTACAGCAGTAGCAGGACAATAATATTGAGTGAGCGAATTAGTAGTGGTTGACGCCCGAATGTGTATTATAACAGTGCCAATAAAAAAACTAGTAAGAATAACACAAAGTTAAGGTAAAATCAGATGTTCACAAAATCCACATTACGCCTGTGACATTTTGGCAAAAAGAATTATCTGAATGACGTTGTGTTACAATGTATTCAGGTGTATGATACGAGACAGACCTAGGCTTACATACGAGTTGAGTCTACAAAGGTGGCTTGACGTTGACACAGGATCAAGAAGCTGCTTAGTGGCATTCCAGTGACTGAAACTCAAATTCATACTAAAATGATTTATTTCAGTGAACTCATACAGAAACTAAAATATCAATGATTTCGATAACTGATACTTAAATGATTTGCATGTTCGTGAGTTTTTAGTTCCTTAATTGTTTACTTACTTTTCCTTGTCGGTTTCTTATCTCTTTGGTACTAAAATCCACTGACTGTGTTACTGTAAAGTTATTGATGCAATGATTCAAGCATCTTGCAGCAAAGATGGAGCAACGATTACTACATCACCAGCTGGCAGTGACATGCCACAGCTACAGTTGAACACAGTATGTTACTGAGGTGCAGCAGCAGTTTCAGCAGATGCACTGGCGTACTAGAGTGCACATCTGATTGTCTGGCGGACGTTGCCTTTACACTTGGTGGCTGCACCTGCTTCACAAGCGTATACTGAACGTATATTTTCTGTTAGTGAAATGCTCACCCAACCAAATAACCAAGTCATTAAAGATTTGAGTTAGACTGCAGTAAAATGCAAGAGTGTTAGCTTGAACTTTGGAATGCAACAGAATTTGAACTTTGAGCTACATGTAGGTCTAGAATACTGACTGTGTGTGTGATCTGTTGGTGAAAAAAACTGAACCTGAACTGAAATGATTGAGCTGAAACTTTATAGAAACTCAAACTGAAATAATTTTAAATACTGGAATATCGCTGTGCTTAGCGGTGTACAGTGTTGCAGCTGTCGTAAAGCGTGGCAGGTATTTGCGGTCCATTTGTCGTGAGAGTTGAGCCCGTTGTGCCGGTCTAAGTGAGCGGCTAGGCACTCCAAGTTGAGCGATAATGCAAACCGAGTACTCCTGATGACTGTTCAGGCGCTTTTTCCGGCTGCGGTTCGCTACATACTTACTCGTATCACTTCACACGCACTTCGTCGTCGCTATTGCAGCCTACGAACCTTATCTCAGCAGTCTATTCTATTTAGCATCTCTGCTGCTGTACTCACATCACACTTCCGTCGAGTTACCTCGGCAAAAATGCATTCCATAATCGTCGAATCAGAATCGCATACGGATGATGATGTTCTCCCTAATGTCGCATTATCTAAAAATAAACTGGTAGCTAATATCGTTAAATTTTCTACTAAATTTTAATTTTTAACTGCTGTTTGACGAAAAATTTGCTCCAGACATAGTTAAGAGATCATAATTTTCGCATTAAAAACGCAATGACTACATTCGTAGAGTTCAAAACTCCACCATTCCAAGTAGGCTACGTGCTTTATGGCCAGTTTTGGCCACGTTAAATTTAACCTCATCATGTCAGAAATATTAACGCTAAGATGACAATGTACAAAGAGCTGAGTCGTCATAGCTGACAACGTGTTCTACCCCGTTCACCGGCAACAGTGAACGACCTGCCATTTAAACACACTTTGATAAACCATGCAACGAATCTACGCGTACCAATGTGTCTTCAGCTCTTGTCGACAATGCTGTTTATAGACGTCAATCCTATGATGACATAAAAAATAAACATTATCCAAATCCATTGGTTGCTATTTGGACACACTATGCAAAGTGGTGCAAAAGAAACCAGACTATTTTATCCTGTTTGTCCCCATGCAGCTCTGTTATCCTACAACTAAACACACAGGTATGATAATGCACCAAGAGCATTAGTCAAAGTAGTGCTCAGTGTGTCCTCTACTGACTGCAACAACGAGTGACGAGCTCGAAACTGCGACGGACACCGTGATGCTCTGTGAAAAATGCTTGCAGCCTTTCAAAAGGTGTGCCGCAGGTACATCATGCTCGACAGCCACGCTGGCATAAACTGGACCGTTCTGTGAAAATTGGGCTTTGAAGTACTGCGTGTCCGTGGTCTCGAAGAAAACTCTTTCATCACTCTAATTAGTCCCCATTCTTTTTCAACTCGCAAAGCACGAATTAATGTACTATCATCACTTGTTAATGGACGAGTTGCGTAGCGTTCACCCCTTCGCTTGCTTCTAAACCGGTTCGTTCACTATGGTCTTCGCTTTTTACCGCCGAATGGGTAAAGCCTACATCTCTTCGGACCACGAGAGGTACTTCGTCTCTTTGTTGAGTGCCCGGCGCTACGAAGCATTCTAATACATTTCCCATGGCTGGATCGTGGGACCTGTCGAGCGAGAGAGTCGGGATGAGACAAGGCTTCGACTGGTATCCCTTATTCGGTTCCTGCATTCGTTCCTTGGGTTTGACCTATTTGCTATTCGCTATGTAAGTTCACTATCCTAGTGACCTGGTAGGGACCCTCCCTATTCGTTTTTTATTAGCATATTCATTCGTCCGACCACTTGTGCGTCGTTATCGTCTAGCCTACCACGCGTGGTCTCTTCGAATATCGAATATAAGACATTAACAGGCCAGGTCAGGTCAGGTAGTAGAGGTTAACGTCGCTTAACATAACACAGATGTTCAGCGACACTCTGCTGTTCCGGACACTTTTTTATGTGCCATAGAAACGAAGTCAGCGCTGTCTTTTATAACGGTTGGGAACTAGCTCTGTGCCGAGTGTGAATAACGTGCCGTTTCTTATATTAAGGAAAGTGTGCTTATTCGTTAGCTACTGAGCGGTTATTCGTTATCGATTCGTTTAGCGTGTATTCGTTTCCCGCTGTTTCGTTACAGTTGTCAAGTTTCATCTGCTACGTCAGCGATGACGTTACATAGAATATTCATTACCGCAGAATACTCAAATACACGTCTGTCTTTATATGTGTCAATGCGCTACAAGCGTTAAAAACGTTATTTAATGCAAATTTTTGTGAACTCAGTTGAAAGAATCAATAGTCCGGTTTATTTTGCGGCACCCTGTACATATATCATGTTCAACTTTAACATATGCGACAAAACAAGTTAAGATGTTTCAAGTTCTAATCACATACGTCTGTAACTTTTGGTTACAGACCATGGACGAATAACGGGTGTACGATAAAACACCAAAACTGACAAAATACCAAGTGACAGAGTACCGGCCAATCGTGAAGAACAACTAATACAAATAAACAGTTATCAAAGGTAGACATACTTCGTAGCTTTATTTTTTGAGCTGACATCTGCGTAGTTGAGACTTATTTCTTGATCTTTTGACGAGTAACTGTCAAACTCATAAGCAGAAAAAACGGCTGAGAAACGTTGTCTGTTTAAATTTTTAGACACCTTGAAGCAATAGACTACATTTGATTATAAAATATGTTACCATGAAACTAAAAAAAAACGTGCGCTTGTCAATTACAATAACCAAACAGATAAAAATGACCTATATTCTGTGATAAAAATTTCATATTTTTAATTTTCGCTAGTTTGTAGTTGTTTTTCAGTGTTAGTATGATGTCGGTTGGTATTTTGTCGGCACCCCACGAAGAACACGACTGAGATATAACAATGCTAATAATGCAATGATAATCAGCTGTGATCATGATCGTAAAAGCCGACGTATACTGTATTTATGAGTGCATTCTATACCGGCCAAATCTGCCGATAGTGCGTTGTAGTAATTAGAGCGAGCTGCATTGGCTCAATTAATCGTGCGAGATTTAGCATTATTCGACAGTGGTTGTTGAGCACGATCAACTTCTATTTCGACAGACACATGAGCTCAATAATATTATAGTGTTTTCGTCTACGCAGCCTGTTGTCGTGTTCTTTTATGTTCCTTTGTGGCACCAGCTAGGTTTCTTGTAGCCACAAACAAGCCGAGGCCGACTCCGACAACGTAGCCTCGCAATAAGGTAAAGGTAGAGTACACTTGATATTACGCTTTTATGGGCAAACCCCATTACAGAAGCGCTCAGGTATGGCACGCGTTGTGTTGCAAGGGAGCGCATAATTTTACTTTCTACCTACGCACGCGTTTATCTACGAATCTACCTGCCTTTGCCTTTCCAGCCAAAGCTTGTCCTAATTTACCGACCCCTGGCGGATGGAATGCTGAGTTGGCCTAGGTCCGACCACAGTGAGTAGACAGTTTGTCCAGGACCGCTAGTTGACTGGTATCACAGTTGTTAGCTGTTCAAACCGTCACGCTCACATGGGCAACTAGAGCGCAGGGGCTATGAGAGTCGAACCTTAACCTTGACCTCTCGAGCCACGAGCCATAACGCTAAGCCACCGAGTCACTTATGCCAGTTGCATAAGTACATGTAGACATCGTGCATTTGGGTCTAAACGCATATTTTTTCATCTCATATAGCGGTTTGCCCAATAATCGATGACCTGAGCTGGCATCGCTGATAACTACATGCAGTTGCTGATGTTGCGTCATAATGATGCGGGCGAGCAAGTGTGTCGCATTGCCGAATGATTTTGCTTTGGTTTATGTCGTCGTCGTTGTTGGTGAAAAATATCAGCGGATATTTTACCGATCACATACGATGATACAGTGCAACTTTTTTGTTGAAATGATACGCATCGCATAAACCAGCTTTTATTAGCTTTCCATATCAATCGGTTATTAGGCCTACTGCTTCTTGTATGTACTATTAGTAAGCCTGTAAAGAGTCATGTCATGTCTAAAACGAATAATTTTTGCGTAGTCAAAGTTGACATGATCATAATAAGACTATAGAACTTTAGCTTGTAAAAAATTTAGTAATAAGATTTAATTTGCTATCAAAGTCAGTCTCTTCTTAAACGCTGTGAAAAAGGTAAAATTTCAGAATACATTAAAATCCAACGAATACACATTGTTTTAATTCTCAATCAATCAATCAGTCAATTTTTAAGGTGGCCTAAGTAGCGGTACATAACAAAAGCCCCATAATTTGTATTATTTTCGGCACATCGAAATAATTTATTTTTGGCATTTGCTCCCTCGTGTGTCAGTAATTGTCAGTCAGTGTCCTGCTTGGACCTGAAGCAAAGTGGAAAGTCTAGCACAAGAAGAACGCTTACGGTTTGTTGAAGGTGAAGCATGCAAATAAGGAAGTGTTCTTTTAGTCAGAGGGTGATCAGTTCATGGAAAATACTTCCGAAATATGTTGTTGACGCGTCTTCGGTTAACTCTTTTAAAAGAGATTGGACGAGTGGCTTACGTCGTATGTGAAAATTTAAGTTCATCTTCTATCCACGAAGTTACAAGTTACAAGTTACAAGTTACAAGTTACAAGTTACGAATATCAACAGTAACATGTTTACCTGTCGGCACTCGACAACAGTTAGTTTGGGCTGTAGGCTACTGTAAGAACAAGTCATCTTGTTTCACAAGAAGATGCCACTTACACGTATACATACATTCGTCGTTCAGGCAAGCTAACTGCAGTATCAGCAGCAGCAGCCACACTGGCTACATCCGATGCGTTGCTGTCGTTCGCTGATGGACCTCCTGCACGGACACGCTTGCTAAATGCGTAGCGTAGCTCTTGACATTGTGCGGCTAATGCCAATAGACACTCTGCTGCAGACAGACAGGCGGCGATTATCGCTGAATATTGGCAAATACCGAGTTGCCGATGACGAATGTATAAGCGTCTTTTAGTTGTCGTCTCACCGAGTGCGTGTTTAGCCGGCACCGTACCGTACTGTTCAATATTCATGCCGAATTATTATACATTGTACCCCGCCTCTGAAAGACGGTCACTGAAGACATTTTTAGCCAATAGGCCTATTAGTGTGTCCAAAGCATTAGAGGCCATCGCTATATAAGTCCACATTTTTACATTTACATTTAGACATTTCCATTTACACTGAACGTCGGTATCAGCTTCAGGGAGGTAATGAAATGAAGCTCACGATGGAATCTTACTGACCGCAGACATGCGGTTACGTTAAAAAATTTTCTACTACCTGTATTTTGTCGACATTGTGACGAGGACCCCTGTGTCTCCTGGTGACGCGGCTGACCAAAACTGATTCTCTGGACGGCCAGTGGTCAGCCACATTTGTTTCCGATCATTTTGTTTCATGTCGCCAGCGTCACAGCTATCTGGTGCGCTAAGTGTACCAGTATCGGGGCTGGGTAATCACTGGTTTTCGATCGAAGTGGTCTATGTCGACGATATTTCGTCGTGTTCGCAAGGTGGCGCTGTATACAGTGCACAGTCTAGACCCACGTCAATAGAGAGGGACAGCCAAAGTACAACCTGAGACATTACCAACTAGGATTTCACAATACTCGCTAATAATGATGATAGTGTTGATGTGTGATTTTGGACAATGATCATCGTGCTTAAGTCGTAAAGGCGACGGCTCGCTAGTTGCTGTGATCTTCTTAGGTCATCCGAGAACCGACAAACAAATAGTTTTATTTAAAGGCCATCATATTCATTCACAAACAGCACAATACTTCGGTATAACAGCAAAAGCAATACATCGTAAGATGCATTGATCACTGTCATATGCTATTCTGAAGTAGTCTCAATTAATCTTAATTATGTCGCAGAACGAATGACAATAATAATTGGCAGTCATGAAGCGTTACGTGGTGGATTCGTCATGTCAGTATGCCCGACTAGGTTTATCGATAAATTTCTGGTCCACATTTCTGTGCTGCAAGCCGGACTCAACCTGGAAGAGCGACATTCAATTTATCGATGCTGCGATAACCACGAAAGGATATAATTAGGTCTATCTAATTCCGTACAAGAAGCCATAACTTCGTATATAAGAGGGTGTATAATAAAATATACAGGTTGCAGCAAAATAAAGTAGTTCGTAAGATATTTTTGCAGTTTTCTCAGAAACTGCTAGAAATTCTAAAGTAAAATTTTTCGGGATTATTTAGTTACCAATTTGTCATTGTACGTATCTCCGTAACAGTATTTACAATATTTAATTGTCATGAATTTTCTTACAATTATCGGCATTTATTGCATCTTCGCCACGTAGCGATTTTAGAGCATTTAAAAACGCTCGCGAAGGAAACACAGCAAAACAACGTTATTCAAACGATAGCAGAGTTATAACGCAGTTGGAATATCGTTACCGCTGCTACCAGTTATAGCACGGTTATAACCCAGTTATATCACTGTTGCCACCAGTTGCGTCACTGCGCTGCCGCCGGTTGGAACCCTGTTGGTACCCGTTGAGACTTGCGGTAGCGCCAATAGACTGTCTAGTGTTTGGGGCGTAGATGCGTATGCCGAGCGGAGTATACGTAAGATACGTCCCTTGCTATCACGGATGAACGACGAACAGTGTTGTATATACACGATATAT
>Ga0126335_1001904_pt1 | contig 12131 bp, 3 predicted proteins | sample OlaspJWI45metaG_FD_108409 | JGI IMG/M metagenome (GOLD analysis project Ga0126335, IMG submission 108409) | Marine gutless worms symbiont microbial communities from Oahu, Hawaii - Olavius sp. 1 OAHU.JWI-45 metaG | ecosystem: Host-associated > Annelida > Digestive system > Unclassified | place...
ACACACCAAATTTAAAGTCTCTATCTTTAGCCGTTCCAGAGATATTGGGATCCGTATATTAAAAATTTGGGCGTCGTTCGCCATCTTGGTTTCGAACCTTAGTGGGTTTTCACAATTTCGCCTTTTTTCTGGCGCCATAGAGTACCATCTTGTGAAATATGAACGCAATCTGTCCACGTGCGGCTGAGTTAGAGCGATATAACAGTTTTTCCAATTGTCGCACTTTAAGGGCCCCAATTGGGCAAAAGGATCTCAGAGTATTTGGGGGGTCCTAGCTGCACGCAGTTTGCGGCATATGAGAGCCAGATATCGCTGCTATATACATCTGTTTTAGATTCTTGAATTTCTGCCCTTTTTTAAACCAGAGTGCTCATAATGCGAATGGGGTCGAAAAACGGGACAAAATTTCGCACTGTTGACTTTCTGTCAAAAATAGGGGAAGGATGGTGGAGATGTCTATACGAGTAAATCGTGTCATAAATCGGTTCTAAGCGTCGGTGTATTTTTTATCCGGCGACTATCGACGGTTTTGTCACATTGAGGGCGGGTGAATAAAAAATAAACACTCAGAGGCAAAACATATAGCCTCCGGCAAAGTTCTGCCGGCGACTAAACTATCGCAATATTTTGCACATTTCGCGGTTGAGACGTTACTGGCTACTGACTGACCGGCATCACCGTTGCCGGCCGCGCAGTTCGCATGCATCGAACCGCTCACGAGTCACGATCCGACGACTTGCTATTTCTTACATTCCTTACATTTCTTACATTTCGCTGCTTATAGGGACAACTCTTTTGTTGTTTTTTTAGCCGCCGGCTAAACTTTGCCGGAGGCTATATGTTTTACCGACGGTTCATCTTTTTTATACAACCGCACTTAATGTGACAAAAATAGCGGTTATGGCCTAAAGAAAGTTTAAGTTGGCTGGCGACGTGTGCATGATTTGGTCACGTGACAGCGGATATACGTTGAAGGTCATGCGGTCAAAGGTCAAGGTTATGACATAAAAACGAGATCTATCACAGGTTAAGTAAGTAATATTATGGTGTGCGAGTGAGTCATGCTTCACCGCGCATCATAGCGCATGAGCACGTGCCTCGTGTTTATGATACCTTATGAGCGACTTCACCGTTTACAATCGAGGCAGTAGTTGTTGATGCCTGTTGACATGAATTCAGTCACTATACGAACCATTGTCGTCAATTAGAGGTGTCCTTTTCGCTGCCGTGCTGGCATACTGCGATTTAGGACGTCGTGTTTTGGGGCGCCCAGAGCCAGAGGCTATAAGTGGCAATACATCTTAATTGCCACATATTCCAGTTACATCTAAATCTCCGAAATCGCCAAAGCAATACTCCACCAGAGGTATATCAGCTGTCATAACGTGGGCCAACCAATGTCCGTACGTTGAAATATTTGACCGATGCCTACCCTGAATGTCACAGGCGAGGGTAGAAACGAAAAAGTGCAAAATGTCGACGTTTCGTCATTTTCGTTCTTATGACATTTTATTGATGCACGATGTTCTCGGTAGCTTACAGGTCCAGCAGATATCGTTTTTTACTTTTTTGTCACACTGGGATCCTTACGCCGTGCCTAGGTATAAAGGCGGTTGCCTTGGTTCATATTGTAACACAGTAGAGTTGGTTCTGGTGGGATTGAAGCTATCTCAGTGGCCAACTGGCTTCCTTCAGTCATTTTACGCTATTGGTTGGGTCATCTGGCCTGTAAAAATCGTCCCCGAAGTTAATTATAATGTGTCAAATTTAAGTCTCTTCTCACTCACTTACTGCTCGCAAACATTAGGCTAAGCACAGAGTAATCGAATTACCAGAGAATGTTCCGCATTTTTAATAGCAAGGTGCGATAAAAAAATTAATGTAACTAACTTCTAAAATGTCAATATTACCACAATATAGATCGCAGATTACGATGGAGAAGCGCTTTCCTGACAGTTCTGCGTCGTATGGCCTAATAACGACGCAACAGCTGTGACCAAAAACTGAGGTGATTAGGATCGTGGAAACCTTTCCGCAGTGATATATGACTAGACCGGATCGGAGACTTAAAAGGTCCGCTTTCAAGATATTAGAGGCTAAAAGACAACAGTCAACGCACTGTCATTTTTTTTTACAAAATACGACAACACTGAATGCAGTTACCCAATGAGCGTTTATATTACTACAACATGACCGATGCAGACCTGTATCAGTCAAATAATTAAACTGGGTCCGAGAGGAGCACAAACTTGCGTGCCGCCGCTGTTTTGCGACAGTGACCGTGAGATTAACCCTACGATCTTAAAACTCGAAGATTACTTAGATATCCCAGTAAAGATGTACCATCACACTGAAAATGAAGCTTAAGGCATTCAAAACTTAGAGCTAGAATTGAAAAAATACGAAAACATGTTTCAAGGTTAGAAGTCAAGGTCAAAATGTCAAAAGCTCCCAATTACTTCTAGCGTTATCGTAACAGATTTTCCGATCAAGCCCCAACAATTTCCGACCGGTAGTTTGAAGTTGCACGCTACCGTTTTTCGCTGCCGTGACCTTGACCTTGGACCCATGACCTTGAAACTGAACCATGACCTAGATACTGTAAAGACGTATCTCCAAACTGACAATAAATTTGCTAGGCCAAGCCATTCAAAATATATAGCCTAAATTAAAAAGTATGAAAATAGCTTTCAAGGTCAAAGGTCAAGGTCAAATGTTAACAACTTGCAATCACTTCTAGCGTTCAGCATGGGGTATATTCCTACCAAGTTACATCAGTTTTTGTTCAGTAGTTTTTGAGATTTTGTGCAGACAGTCAGACAGACGCACAGACACACAGAAGGCGCCAAAAACAATACCTGCTCGCAGCATAGCTGGCGCGCAGGTAATGACTAACTGTGATCAATAAGCTTATACCTATCTGGTACTGCAATTCTACTTGTCGACAGAGCTGTTAAGATTTGTGCTATAATTTATCAGAACATGTCTGTCTATATACAATGTTCATGTACATCTGATCTTTGTTTAGTCGTTATGAGGAAGTATCGTATTCGGTTCTTCTCTAAAAGTTTAGCTGCATGATACGGTAAAAACAATGGGTATAAGCGTAACAGCGAGCAATAAATAACCGAGTCACAGACACCTTTTTCTTCTTCTTCTTTATTAATATATCGCAGCGAATCATGCGCTTCCAGATGTTGTGTTACTTATGCAAATTTAATGCAAAAATTGAAAAAATGACAGTAAGTCACAGCTTGGTCTTGATCCAACGGCCATAAAATATCTCAAGTACAACCTGGTTAGAAAATACCCGGCGAGAACAGTTACATAGGCCTAGTCTCATGACCTGCATACCGTCCTAAATTATTGTTAAAAAATTTAGACTGCTAGGAAACAATGCGAATGCGTGCTACATCTGCTTATAGAAAGGGCAGCAAAATAATTTTTCAATAACATTTACTAGTGGAGATACGCTGCAACATTATTCACTGCACAATAATGAAGCATAACAGCTCGACATCAACAATATTTTTTGTTTCTTCTTTTTCTTCATTTTGCGTTTTGCCATTTGCGCGGCCACTCTCAGCAGTCAGCTGGTGCTGATGGGTCGAGCGAGACGTCGTGGTGCAGCAGCAGCAGCCCACATATCGCGGGCAGCCTGGGGCTGAGTAGGCCGACGCGTTTCTTGATAAAAGACGCCGCAGCGACAGACTGATCCGTAGTTATGTCGTCGTCATAGTCGTGCGTTGTGCCATAGATGTTTGGTGCGACAACCATTGATCCTTCGTCAGCAACACAGCGATCCCACACCGCCACTCCATCACATTTAAAGACATTTTGCCGATAAAGGTTAGTATAGGACAATAGGCGACAGCCTGTGTTTGCTACACGCTATCAGTGTCGTCAACTTTGATGGTTTTGTGAATTAGGGGAATTCAGTAAAATACGCTTCGTTACGATCACACAAAGACTTTATGCCTTTTTAGTTTTTACTGCCGCTTCGAGGAGTTTGAAGATTGCGCCAAAAGCTTATTTCAATCTTACAGATATGATGATAACATTGTATTTATATTTGGACTTAGCTCGATGTAAACGTTTGCCACTAGCCAAGTTGTGATTGATTAATAATTGGTTATTGCTGTAGGCAGAAAAATTGAGTGTAGTGCGTACGCAACTACGCATATAGTTGGAATGAGAAATCTAATTTTATTTCGTCTAAAAATAAACAGAAATTTTACTGTAAAAATAATAATGATAAAAAAAGTATTTAAGCCAGTCGAGGTTCAGTGGAGCGATTGTCACAAGCAACTTAGCTGTCAGGTTTTTATGGACCAACATATAGCTGGCAAAAATTGTCTGTAAACGTAAGCTTGGGTAGTAAGATTTAATGCACTAATTTGTACGCGAAGAGTTATCACGGAGGTTGATGTCGGTAGCTTGCATTACGAGTCGCTGTCACGTAAGCAATGTAAAGAAGACAACTTATATAGTGCCGTAAGCAACACAATCTGCCTCAATCAGAAGCGTTTAACGTGTACTCACTGAAAACACAACGTCACTTCAAATGGACTTGTAGACTTATAGTGTATGAAATAAAACTCTAAATGAGTTTATGAAATGAGGTCGACTAATGACGTTCTTGCATTGTGCCAGGCGTAAGCGCTTGTTTCTAGGCGACTAACCCAGAGGCCAGAGGACGTTTCGAGCTACGGATTGAGTATCTCAAGCGACGTTAGTCTTACCTCGAAATGCCCGATGTGCGTGACAGTCGTCTGTGGTTGAAGAACGCGTTCAGCTGCGCTTGATGAACTTATCCCGAAGAGGAGACAAATTTGTTTGCATGTTGTGACTTCTGCGTTGCACGCGCAAATGAGTTGACGCCATTTGCATCTGGATATATTTAGTTACCTGCGCATGACGTTACTTTGACTCCACGAATCTGATTCCCAATCTTGACATACATTGCATACCAAAAAAGTGTCCAGCGGAGCACACAGACACACAACGCACTGTAATATAAATAATATGATTGTATCTTATTGTATATATTAATTTTATATTTTGATTTGTTGCTTGCTTGTGCTCAAGCCTTTTGTGAGATAGAATGATTAATGGTGGCCATTTGCGATGTCGTGGAATAGCGCTATAGCGTATAATCCGGATTTTCATTTCTCGCAGTTTGCCGACTTTACCGTGCCACTTCTGGAGTCGGTTTTATTGCTCAGGAATTAATCTTACTGAATGCGCGTCATCCACGGTGAGACGCCACCGCATCGCCTGTCCAGTGATGCGTGCTCAACTCACACCGACGTTGTGCATTATAGCGCAAGCACAACAGCTGTTCGTCATTGCTTAGTCGCTCGCTCATCGCACAGTTCGCAGAGAGTTTCTGACCCAACTGGAAGCATCAGCAGAAAACTCGGATAACTCGACTCTGTTTGTTGTTGTGGCATCAAACAGTCGGCGACAAACGTGGTTTACAGTCGCTGCAATAGGAAATAATTCACAGAAATGTATGCAAATTGAAGGTTGGTTTCATCGTACTTCACAACAGTAAGCCTACATCGTGGCATGTATGTAGCACGCTACCATTCCCCCAAATAAATAAACAACTTATAGACAACACAGACCAGGATAACATTGCATAAATTGTTTGTTTGAAGAAATAAGAATTTTCCCCAATAACACCAGTAACGTGCTTGTAAAAAGTAGAGGTTTCTTTTTAGCGAACAAAAATAAATAAAGAATGCGACAAGACGTTTCTGTAACAAATACCCAAAAGTTAAAGCGGCATTACACTACAACCGACATACTATAGGCCTATAGTTTGCTATACTATGTTTTAGAAATAACTGAGATAAAAGTTCAGCTTTACCTTTAAAAAGTAGGACCTACATGTATTAGTCAGTCGATAATTAATCTGTCATTTTATGCACACGATATGTACCGTAAACTCGACTTTATTTCGATGTTGATATCTTTGCGTAAAATTGTTTTCTGTGAGCTTGCCAGTATTGCTATGTCGCGTTTGTAGCTATTTTTATCTCTGTTTTCTGTTCTGTAATCTCTGTACTTAGTTTCTCTGTTTGTATGTCTGTCTTCTCTATTTGTATGTTGGCTGCCTTAGTGGCGAATAAACGTATCCATAGCCGGTAGATACAACACTAGCAAGCACGCAGATAGGTACGTACAGATATTTTTACTGCCACCAAACCGAGTCGCGTGGTACATTGCAACACCACATCATATTAAATTATTTCAAAGTATTTTCCAGCCAACAGACAAAAGCTAAACACAGGTGAATGTCTGCAGTATACAAAGATAGACCGTCAGAGCTGTTTTGTACTGACATGTCTGTGTTGTGTGCTGCAATTTTGGCCACGCCATAAAGACACACAACTCATGCGAACAGTTCATGACAGCGCTTCTAAGCTTATATGGTTTACGTTTGTTTTAATTTTTGTAAGCTACATGTTTTCCAGCTAATTTGCTTTTGTTTATTTGTTTTTACTGTTAGTTTTTGGTGTTTTCGTATTTTAGTGCCGCCCTCCGTAATGAAGGCTGAAAGCTACATGTTCTTCGTCTGAGCGATCTTTTTGCAATCCGCTTTTTACCAGATCGACGTCCAGTAAAACGGATACCAATGTTTCAGTACTAAGCGTGTCATGCTCAATTTACTCTGACATGCTGACCACCTCTCTCCTATTTTTTATATTTACGTACATTTTTTTACATATGTTATGTTATCTTTAGTTTTTAGTTTGACTGACAGACTCTTCTACGAAAGGACATGTGTAATACGTGTGGTGAACTGCGCCCATTCACAAAGTATTCTACTGAACATTACTGAAATAGTAACACTGTTGGCGCGAACAGAGTCAAGTGCTTAGAAAGAGCTCAGCTATCGCCAAGATGGCGCGCGTCTTCTTGGTCAATTCCTATAACGGCATAGTCAAAAACTCAATCCTAGATACAAACAATGTAGATTTTTATGGTACTATGACGTTGTGGTACCCTAGTCTGAACCCAGTAGTGAGACTTATGATACTTAGCAATAAAGTGAGACTGTGAGACGTTATGGTACCCTTGCCTGAATTAATTGATTTGACTACTGTGGCACCATAACGCCACACTCGGTACCACAACAATCCTCAAGCGTCAACACGTTGTGTTGTGTAAATCATATCTCGATACCTTGAACCGTTTAGGCTTGGAATTGGGTCACTACTGTGACGGACGAACGTACAGACGGACAACCGGAATTGCGATAGATAGACGCGCGCCAAAAAGGGAGAGAAATGACACAACGGCTATACATGCAGTGTATGTTGATTGCCTGTGAAGTGTGACGAAAATGAAAACTGACGTTAATTGTGCGCACGATTAGTACAAATGCAAAGCGAAGTAGCCGGCCGCCTAGCACTGCAGGCAAGTGGCTGAGAGTGTTTCGAGTGAAAACGCCGCAAACGCAACTCAGTGACGCTGGCTAATGTGCGTGATTGCGCGTATTGTGCTGCCTGCAGTCGACTGTTCAGAAATTAGCGCTGTTTCACGTCGTTCTGCGCAACCCACTAGTGTCACCGGTCGTTCGAGACTATCGACAATGAAAATTCTGTTCGTGAATGTCACGACAAGCTGACGTCGAGTACGTAACGAACGGAAACACACTAGCAGAATCACTGGTCACTACAATGCAGTAAATGCACCAATCCGAATGACTTTTATAGTCGTGGTTTTTTACCACCCGCGTTGCAGCCTGGTAATATTTTTGCTCGTGTCGGTTTGCATTCTACAGGATAACTTTCGAAATTTTTGACCTAAAAAGTTTACTTTTGGTATGCAGGTATAGGCCTACATTGTTCGAAACAACATCACATCATCTTCGTACATCAACTTATCAAAGTCATTGGCTCAAGGTTAAGGCCACAGGAGCAAAAATAGCGTGTTTTGTGCGGCAAGTCGGGGCAATAATCCATTAACTCTCAGTGGAGTCGTCAGGTGGCAGCACGATGCGCAGGTGGTACCCCTATGATGTAAAGACAATCTTGTTGTTGGTTCTGTGTTTGTAGACAATGAACAGTCGCTATCGGAGACTATCTGCAGGCGTCGCAGTTTCTCATAGATTAGCGACACACGTAACATTATGACTAATCAATAGCTGTTAGATACAATACAGACTACTCGATATATACAGTGATAAGATAAGAACACAATGCAATCTCAGGTGCAAGACAGCAGCACACGCTATGCAGTTATTTGTTTGCTTGGAAAGTAATCGTGAAAATAAGAATAATATACAAATGGTATCGGGAATTTTATTGCACTCAGAAGAGCGATAAACAACGAGCGTCATGTATCAGGGACATCTCATGTCCAGCGATTGGTCCCAGATGTAGGTCACGTCATAGGCTCATAGCCACGGTTTAAAAAGGTTTGTTCTGGCTACGGTGGCCCAGCATCTCATGCGCATGTCATTTGTGGCTTCGAATGAATAAATGAATGATTGAGTCAATAAGTTTTCAGGCATAAACCGATAGACAAACACCCACGCGCGCACATACACGCACGCACACATTAAAAAATACAAATAGGCTGAGTAGTTGGCTTACTGAAACAAAGAAAAACAAAGCAACTACACTGCAGTACACAAAATTTCAACAAAAGTGTTATCGGAATTACATATGTACAGTTTATTTCTTAAGTTAAATTACACAGAAATAACCACATTATTTGGAGCTTTTGTTAGTCACTTTACTTTGTAAATAACTTCATCTCGAACGCAACTGCTGTCCTGCGATTGTGAAACACGAGTTACTGTCTTTACAAAGTTTTACACGATGCCGATGTTTAAAAAATAAATGTGAAAAAGTGAGGGATGCTTCATAACTATAATGGAATCTATATAGGCTGAACACGCACCGTAACAGCATCGAGGAATATGATTGCTTGATGTTCATATGGGAAATCTGGAACGATGTTAACGGACAGTAATAGAGAACATTTGATGGCCGTGCTACTGTTATGACTGTCAGTGTATGTCACATATGCTTGCAGTAAAATGTGTAACTAACGCAAAGAAATATTCATATACGATTGTCGCAAGTACAACGGTTGCGAGTTTTGGACTAGTGCCACAGATAATAAACACATTTTATGATTATCAGAGTAAGCATATAGATTATACTTATCTGTTAAAACGAACTAAGTGTCGCAACACTCTGTTTCCAAATAAAAAATTTCCAGCCTCTTGAAACTCTTTAAACTCCTTTGTTGTCTGTCTGTCTGTCTGTGAGCTCTTTGTTCCTTATGCACAGCCACGTATCTCAGCGCATCGCAACCAAATTTGACATGCAGTATCCTTACACCTGAAGAATGGTCACGGGGTCGAGGCGCCGCAGGTGCCGAGGAGTAAGCGGGGGCCACACTAACCGACTCAGCCGACTTCGCTGACGAACTACCTCCGGACAATTCCCGTTCAGTCGGTAATGAGTGACTCCTGCCTGCCGCCGACAGCGAGGCGCGGGAGGCGCGAAGCAGCGGAGCGCCGAGAGGTGTAGCTGCTAGTATATCATAATTTTTGGTTTACAGCCAACTCGTCCCCGCAGCTAACCTAACCCTGATCCTATGCCCTGATCCTAAACCTAAAGCCAATCATTACCGTAACCCTTGCCTTAATCCTAACCCTAATACTTACCCTAACCCCAACCTAACGAGTTCTAACGAGTTTACTTGGGGACGAGTTGACTGCTACCCTGATTTTTAAGCTTCGGTGTGATCAATTCGATGTCAGCGCCTACTGCAATCTTGGACTACAGTAATCAGCGTAGAAATCGATAGTGAAATAGATCAGTGATCATTTGTTCAGCGAGAGAATGTGTCTATCCGTGACAAGACTAGCTTAACGTCGCCGTGATGCGATTGATGCGGTCGCCCTGGCAGAGACTGCGGACGTCTGATAGACGCCGGGACGGGACAGGACCGGTTCATCACTGTCGCCAGGCGCTGAAACCACTGATGAAGTTCGCGCCGTCGGCGGCGTCGCTACTGTGTTGTTGCGGCTGCAGTGACCAATCTCACACAATAACGCCTACCTCTCGGCAAACTAATCATCGATACAACGCCTCGCTTCATTGCCAATGAGTTACTCAACTTTTTGTCACCTTGGCACTTTTGATTCATTATTTTGGGAAATTTTTAGTTTTACCACTTTTGTTTTTGCTAATGATGTAGTTCTTATAAATATAAAGTTCTTTATCTTATATTACAGTCATATAATTTTGGTATGTCAATGATCAGGGCTCACGAATGGAAGCATTTATGTAAGTTTAGTAAGTAAGAGACCAATATAACCTGCCAGAACGATGCCTACGTAATAAAATTTATTTATTTTCAGATTATTGCTGTTAAAACGTTATACATGGTGGATTAAAATACACTCCAAAACAACATTAAATTATTAGTCATCAACAGAAATAACTTCATAAAACTTTAATAGTGTTTGTGACTTGACATATTGCGACAATTGACGTCATGTTGTACTTCCAGTTTGAATAGCGTTTTTATTCGTTTATAGGATATGAGTGGATTATCAATCGTAAGTCAATATGCAAAGATGTTACTTTGCATAATTATCAGCAATGCATGGATTAATACTAAGTGTAACTTATCAAGGAGGAGCGTATATTTGGCCCACTCTGTGCATGTGGTGAAGAAATTATGAACGCATAGTGAAGACATCGTTCAGAGTTAGTTCGCTGACAAGAGCTATTCTTCGGCGACAAGAAACTCTAAATTCTCATCATATCACTTGACGGTGCATTAACGTCGCTCGATGAGATGTCATCCCGATGACAGTCTGCTGCTGCAGCTGAGCTGACGCGGCCGCGTCATCACATTGTAGGCTCCCTTGCAGAGTCGACCACACTTGGCACCGGTCACCCAAACTATCAATCAAACTCACAGCCTCTGTCGTAAAGTGCTTCGATAGCTGAGAAAAATTCCGTTGTAGCTGATCGTTTAGTACTTTATTTCAGTTTGCAAATACACTATGTTCCAATGAAATGTATGCCACTTTGGTTTCTACATAGCTCTTGCGTAAGTTATTTTCACAAAATTATTTGGTATGTCAATGATCAGGGCGCACGAATGGAAGCATTTATGTAAGTTTAGTAAGTAAGAGACCTATTTAACCTCTGAAGTTACGACCTTATGGCGCTATACAAATCTGTTTATTATTATTATTATTATTATTCCACCAATATTTCTGCATGTAGCAGCATCCTTTATGCAAACATCGTTGCCAGCTGTGATCCACTACACTGCTATTTTAAAACCGTTGCACTATCTTATTAAACCGTGTTTAGTCGGCAAGTTAAAGCCGACGCGGGTTCCTGGCGAAAGAAACAAAATAATGAACATAAAATTATCTGAATTATACAACCAAAACCATAAACACCATTTTACCAAATTTGCACTATTTTGTACACGTCTCAACTGCCTGTATAGCCTATAGCAACTCGGTACGCGTTAAAAACTGTCAGCGACTGGCGACACTCGCTGAAGTCGCTAAAGTCGTCAGTCTTCACGTGACCGAAAGTTCAAAGGTAACGACGAGAACGTGACAGATCCTCGTAATTTATTCAACGAAGTTAAATAAGTAACCTAATCTGTTAAGCCGACTTCCGGCTTGTCGCGTTCATGTTTAAGACACTGCACTGCATGACAGAACATCGTATGAACGCCACCTGGTGTGGTGTCTGACGTCAGTTGACATGGTACGACACAATCACAAGTGTGTCGTGAGTGTCGTCTTGATTGGGGTGTGAAACATGTTGCAATTTCGTTATATTTACTTGTTGAATTCATATTGAGACTGCAGTGACTTTTCCTTCTAGGCACAGTATAATCACTTACTGATGTGTAGGTAAGTAAGTAAGAAAATTATGAAAGTACTTTCAATTTCATTTCTGACTAATTTAATAATTTGGGCATAAAGGAAAAGGTAATGTATTGCAACATACATACATACATACATACATACATATTCGTTTATTACAAGTTGTCAAACGCAACCATACATGAGAGCCGAAATAGCGCAACCTACTGCTAAAACAATTGTTACACAATTAGAG
>Ga0126335_1001905_pt1 | contig 12130 bp, 8 predicted proteins | sample OlaspJWI45metaG_FD_108409 | JGI IMG/M metagenome (GOLD analysis project Ga0126335, IMG submission 108409) | Marine gutless worms symbiont microbial communities from Oahu, Hawaii - Olavius sp. 1 OAHU.JWI-45 metaG | ecosystem: Host-associated > Annelida > Digestive system > Unclassified | place...
TCCGTGGCGCCATCTGGCGACTGTCTATAACACAAATCGACGTATAGAAGCAACGAGAAGCAAGACGCCAAAGTAATTTAGAGATAGCCGCATCGAATACGAGCTGCAATGAGGCGCTTCTAAAGAGCTTTGCTCACGGGCTTGCGCCCGGAGTTTAGGTTTCCTAATGTGTTATTACTTATTAGTGATTCTCTTGTTGGTTACATAGTGTGGTGTAGTGTCATATAGTTGTCTTCCAAATTTCCCCCTCCCTGAGTTTCCCCCCTTGTCTTGATTTGAATGCAGCTTGCATCCACCATTGCATTGCGAAGAAGGCCATGGGCCGGAGGCTAAAAAGGTTAGTATCAGAAATAAGCAGCATCTGATACACTTTTTAGATTGAAAATGGTGAACTTAATGCATAAGTTAAATTGTGACCTTTCAGTGATTTACCCTAACGGTCTATCGTCACTCGTCAGCAAACATGTAATCGTTAAGGAATCGTGTGTTGCATAGTTTCCAATCTACCGTATTTCCTCTAATAGAAGCCGAGATCTAACGGCGAAGACCACCTAGTGGTACACAGGACTGCAGTGTATTGCACCATTCGTGATGTATCATGTACTGGTACATGTTTAGAGCATCCAAAGGTCTAAAAAAAACGAAAAATTACATTTTTAACTTGAAATTAGAAGCAGTGCAATACCGAGAATCTTGATGTTCTAAATGCGTGTTCATCAGTGAACCGGGTGATTCTAAGAAGCCGGGCCTAGCCTCATAGAAGCCGGAGGTTTGACAGCATTGTTCTACTATAAGCCGGTGTTGTTAGAGGAAATACGGTACATAGGCGTTTGTCGATCACCGATGCTCATAGCCGCCTCTGAAGTTACGACCTTACGGCGCTATACAAATCTGTTTATTATTATGATTATTCTTATTCCTATAAATGTTTTCTACGCGTTGCGTTTTACAGTCTGCTGTGCACTGCAGGTGAGCAACAGTCGTGGGCAGGTCCAAGTGTACCAAACGTACGAATAGTCGACAACACTGATTTGCTGAAACAGAAACCATACGGCACGTTCAAACAGACGATGTCTGCTCCACCGAGCAAACAAGTTAAGACATCAGCAGATGAACAGTCTGCAGAACCGCCATGTGAAGAGCCAAAGTCGTGTGGAGTTACAATGACAGACAAGACGAAAGACTTGGATGTCGACACAGACAGAGCTGATGACAGTGGGAACGAGTTACGAAGACGTGATGTTACTGGCTCCGACAGTTGAAACATGCCGCGCAAATTTCTATAAGGTTCTTGTTTTCAGTAGGCCATTTTATATACAAGTGGGCCTAATGTACAGGGTGGCACAATGAGACACTGTTGGTTGTGGTTCAGAAAGGGTAATACAGCCTGCAAAAAGAAATCTATGGAGTAGGAGTCTACTGGCCAATCCAGGTAAATGTGAAACAGCTATTATAATAGGCCTAAAGCGTGTTTCCAGTGTCCACAGCTGTGCAGGGCTGATGCCTAGCGTGAGTATGCAGGGGCTTAACATTCCACTTGACACATTATAGGCCATTTCAGGGACAACTTTTACAGGCCAGATGACCCAACCAACAGCATCAAATCACTGAAGGAAACGCTGATGCCTAGCACGAGGCCATATTCACACTTCGGCTCAGTGTGCATATAGGCGTAGGATATTAATATTATGTTAATTGATGCATGTAATTAACACATGCAATGACTTGATATTGTACAGAAATCAGTTTAACTAACCATTTGTACATTTTTTGAATTTAAAGTTGAATAATATTTTCAGCCGTGTGCCCACTGCTGCAACTTTCTCAGCCAACAGAGATTCAATGGTAATCATTGTTGGTGATTGGCTGAGAATATCTGCAACAAAATACTTGAATACACTTTTGCTGGTATTTTCATACTTATGAGTGTAGGCTACTATGGGAATACTTTTGAAACATGCAGTAACTGAGGTACATGAGTCAACTACAACCCAGCTACATGTACAACACTGTAGCCTATAACTTTTATCAGACGGGAAATGCTCTGCACTGCATCAAGGCACAGGCCCACTCAATATCATTGATAATGTATGCAAATGACAAGAAATAACAAACAATTAACTGTCTTGCTTAAAATGTTGCAATTTGATTCAGTTACAACATCTCACATGCAAATCATCAGTTACGCTCATTCTTAACCTATTAATTATATTTCCTCAGTGCAGAGAGTACTGAGGTTCACAGATGGCGAAACAGCTGGGTATCTGGGTGGGTGATGTTTTTTCTCCAAACATGTGAGGACTGAGAAGGCCTAAGAACGTCAAATTTGGCATAGAGGTGGCGTCTAGTATAAGGATGATGCACCATAAACGCCAATTTTTCTTTTTTCCACTCGCACAGCGAGAGTCATTACTCATTACACAAAGTGAAATGGCTAGGAGTGAAACACTGTCAAACTCCTTCAGTGAAATACTAAAAGTAAATTATCAAACATATATAATGATTGAGTTCACAACATGGTTGATAAATCTGCAATAAGCCGTTAGTATTATAGCACAATATTAATTAGCACACTGTTTGTTGTTCATAATCAGGCAGTGTTAATAATTCTGCAACATTTTAAAAACTATACTCTTCTCTTCTCACAGACAAAGGAACTTTAGCCAGTCTGTGCAGTAACTGCAGTATTTTAGACCGTGTTTTCTCGGTACAATGCGTTTGAACTGGAACAATGTCGTGTTCTAAAATAATGCAAACAAATCCAATCAAAAAGTTAACAACTTTCGGCAAGTACCACTGCCATTAGACTTTTTCTCAGTGTTACTTATCTGCATGATGTGACAAAGCACAGAGCCAGCTAAATATTCCTTTGACATTTACAGCAAACACTGGTGTAATACAACTGAATTCTCTTCAAATACATTCTTGTTTATTACTCACTTCATATGGTATTCAAGTATTTGCCATGGTTGTCAACTTGCTATGGAATAATCTCAGCTGGTTACTGGTTTTGTGTCTTCAACAAAAAAGTACACTTGAATAAATGAGAACATTCCGCATTAAAAATTACCAGCACTTAGCTAGATTTATTTGTCTTCTTATGTAAAATAAACTACATTCAAAAATGAAAAACTGTTCAGTGGAGAGAAATGGCAAAACAAATTCAAAATATGAGCAAGCACAGCTGCATTACAAAGCAATAGACAGAATCTGCCAGCTTCAGTATCTAAAAAACACAGCCCACAATAATTGCATGCAAACTCTCCATGTTATTAAAAGTCATGTAAGCTAAGGAAAACAACCACTGCATTAATTGGCCAACTTCACAGCAGCAACAATAAATATATATGTCACAATGTATCCATAACATGTAAATCATAACACTTAAAGACACTCTCAAAAAAGCTGTTCACAGAGCAACATTCAAATATAAATGACAATAACACATATTTACAACATATAGCATTCTGATCTTTCTGCTGCAAAATTGTTCACGTGTTCATCAGGTCAAAAAAGTCAGAAACTTGCTATCACAAAAACTACAATCTCACAATTAATCATCACTTCATTCACATCACTTTTCAAAACTATTCGTATTAAAAATTGTAAAATTGTATTCTGCAATATGTAGTAAATATCATAAAACTGCAGATATTATGTATACGTACACAGCTTTTGAGAGGTGAGTTCAGTGTTCTATATCTGTATCTGATAGCTATATAACTACACCGCGCAATACTAGAAATCGACAACAGGAGGGTTACTATGTTATAAAATGAGGAACACTGTCTGTCATAAATTAACAGGCCATCGACGCATGCCCGGTGAATTCAAGCTTGTTCCATCTGGCTGCAAACAACAAACACATACAATCACTGCTCAGTGCTCAAAACAGTGAAACAATGTATATAATAAAGAATATGCTGTATTGAACCGCAAGGAATGAGAAGCAATCAAAACTAAAACGATGTACTCTAAAAGTACTTAAGATTAAGCTATGAAGCAAGAAAATACGTCCAACAACCAAACACCATAAACAGCACTTCTAAAATTCTCTATTAATTACAAACATTATTTATTACGCACTTGGACGTAGGCCTATATTTTATAGGCCTACATCAAAGACAATGATCACTATAGGAAATTTATAGTAGCAGTTTTGCAAACTTCCAGCCAGCTAAGTGCAAGTAATAGCAATAGGCATTACATAATCATTACCTATCACAGACATAACACTGTTTCAGAATTCTATATGACATTTTACTATCAACTACAACTACGATTTTTGGGCATAACTTTACCAAAACAAGATGGTTATGAATAATTTTAAACAGAGAAGATCGTGAAGGTATTGCCTACTAGTTGTGCATAAAAAATTTGGTATAGGCCAAGAACCACCTGCGTGGTTGCTATAGCAACCGTAGCATCGTTGCAAAACAGCGCGCTGGTCTACAGCGCAAGTTCAACAGTCAATTTTCTCTGGAAACGTGTCTTTTTACAGCATAACTTCACAAAAAAGTTCCAATATCAATATTATTTGACATACATAATTATAATTAAAACAGCAGTTCGCACAAGTTGTGTTTAAACAGGTTACTAGCAGGCCAGTGTTGTGCCGGTCTGCTGTGCACGTTCGACAGTTGAGTTCCTGTACAAGAAGTCAGTACGTGACATGGCACAGAAGCAGTGACTGGTGGAAGTCCAGGCTGACTTTGGACAGACCATTGTTAACAAGGTGACTGACCAATAAAACAAGCAAGTCTTTGTTAAAGCTAAAGGGCAACACTTTAAACACTCGCTATTTATGATATCTCACATCGTGTGGTGTGGACAGCTGAAATATTTTAAACAACTTTAATTATCAGTGAAGACCATAAGAAACTCCATTGTCAAATTTAATCGGCAGACCAGCGCGCACTGTTTTGCAATGATGCAGGTGGTTCTCGACCAATACTAAACTTTTTAGGCAACAGCTTCGTGAACTTCTCTGCCAAAAATAATGCATCAATGGCTTGTTTTAATAAAAAATCATAGAAGTCTGGTTTTTTGAGACACAGTGTATATAATATGCAAATATTAAGCAATAATGTTATCACAGCAATAAACGAAAACTGACCAAGTTGTTAACATTTGGACTTAACGGTTCAACTTGTCTAGGTCGTTTGTGAGGCTTTCTATTCAGACAGGAAAGAATAGGATGTTTCTGTGCTGATTTGTTGGGACTACTGCATGCCGGTGACTTCTCTTTATCACCGAACGAAAAGAGTAATCGAGACAGAAGATGTCCTGGAGATGAAGGCAGGCTGGAAGTTTCACCAGTACGAGATTGAGGACGTTCTGGCGAAGCAATCACCTGCATTCACATGTGTACATCACGTGTCACATAAATACACATCTGTTTGCATAATATTCTTATACACTTTTTATGCTTCGACAACTTCAATTAGTTACTGACAAAGTCACAGTATTAGACATTTCAAAGAATACTGCTCAAGCAATTATGCCTTTGGATTTCACATGCTATCCAAAGTAAACCTGAAAAATAGCCATAAAATGGTTGTGTGTGTGCTTTACAATGTATGGAGTACACTGGTTCATAGTAATAAAATGTCAGCAATAACAACGTCTGAATTAAAACTAGCATTAACTGTCAAAGAATGAAAATGAAACATTTGAGAACTGACGCCCAAGAGACGATCTGAGTGCTTTTCAGCCTTCCACATGCGTGCTATTCCACGAGTTCTCATCGGCTCCTTAGCACTGGAGGTCTTGCGCAGCGTCTGACGACTCAACTGGCATTCACTACACACAGCACAATGTCAGACATTCATAACTGCATACAAGTATGCCACAGTTGCCACACAGTAGGTACCTGTAGGGATCATCAGTGTCAAATTACTGAGTAGACTGAAAGAAACTAGGATGGTACCTAGTGACAACTAATTGTATGCATCCCACCCCAACACCATCACTCAATCCATCCCTACACTTGGCCGATATGTGGCAACGAAGGCATTCGCAAAATGAAATAAAATTTATCCCTATCTTCATCCAATCTTCATACAAGACATACTAGACTGATAAAAACTGCATACTACCTTAATAGCTGGCATTACAAAGTATAAAACAGCAAGTTAAAACTATATGTCTGTTTTTCCTAAGTTATCACAAGTTTCCTTGTGTCCCTATGCAGTTCTCCAACTAAACCTATACAAAATACACCTAGTAAAAGACCTTCAAAAATATTTTGCAAAATTGCAGTAACTGAGAAAATCAACAACAAGAAAAAAATGACTGATTGGGTGTACCTAAACATGTTCTTATTCAAGTAAAAACACTTAAGCACAGCATGCCTACAATGGTGCTAGATAAGTTTACAAGCTAAACATTTTCAGAAATACTTACTGGATGGCCTTGTCTAGAGCATCAATCCATGAATTGACAGTTCTCTGGTCCGAGAACAAGAGAACAGATTCCTGCTTGCAAGTTATCTGCAACCAGCAATCACAACGCAAGGCATAGTATGCAAAAAATAAACCAATGCTGCAAAGTTAATAAGGGCCTATTAAACAAATTCACTTACAAATAAAACATAACATGCTGAGTTGCAGGAATTTAACTACTTAAGATGGCTGCCATCCGCCATCTTGGATGCTAGATAAAAACTATTCAACACATTGACAGACCCTATTTTCTACCTATGTAACAAAGTCGGCAAAGATATCTTGATCAGTAGCTGAGATATGCTACCAGAACTGAATTCGAAACACGCCTCTGGCTGCGAAATTTTCTACTTCCGGTTCCAATTTTGACACATGTTTTGCTACAGGCCCTTTCTATGTGCGACCATACAAAATTTCAGCCAAACGACACAAAAGACCGATGACTGCTCCCAATGCTCCACTGACAAGGCCTAGCCTCAATGGGTGAAGTGTCAACCCAGAAACACTCAAAATGGTGGAACCGTACTTCTGATCGCAAATCAGATGGCAGATTCTGAATCGGGAAGGCTGGATTCCTACTTGAGTTTCCTAGTAACCATATGTCTAGTTTCAGAGATATTTGCGTGTGACTCACAGATGGAAGGACGGATAGACAATGCGGACCATTACTATAGCTGGCCTCCACATTGTGGCAAGCCAGCTAATAATTTACGACACATAACTAGATTCATGTCAAAGAATCTTACAGAAAAGAGAGTTCCCTGTCCGTTGCTGCCAGCTCCATGACTGTGACCAAACACCCGCTGTACATGACAGTGATGCAGGGGCATGATACAGCAGCAGACAAGTGATGGAGATGCTGATGAACGATGGCTAACACCTCCCCAAGCTCGCACAGCTCCACTTGCAGCACCATCCAGCAGTCGTGGCTTGGCATACATCAGAATGTCTGAGAACAGGAAGAATCTGCGCTCAGCCATTCTGCCAACACTGCTGCGCTTTGACACCTAGACAACAACCTTACACGTCTGATAACAGCAGTAGTATATAATCATATAATCTGAATAAACATCATCAACTGTCAAGAATATGCTAAATGTGTTCTAAACAAACATATATTATCATTTCCAGCTCTCACAAGTATTTATATCTATGTCATACATTTAAATTTATATCCATAAGTTCACAACAAAATTTTCCATCAAAATTTAATCTCTCACAGGCACTATTGAGTATTGAGTTTAGTGATAATTCAAGTGCTGGTAAAACTCAACAAACTGCCTTCGAGATAATAGCACTTTCATTTATCAATGTATAGATAAAATACACAGAAAAGACTAATTCTGACCATAACACTAACTTCATCAAATATTCACATATTTATGCCTATACTACAGATCACAATATAAATATAAATATCACATTGACTAAATTGTGACAACAGATACCTTCTTCAGCTGGCCCTCTTTGATGAAAACTCGACCAGGGACAAGAATGCGTGGTCCAACAGGACAAGACAGACTCTTCTGTATGGCAAGCATACGCATGAAGTTGTCTTGCTGTTTGATGTGATCATTGATGTGATTTGCTACATCAGAAACTTGCCTCACCGCCTCTGCACACCAATTCATTCAATGTTGCCTTGCGTACAATGCCACACTGGAATATGTTTGTTTCACAGCTGAAATGTCCTCATTCAATTTCAATCATTTCAATGTTACTATGGAGAGCAGAAGACATATATTTTGAAAGACAGACCACTAAACATAACAAGCTTTAACAATTTAGTTTTTACTAATATTAAATACAGTTCTTAGAACAACTTTGATAGTTTTAAAGCTAACAGCATATGCTGACTAAATTATGCAATAGAAGACAATATATATTAACAGCACTGAGAAATTACAACAATGATTAAAAACAACTTAATAATTTTAATGATTTACCAGTAAGTGCAGCATAGTCATCATCATCAGGCAAAGTATTCTTCAATAAATCAGTCAACAACAGCCTATACCTACAACAATGCAAATTACCAGTGAAAATCTCCAATATAATGACGTAATGTAAAGGGAGTGAATACTGTTCATGCACCGTTTTACAAACAAATTGCAATCCAATGTTTTCCAAATCAAAGGTAAAATATATGAGTCAAAAACAATTACAAGCAAGTTCTACAAATTTCAACAACAAATGTAAATGAAGCAAATTAAGCTACTGAAATTGCAAGTACAAATTGCAACAAATATTTGAATAAGTAAATCTGCCAGAATACAAATAATGCACTATTAACTGTTTGATTACTTTGGACTCATAGTCTTACTTACAACAACTGCACTGTAGCACTGATCAGAACAGGGCAAATCATGTCACCTCGGTATGCGTTGGACTGGAGTTATCAGCAGAGCATTCAATTTTAATCCATTCATCATAGGCAACTCTTCCTGACGTCTCCGGAATGAAGCAAATTCTGGAAACTTTTGTTCATAGTCCTACAATGCAAGACTGCAGAATGGTCAAGCAATTACGACATGATTTTCTGACGCATTACGAAAACATAAAGTGTGTGTTCACAACTTCACAAGTGCCATAGTCTTTGGTCAGTTGCAAACAGTGTTGTTGTCAAGTAGATTAGGTCACCCTTTTTAGTGTCTAAAGAAGAACTGTGTTGCAAACTGCCTTAAAATTTGTCACATAGCCTACTGACTCTGCAATTCACCGGTATCTATTGGCCACATTCAGACAATTGATTTAACTAGGCTACATGTGTAGGATTGCAAAACCTGAACGTACAGGCTTCTACTAAATAAGTACTGTATCTGTGTTGAGTGACGATTTACCAATTTTTGACGAGTTGTGTCAGTGATGTCTGTTGTTTATTTACAAGTGTTTCTTCCACAGCTCAAGTCTTGTAAAATTTGTTTCTCTGTTAGGAATTATGTTAAACAGTCAATATACGTCTAACTTAGGTAATAATTTTTATTTTTGTTTATCACGATTCAAATTTAACAGTCATTTTTTGATGGGTGTATTAATATTTGTAATATTATTTACCAGCATTGTGCTAGTGTAGAGTTGAACAGATATTGGGTTGCCAAGTTTATGAAAGACTGCATTATGTTACATGATACAGGTAGATTAGGTCACCCTTTTTAGTGTCTAAAGAAGAACTGTGTTGTATAGTCGACTCGATCTAGCTACAATGTGATGTGCTGTTGCACGTTACAACAGCACCTGCACTTGCATTTCTTGCACTTTTTTTGTTACGTACTGATGCATGAGTTTATTACAATAATAACTGATACAAAAATCCTGACATGCGGCACACTAAACCATGTTAAGAAAACTACTACAGACTCGAGCTTTTAAAAACAAAGTGTAAATACCAGTTATCATATTAGAAAATAAAATTATTATATCTCACTATAATTATGCTAGATTAGCTGCCTGTTACTTATTACCAGTCAGCAAACACAAACCAACTAAACATAACATACAAGGCTTCTAACAGTCAATAAACAAAAACTATAACAACTGTGTGAAGAACCATGAGGGCTGCCAGTGCGTGCTCATGATTGTTGGCATATGTTGAATACAGCTTAAGGAATGGCCCAAGCAGGAGGAAGGCCTCTCCAATGTTCTTTGTTGACAGATGCCTCATCAGCTCGCGATTAATGCCAATGATTTCCCGTACGTTGCCAAATATGGCACTAACTGCCTGGCCTGATAGCAAGCCAGAAGCAATCAAAGGATCTTCAAAATTCTGCAACACCGAAAGCAGCAATTACATATAATCAACAAGGATATTACTAATCAAATTACAATAATCTTCTAGTTTTTTTAGCCAGGTTAGTACTGGCATCAGTCATACACAATAATTCTCGACATTTATAGAAGCAGCCACAGCAAAGTACTTTACACCTCTGATGCACTGACTTCTATCCATGCAAACCAGACAGAGACAAGAAAGATAATATACAATATCAGTAACAGCAAATCATGCAACGTTTCTGATTCATGCAGTTTGTGTTATCAGTGAGCGATGTTGAGATTGTTTTTCATCATGCTTAGGCTAATGCAAATGAAACTGAACTGTGAATTCCGCAGCATTCCAAAGCACACCATAATGCCATAAAATTCCACGATGCTTTCAAATTTTAAAGAGTGGCAGGAAATTCTGCAAGCCACATAAAATTATCAGTTTTGTAACTAACATTTTTTCACAACATAACAAAAACACAGAAAGCAGGTCTCAAACCTGGACTATTAACTCCAGATGTCGCTGATAGGTAGCTTCTGTGTCCATCAGTTCCTGGGAAATTCGTTGACGTTTCTTGTTACGTTTCAAAGTGCCACTTATGCCAGCTTTACTGTCAATGTTAGAAGAATTACACTCAGCTCTAGCAGGTGACTCAATGCCCACAGAAACATGATTTGTATGACAGTGACTTACAGAACTAATGTCACATGCAAGTTCGCTTAATTCTTCCGATGATGCCTCAAACTTCTCCAAAATATCACGAGAATTATTACACACACCTTTAGAACAATTGCTGTATGAGATACTGTGATGATGAGCAGTTACTGGAGCATAATCACTTAAAACTGCGTAAGTCTTATAACTGCAACCACTGCTCGGAGCATTTACACTGAAATCACTGTTCAACGTCGACTGGTGAGAATTACATGCAGTGACGTACTTCTGAACACATTTGATATCATTTGTAGAACAAAACACATCAGAGAAACTACAGTTTTCTTCTTCAATTATATCACTTTTGTCTGCTTCACTGAAGACTTTAATACCACAACCACGTCGTCCAGGGGAGCTTGTCAAATTCTTTACTATCAAGACTTCTCCTTTATCACGTCCTTCATTACAGTCATTAACAGAAGCATTAGCAGTATCATAAGCAATACCAATATCATCATCATCATCATTACTACTCTCTTCATCACTGTCAAAGTGGTACACAATGCTACTATCAGACTCACTGCTTGCACTCATGTTATTAGTATCTTCCGAGACAGACTCGACATCATCACGAGCCTTCACAAATAGCCACGTGTCTAGTGGCTCAAAACTCATCCGAGTCGACTTAAATTCTTTCAAATATTCACCAAGTGAGTCGATAGAAGCACGCCCACCACCAATCTGTGTCTCACTATCACTGTTCTCCTCTGTAGCACTCATTTTCTGATTGTTTTCAACAGTGCTATCACATAAACAACAGCATTCAAGCAGCTATAATACACAGCAAAATGTTTGGGTTAAGATTAGGTTAATCTGATGAGGCTACATAGCACGCAATAGTAATGGCCTTAACCAGCCATCTGAGCTAGGTGGAATATGTTTCTTAAATGCTACAATCCAAAGTGCAACATACATATACTTCTGAATACAAGTCCTAAAGGATAACTGTGCCGGAGCTAATTAAACAGCCATGTCGGCCACAAGTAAAATGTGGACACGATAAAACATCGATGTTTATGTAAACACCTTGTCGGTCCAAATACTCCCTAACTCTGACCCTATCTTAACCCCAACTATAAGCCTAGTACTAACCCTAGGTCTAACTAAAATATGCCGGGACAGTTAACTACTGTACTAAGGGGACTAAGCTCTACACTATGAGACCCAGACACTGTATAGCTCCAGAGATGTGGAGAGCCAAAACAGATGTTAA
>Ga0126335_1001906_pt1 | contig 12130 bp, 6 predicted proteins | sample OlaspJWI45metaG_FD_108409 | JGI IMG/M metagenome (GOLD analysis project Ga0126335, IMG submission 108409) | Marine gutless worms symbiont microbial communities from Oahu, Hawaii - Olavius sp. 1 OAHU.JWI-45 metaG | ecosystem: Host-associated > Annelida > Digestive system > Unclassified | place...
CCCTTAAATCCAGCTAGGGGGTCTGGGGGAGTGTTGTAAGCTCCCCCAGCGAAGCCCCGGCCGAAATCGAATTTGGTGAAGTTTAGCCTTAAAATCTTAACCTTAAAATACGGTTTTGTCCACACTTGTTTGCAAATTCGCGACTTTTTTTATTTCAAAATTAGACAAGAATTACTAGACAATAAATGAGTAACATGAAACTAGCAGTAGCCTAAGTTGTTTTCCAAATTCCCCCCCACCCTTGAGTTTTCCCCTTGGCTTGATTTGGATGCAGCTTGCATCCACCATTGTATTGTCCCGGGATTAGAATGCATTTGACCTTGTCATAACATCCTCTCTCGGAGCGTCCGAGCATTAGTCTACAGTATCTTTGTCTAATAATGGAAGCAATGGACACGTACCGGCTGGTCGCATTGCATCTACAGGGTGGCCCAAAAAAGTGCACATTTCCATTTGCTTGATGTTAAATTGATATAGCTGTGTGAAATCTCAGCCGAATTTCATAATTTTTGGCAGACACACCTGAATAGATTCCCAACAAAACAATGCATATACTGTCGTTGGGAATAGTTGGGAATCTGTTTAGGTGTAAGTCTGCCAAAAATTATAAAATTCGGTTGAGATTTCACAAAGCTAAATCAATTTAACATTAAGCAGAGGGAAATGTGCAGTTTTTAGGCCACCCGGTATACGTGCTGCGTTGATTGCTGTGCATGTAGTCATTTGTCCATCTCCGTGACGTCGCCGGTTACCTTGACAACAACGCACTGATCCATCAGTCAATGTAATCACCGAGCACTTGCACTGGAGAGAGCTAGCCTGTGCCACAGGGAAGGTATAAAATGCAAACGTGTGAAAACGACAACACTCAAGTAGCCCTAACAGTAATTCTAACCCTAACCCTAACCCTAGCCTTACGTACTTACGTGTTTAGCAAACGCACGGTTCATACCGTTTGCGGGTAAACGCGTGGGTGTGCAAGTAAAACTATGAGATCCCTCACAACGCGTGCCGTACCTCAGCGCTTTAGAGGTGGGTTTGCCAGTAATAGGCGCTAGGCCTATATCACGTGTCCGCACCTCTACCTTCATCTTTCTGTGTTAACCTTTATCGCACTTTCGCATTTTACACCGGCACAGTGCCACACACGAGGGTGGCCACGCACGAAGCAAGAGAAAGAGAGATGGCGTCATTTGGATCGTCAGTCGTCCGACAGACGGAAGATGTTTGTCTGTCTCTGTGTGTCGCTTGACGTTTACGTATGAGAACGAAACCTTGTTTATGCCCGATTCCCGGTTCTACTTAGGCCTAGCTCTGCCTGTCTTCGCCAATCGCTAGTCAGTAGGCTACATATATACATAACGCACATACATTGGTCTTATGCGTCGACGGGGCGGGTATCAATGATCATTGTGACTGGGATTTGTTGTGAGCAAGGAGACCAGTGCGTGAACGACATACATCAGTTGGCAGATCTGACTCTGGTAAATAGCGGCGCAGATGTTTGATCACGTCTTGTCTCCAACTCATGGACACGTCGTGCTTCAAAGTCTTGTATTGCTGATTTGTACACATGGATCGCCAGTCTGTTCTGTCATTTGCCAGCGTTTCGCACACCACATACATAGAGAGTATTTGTATGGCGCTTTTAACACACGGGACTCCCGTCGAACAGCAACGACTTCTACTGTGTGAATACTATTGGCCACCTTCGCCTTCGTGGAAAATCATTCCACAGTCGAGAAACTCGTAGCAGACGAATGCGGGAAAACTTCGCCCGAGTTTATTTTCTCTTCGATTAGTTTAGTGATGTTTACAGATTTTTAGTTTGTTTTGATTTTATTCTATTATGCTCGACCACTCGTGGATTACTCTGTATAGAGGCCGTGATTTCAAGAAAAGTTGTAAGTCATTCAGGTGTAATTTTTTTAGCGAGCGTATTTTCAATGTATGGAACAGTTTACCAGAAAGTGTTGATCTCTCTTGTGCATTCTATCTGCGCTTATTGTACGGTTTTTTACGAACGAACGAATAAAGAAAAATAAAACTAGAAACACAACGCATCGCCGATCGAAGGCAATGCAAAGGCTAACCCGCAGCAAACTGGCATAATTCTGCACAGATAGCTAGCCGCTTTCCTACAGGGTGCGCCAAAAAACGCAAAAAATACGATTGCAAACTTTCAGAAAATTCGCACTGTCAAGTTTGTAACTGTATCATGCCACCGATAGAGGGCGCAGCTAAAAACTATAATATAGATGCACAACTACATTCCTTGCCCTTTGCAAAGACATCATAAGTTTGCCTAAAATTACATGCTATATACTGGTTTTGGTACGCACAATCTTAACAATTTCGACCCATTTTTGCACTAGTACAGATTTGATATGGTGCTGTGTCCGTATGCATAGAAATAAACGAAAAAATTTACATAAGTGGACATCTACAATACAATAGCTACAAGACGCTGCCGGTGGAATTTTATTTATAGGCTGCTTATAAATGGTCCAAGTCGTGTGCACAAACTTTTCGGCAAGATTTTGAAAAACTTTTAGAATTTTTGCCGATTTCAGCGAAAATTGTGGCGCTGCCTAACATTTTAGTTCAAAATGACGCTACCGCTTCAAACTATTTCAAACTGTTTCTTACTCTAAAAAGCGCCCCATCCAAATCAAGCCAAGGGGGAAACTCAAGGCTCTGCGAGACCAAAATATTGGAAAATAGGCCACACCCACCGTGACAAACAAACACAAAACGAAGCACAAAAACTCTCTTATTTTCGTTCTCGCGTCGCCGTGCGTACACCGATCTACACCAAACTTGGCTTGTGGATAGAGGACATTCGTACCATTTTTACCTTGACGATTGTTTTGGGATCCGACCTTAGTTTTTGGGCTTGGGGCCCAGAAATTTTTGGGAGAAGTGACCGAAGCACGGTTTTTCAGTTATAAATCCCTAATTTATGAATCAAATCTCACCGAATTTTAAATGAATGTGGGAAGTATAGCTGCACATAAACTGTGTGAATTTCAGGAATATCGGTTGTGGGGCAAAAACGTATACCTGTCGACAGAAAATCCCCAAACATGGGCCGATTGAGGTCCGGTCATGCCTGCAGTTTTCTGCCGGTAATGAATTCTATTCAGTTGCCTGTCTTTTTGCACCTGGAATTCGAGATGGGTAAGTTCGGCTCAAAGTCGGTCGATATCTTGTCTGTGGCGATCATGTCACTAGGCTACTACGGTATGCTTGCTGCAAGGCGACGACGTCATTAACCGACGTAAGCCGACAGATACAGCGACGGCGAACTCCTGTAGCTGTGTCGTTTAATAGAGTTCGGCTTTTGACCAATGCACTGTCGTAAAAAGCCGCAGCTGGCGTCAACGGCATATTGAAACAGAACGTAGATAATAGCAGATATGCCTGCAGACGGTGCTCCGACAGCGTTATGACTCGCGAGCTCGCGTCCATGCTGTAGGCTACGCAGTAGCGGATCTTCTTTTCTCCCTTCCATCGTCTATCTGTTCCCCCTTTTCCCCTTTTCTTTCTTCTTCCTGCCGCGTAACGGCTGTAAGCTCTCCATTCGGGGCACGGAGCGTACAGGCGGTCGAAGCGTCTTTTCTGCGAGTCCAGAAATCGTGTCTGGTGGCATCTGAATGCGGCTGTTTTGTGTGACACGAAATGTTAATACTGAACTTGAGCGTGAGATGGCCCACGCGGTCCATCCCTGGATCTGCCAGTGGCTGTACAGTATACAGTAGAGTAGAGTGTCGGTCGGATAATTTGTAAATCAGACACCGTGTGCCTGTGGTCACGGTGCGGTGTTAACAGCACTTCGCTATACAATGTCGCGATAGACATTCCCGATACGATGCTAGCGTTTTCCCGGATCGTCGTGATGTTTTTCATGTACCGCTAGCACTTTGCGGGTGTGTTTGGGTCTAGATGGTGACAGTGATACGGCAAGGAATTCGAGAGATTGAGTGCAAAACTTGCCGGGGAAACCTGGAGAAAACCAGAACAAAATTTTAACGGGAATTTAGGTAGCCTAGAGTCTCTAGTGAGAAAAGGTTAGTTTACTTGAATTTGCGTAGCTTGGCCAATTCCGCTTTCTGACCAGACTTAGTCCAAGAGGCACATGCTCCTGCGTCTTCCGTGGCTACGCAACTCGGTGTAACTATATTTTTTCTTTTCTTGTAGATCTCCTGAAAATAGGCAATAATTGTTATTTGTTATGTTGCAAATCATTAACTGCAGAGTGAGTGAGATCTCATTTCAAAATTCTCAATTAAACTGTGTCTGGGGGGAGCACAAACCTGCGCGCTGCCGTTGTTTTGAGACCGTGATCTTGCCCCATGATTTGCCCCATGACCTTGAAACTCGAAGGTGACCTAGACATTCCAAAGATGTACATCCACACTAAAAATGAAGTTGTTAGCTTAAGGCATACAAAGCTGAGTGCTTGGATTTACAAAATACGAAAATGTGCACCAAGGTCAGAGGTCAGGGTCAAAATGTCAAAAGCTCTAAATCACTTCTAGCGTTACCGTAACAGGTATTCCGATCAAGTCCCAGCAATTTCCGACAAATAATTTTTGAGTTGCACGCTACCGCTTTTTCGCTGCCTTAACCCTTGACCTTGGAGCCATGACCTTAAAACTCAAACGCGATCTAGATATTGTGAAGGCGTATTTCCAAATATAAGCTGTATAAATAGTCTCCATACACGGACTAGGTCAGAATTTTTCAGTGAACGCGTCATTACTGTATGGAATGAATTGTCTGTCTCCACTGATTTTAGCACAATTACTCGTTTTAAAGGTAGTATTTTAAATGCCGATTTCTCTGATTATCTCGTATGTTTTTAACTATGTTCTGTTCTGTTGTACATCTTTTTGTATTTTATGTGAGTGTTTTTACTGTACATCACTAGCAGCAGCTGTAAGTGCACTATGTGCCTTGCTGTCCAGTCACACGTATCGGTGTCCATGTAACTGCTTGTACTTGTTTTATGACAAAATAAATAATGATGATGAAGAAGAAGAAGAAGATGATGATGATAAATTGCTAGATCAAGCCATTTAACAGTTATAGCTTGAACTGAAAAAAATACGATGAGAGTTCTCGAGGTCAAAGGTCAAGGTCAAATGTCAGCAACTTCTAACACTTCTAACACTTCTAGGTTCACCATGGGACATACTCCTACCATGTTACATCAATTTCTGACCAGTAGTTTTCGAGATTTTGTGCGGACAAACAGACACACGCGCACACACACACAGACGCCGCCAAAACAATACCTGCTTACTCAGCATAGCTGGCGCGCAGGGAAAGATCTGCTTCATTTGCATCTTGTGTTTCCAATGCGGAACGGCTGCAGGCTGTTGAGCACACAGACTGTTGCGAATCTGTTCTGTTCTGTGTGTTTTATCTGTCAACCGGTAAGCGTCTATGAATAATACATCGCTGCTCGTAACATCCGGCGACCTCGTCCGACACTGAACGACATGAAATTGTAAAGCGTTTCCTGTCACTAACTAGCGGAGCAATGGTCTCCTGTCTCCGATAATCTGCCGTGCAGTTCTACTTGGTCACTGGCCTGCCCAACCGACCGCTAAATCCATGACATTACCCCGGATTTGGCGACAATTCGCGTCTCGATCTGTCTACGAACGAAACAAGACAAACGTTAACAGTCGAGTTAGATTAGAACTGCGGAACCGTTGTGGTGTAGTCGTAAATACATGACCGAACGAAATGAACGCGGAACAAACCGGAAACAGTGAACTTTTTTTACGTCGACGACTTCATTACGAACCAGCCGACCGTTCAACCGTAACTTATTGCCTTCCATTGCTCTTTCAATCTCTCGGCGTACCCACACGACCGGCTCTGGTCTGGTGAGAATAACAATGCGATATACAGAGTGGACCAAAATAAGTGAGAACATGCATGAGCAGCATGACACTCTTTCGGTTGTAGCTTTGTTAAATCTCAACGAATAGACTAAACACAATCCTTTCACTGCTGGAACGGTATAAAGTTTCCCATACATTCCATGTAATACTTCTCACCACACCTTAATAGTGTTGCCGCACTACCGCGAAAGGATGTTGATAATCCGTTTAGATTTGACAAAGTTATAGCAAAAAGTGTGGTGTTCCCACTCCGTATAGCGTATACTGCGCAACGTGTGGCCCTTGACGTATAGCCGACTAATTACTTACTTGAAGATACACGTAAAATTTCACTATGTTTTACTCAAATATAATTAATCAAACAATCATTTTCCCCAAAACGTCGGTGCAATAAAAGCAGAAAAACAACCAGTAAACAATAGCAAGACGAAAAAGCTCTATACGGTACCAGGTACAAGGTAACCGGGTGCTGAAATTACATGTACGAAAACAAGTGCCGTGCCCAGAGTAAGTTGGCGAATGCTGCATTGAATCCCTAAATTATCCCTTGCTGCGGCGGATCGGGACCTCGTCTAATACAATGTACCTTGGGTCCTCTAGAGTCTCCAGTCCGAACAGGACCTCGATCCGTCTAGCTGTATTTGCTGCTTTAGGCACGTGACAAACTGACGGACAGATACACCACGCTACAGGGTCATCGATCGCAGTAGGCCGCATCTTATGCATCCAATGCCGCCTTAAAAGCAGTCTTTGCGGAAGCATAATGTAAAATGGACTGAGTGTTGCTGATGCAGGCGGACTTTGCGTCGATGCACGTGACATCGTCATCCGACGGCGGCGCCATCGTCAGCATCCGACTCAGCAGACCTGCAGGAAATAACGCCATCCAGTAAGCAAATCGATGTCTTATAATTTCAGCTTTCACTCAGCCTCTCGCACTGCATGCAAATAGAAGAAGTTAGGAGAATGGAATTTCATCTGTATAACTGCTAGAAGCTCTATTTACATTGCACACGATACGACACGACTTGTCGCTGACTGCTCCGTAATTTGATGGAAACTTGTCGCCGATTTGTCGCAGACGTCAGCTATAAGTCCGTGAGAAGTCCGTAACTTCTCCGCAGAGAGGTTAATTACAGGGAAGTTGTAATGTAAATTGGACAAACGACTTGGCAACAAGTCCACGTCGGATTTACCAAATTTCTACAAAGAAATCGTTACTATCTAATTTGGGCCTTATCACGAATGTAATTTGTGGCAAAATAATTAAACTTGTGCTCAAGCTTTTCACTGCCAATTAGCCCCAAGCACGACACATTATTGTCTCAAAATTCAGACACAGCAACCTCACTGAAGGATGTTACTGTATTACCAACATCAAACGCTCCGAGATGCCTGATATAGAGTTGAACATACAGTTGAAAATGAAGAGTCGTGTACACTGTGTCCGGGATAAAAATACCGAATCTCAACGAATCCTAACAAAATTGCGTACACTCTATTCTGAATATATCTTTGAATATAACCACAAAATTTCGTTAGAAAATATTCTTTAACAGTGGACTTAGTAATCTTCAAATATCGAAGACAAAATATTTCAGTTGCCGCAACGTTTATTAGTGCAGTCACTGGTCCGGAAGTGACGTTTGCTGACAGACATGCTCCTTTCTACAGGGTGCGTGAGACCCAGCAACTGTTAACCAGACTTCATCCAACTCTCTGGCCAGCCAACTGCCCTGTTAGACTACCGCATCTGCGAAAGCAGCACCAGCGTGTGTACCGCAGCCGGATTGATGATGTCGCCCAGCTGAAGTCTCGTTTGATCGAAGAGTAAGAACATTTCAACCACATGATCAATTGGTCATCGACGAAGCAGTCAGGCGGTGACGTTCGTCTTCAAGCTTGAGCACGCGGAGGATATTTTGAACACAGACTTTAAATATGTGTGACTTTTGCACTTTGACAGACATGATTAAACGTTGCCAATAATTGACACTTAATGTTTTCGCGTGATCTCGCTAAACTTGCTATAACTATTGCAAACGTTGACATTATTGGTGCAGAATTTGGTTAAAATCCTATATTGTTTGCCGGAGTTATGAAAATGCATATTTATTATATTCAGTGGTTTATTTTTTCGCGGACACACCATAATCAAGATGTCATAAAGAAGTAGGTTGAGAGTGTGAAATGTGAAATGCTGCGGTCGTATGGCTTTGACGCTTTGATTTAACGATTCAATGTCGCACTTCCTATAAGCAGGCAGGTGGCTGTAGCGTTACCCATAAAACAGCCATAAAGTGCTTGCTGCGTCACACGGGAAGAGGACCACCTGCAGCCTTGTCGACCTCAGCTTGCTCTTCGGTTATGATCATCACCGATGTGCTGCTGTTTTCCAATCATTGATATGTGTCATGTAGACATTTTAGTCAGCTCCCTTATTCATGTCGACAAACTTTTCCAAGTTACATTTTATGATTATCCTCTTTCTCAGCGGGTGCAGTGTTTTACCTCATTATTACTTTTACTTTTTTGATACCCTTTAAACTTTTCTTCGCGATTACCGATTGTGTTGCGCCGGCAGAGTATGATGTGAAGAATCTGTGGACAAGTTAAACTCACTATGCCTAGAGGAAACGTTATTGTTGGAGTTGTTTAACTGATGATACAACAACAAGCATCGACTGTGCGTGCAGGAGTTTCCAGCCGGATATCGTGCTGGTGCGCCAACACGCACGTGACGCCACGGACAACTGGAAACACATCATCATGGCGCTGCACTATGGCGGCGTGCCCAGCATCAACTCACTGCATTCCATCTATAACTTCCTCGACAAACCCTGGGTGGTGAGTAGTAGTAGCCGCAGCAGCAGCAGAAATCACTAAATAAAATGTCAAAAATCAAAGCCAGAAGAGAAAGATGGATCAACTGTCGTGGCTATGAGCAGGCTAAAATGTGGAATTATAGATAACTGAAAGAGAAACGATAATATAGCTAGGTCTTTCTGCTGTCAGTCGCATCCAGTAACTGTAAACAAAAAAGATTGTCCGCCCGAAAACGCAAATGTGATTCGTCAGGCCGTGCCACTTCTAAATACCAGTTTATTACTTTTGTTCAACTAGAATCAGCAAGTAAGAGTATAGCATTGTATCACTTTACATGTACGTGTACATGCCACGTGAAGCTGCATGTTACGCATGTTTTGAATCGTAAGAGCCATGTCAGACGCTCCAGAAATTTCCTGAGCTGGAAAGCTCCTCAGTGAAGTCCGGCGATGGTCTTACGTTGAATCTGTCTAGTGCATTTATATGCGAGTATTTATGTATTTAAATGTATTTATATGTCTCATGTATTTGTATGCGAGTGTTGTCTATGCATTGCAGTTTTCGCACCTGTTGCGCATCCAGCGTCGTCTCGGCAGTCAGAAATTTCCGATCATCGACCAGTCGTTTTATCCCAACTACAGCGAGATGATCAACAATCTCTGGGTCAGTACTGTCTAAGCGTGTAGGGCGCTGGAAGTCTCACGTCGCGGGTTATTAGTGACATAGGCACGTCGACATGCTCTTGCAGTAAGTCACAATGCTGGGCCGGTTACTAAAGACGACAGTTTGTGCAGTGAATAAGGCAAACTGCTCCATGCACAGTAATAACTCAGTTCCGGCGTCTTATAAGGTATATATGAATATACCGGACATCCCGGACGATGCAATAAATAATTAACTGTGTGGTCCAATGAATAGCCAAGTAGCCAGTGTCGACATCTTGTACACAGCAGCGAAAAAAATGAAGAAAAACAGTCGAAACGCGCTGCTCGTAAACTAGAGTCTTCGTAGTTTTTAGGCCGCATCGATTACACGAGATGCGGACTATTGCAATCGATGATCCCGTAGCGTGGGCGTCTGTCTGCCAGTCAGTGTCTGACACGCGGGAAGGCTGTGCAAATACGGCTGAACGGATCGACGTCTTGTTTGGGATGGATACTATTGGGGACTCAAAAAACATTGTATTAGCTGTGGGTCCCTGTCCTCCACGGCGAGGGGGGCGTGTTTAATGTGACCTGTCGCCAAATTAATTTGACCACTTGTAAAAAAACTGCAAATGCCGGAAACAGTTCAGGCAATTAATTTGACAATATCATCATCATCATCATCATCATCATCATCACCTATTTGTCATAAAACAAGTAATATGCGTGTAAGACGATCGTGTTGTTTGTTGCAGATGGTTATGCAGAAATTTCCGGTGGTGGTGAAAATCGGTCACGCTTATGCTGGCATTGGGAAGGTATACGTTCATGTTCTGTTATAATTTAGGATTTAGTTACGAAACTCGTCTTATCCCTTTTTAGGCTGCATGGAATGCGTGAGATGTGGACCATTGCGATCGATGATTCCGTAGCGTGAGCGTCTGTTAGTCATTTAGTCTGTCTGTGACGCGGGCGACTGTTCTCAAATTCTTACCCATTCGCAGACGGTGCCACTTCGATGCAGCCGTTACTACATTACTGCCGCCTCTTGTTATGAATGGATTAGTGCTGTCTGGCTAATAAAATGTAATTCTTTCTTTGCTATCTGACACTGGCCTGCCCAGGGCGTTAATCTGGCTCTGTGTTGTCAGCGTGAATGTGAGAGTCAGTCTTCTGTGTGTAATTCAATCAATGCCGGTTCAGTTGTGAGGACGAATAACTTGTGTGTTGTGTGCAGCGGTGTGTCACTGTCCTGAGACTTAGATCTTATTACGAGACTGACCTCAGACCAACAAAATCTAGTCTTGGCGTTGGCCTTGTAAACACTGTGTCAAAAAACTGTAGATTGTTGCTTGCAAAGTTGCCGTGAATGATGTGTACTGAACACGTTAACGACAGACGCTAGAAACGGAGCCAGTTACAAAGAAATATACTGCATGTAGCGTGGTATAGCGCAATCGGTAGAGGCGAACTTCTGAGTTGTCATCGTGGGAGTTTAACTTCCAGCCAGACCCCGCTGCGCTGTTGTAACTTGTTCAATTTATTTAGACCTATGTGCCTCTTTCACCAAGCGGTGTAATTTGATACTGGCTTAACGGCTGGAGAGTGAGCTGACACACCACACGATGCACTAGCCCCGTGTCTGTGGTCTCGCGGTGTAAGCTTTTGTCTGGATGAGGTCTACACGGTAACGGAGATCAACGCCGCCCAGTGGACTTTACTTACTTTCTTACTGTGCATTATTAGGCCGCATCGAATGCACAAAGTACATCATGCGGACTATTGCAACCGATGATCCCGTATCGTGATGTGTCAGTCTGTCTGTTAGTCACGCAGTTGCGCTGTGAAAAAACGGCTGAACGGATTGAGGTCTTGATCGGGGTAGAGACTCCTAGGGACCCAAGGCAAACTGTGTGATTCCCCTATGGCGAGAGTGGTTTGATGCGGCCTTCACCAAATTACTTTGGCAGCATCGAATAAATAAGATACAGACTATTGCGATCAATTATTCCGTAGCGTGGATGTTTGTCAGTCTCTCAGTGTGTCTGTCTGTCTGTTGACGGCCCAAGACACATTGTGTTACACGGGGGTTCCGATCCCCCTCCGGAAATGGGAAGGTAGGGGTGATAATTTCGCCCACTGTGCAGAATACAATCATGTTTTTCCGACTCATTCGCCAGATAGCGGGCGCCTTATTCGATGCGGCCTCAGCTATATTATTTTAGCCACTTGTTATTTTATTTTTATTTAGCTGCCGGCAACGAAGTTGCCAGAGGCTATATGTTTTACCTCTGAATCTTCTTGTTTTTTAGTCAACCGCACTTAATATTACGAAACTGCTTACTGTCATCGGGTAAAAAGTATAGCAACGTATAGAACCGAGGTGTGGCACGAATAATCCCTACAGATCTTTCTACCAGCCATCCCCTATTTTTGGCAGGGAGTCAAAAAGTTCGAAATTTTTCCCCGATGTTCGACTCAACTCGCATTCCGAGCACTGTGATTTGAAAACAGAGCAGAAAATCAAAAATCCAAAACAATATGCATAGCGCCGATGTCTGGACTCTCATCTGCCGCAGACGCCGTACATCGAGGGCCACCCAACTCCGAAACATTTGCTTAAATATTGCCCCTAAAGTGCGACAATTGGAAAAACGGTTACGCCGATCTAACTCAGCCGCCGCACGTGGACAGATTACGTTCAAATTTCACAAGATGGCTCCGTGGCTCCAGGGAAGATGC
>Ga0126335_1001907_pt1 | contig 12124 bp, 6 predicted proteins | sample OlaspJWI45metaG_FD_108409 | JGI IMG/M metagenome (GOLD analysis project Ga0126335, IMG submission 108409) | Marine gutless worms symbiont microbial communities from Oahu, Hawaii - Olavius sp. 1 OAHU.JWI-45 metaG | ecosystem: Host-associated > Annelida > Digestive system > Unclassified | place...
CCGCCTCAAAACTTATCTCTTTTCCCGATCATTTCCTTCCTAACTGTTTTCGGTTTCTAGTTCTGCACACCGTGTATAGTAGTGGTTTAGCAGTATTTGTACTTTAGGCCACTGTAAATAACTCTAATGTAATGTAATGTGCAGGCAGTAGCATGTACAAAAGTCAAGACTAGGAATACGGCTGCCGTGTCCCTAGTATGTCCTCGTGTCAATTTTGATGCGCGTGGCTGGTTAGGTGGGTGTGTCCGATGAGAGAAGTGTTGTGGTTACTATTTGATTTTGATTAAGTGATTAACTGATTTATCTTGGCATCTGCTGATATGGCAGATACTGCTTGTGCCGGTGATGACGCATTTGTCCTGTTGACAAGGGATAGCAAAACAAGTTGCAAAGTTCATTTATTTGGTATTACGTTATATGATTACTTGACTGCTTTATTACTTGTGCTTGTACTTGTAATTGTAGACGACGGGCTGTTGAAGCTGAAGCTTTAAAATTTAAATGTCCCACTCTGCACAAGTTTCTAGCTTCAGCCATTCTGGAGATATGAGGGGGTCCCAAAATTTAACAGTGGGCCCCCCTCGCCCTCTCTGTGGGGGATTATCGACCCAAGTCTAATGCAGTGTTCCATAGGCCCCCAAGTGTGTTCACTTCGAACAGCATCTTGATCTGTTCAGCCATTTTTGCACAGTGAGGCAGACACTGCAAACATTGGTAACAGTAGTCTCATCTCATGCATTAGATGCAGCTAAAAAGTGAGAACCGGTCTCTTTTTTGCCTGTAACTTTGTCAGTGTCAGTTGTTAACCGATTTGCCAAGTTCTTTCACTGTTTGAAAGAGGAAGGAATTTCCAACAACAGTCGCATAATACTTTTTGCAACACCTTAAATATGTTGCTGCACTATCTTGTGAAGTTACTGATATGTTAAATGTGCTGCAAATCTGGAAAAAATGAAAAGAAAATGCATTGATTCTGCATGTACTGAATACAAATTATCTAGCTTAGTTACTTGTTACTGACTTACGTATTACCTCTTTTTTGGTTCTTATTAAATATTTTTTGAAATAGCAGATATTTTATTTTAACAGGCCTCGCCCCCGGCTCACTGTGCATGCACCACGGTATGACTTTTTAAGCAGGTACATGTAATGCCCTTTTCATTTGACCAAGTCTACTTCTTGGATTTCAGTCTGGTCCACTGCAAGACATGGGGCGTCATCCACAAGCGAGTTTATCAGCCACGGTTGTATGATGTCGATGAACTGAAGAGTGCGTTGCATAGCAGCACTGACTAAAGCATTATTGACAGTGCAATTGGTGAGTGTCGTTGGCATCTTTAAGCATGTCTGCAGCATATAATATGTACTGTGAGCAACTGTCGTAACAGTATCAGTATCTATTTATTAAATTTTTTATGCTTATGGTGCACTTTTAAGTAGCATGTTATGTAATACAGCATGAACACGGATTTCTAACACTTCCCAAGGTAGTGCAGCAACATATTTAAGGTGCAGTTGGAGGTATTAGGTGATTCTTATTGGAAATTTTTTTACTATTTCCAGCAGTGAAATTTTTTTTTTTAAATCGGTTTAGATTTGACAGAGTTACAGGCAAAAATAAGACACCAGTTCTCACTTTTTTGGATCATTCTGTACACATAAACAGAATTATATATATAGAAGTGTCCACATTCAGTCACACACATGCACAAGGATGTGGATGGTTACATCAGCAGTGACACTGTTGTCCGTGCAACGTCAAATGTTCAGCAAGCACTGCATTTGTTTTTTCATTGCTGTGCACCTGCAGCTGATAAGCTCGCTGCTGGATGACACCCCATATCTTAATAAACCAGACTGAGGTCTGGACTGTTTGGTGTCCACAGATCTGGTCAAATGAAAGAACTGTAGCCTGCTTGAGAAGTTGTACAGTGTCATATGCCCAATGTGCAAGGCCGGTGTCAACATTTAGACCTGTTTACATGAAACAGTCCGTTATTTCAAAGAATATTTAGCAGGAACCATAAATGGAAGTAATAAGTAACTCAGTCAGTCAGTCAGCAAGATTTATTACGATAGATGCATGTAAAAATCAATGCATTTTGTTTGCATTCTTTTCCAGATTTGAGGCAGATTTGAACTGTTTTAACTTCCCAAGGTAGTGCAGCAACATAATTAAGGCATGGTTGGAAATATTACATGACTTTTATTGAAAATATGTTGTGCTCTCTCACAGCAATGACAGAATTTTGATAATTGGTTTAGGTTTGACAGAGTTAAGGTCGATTGTATTTCCGGGGCTACTTTTTTACTCACCCGGTAGATTAATGCAATGGTCATTCCGAAAGATGACTGGCCATACGATGGGACACCTCGAGCATTCACGTGGCCCGTCGTGGTTGATAAGCAGTACTTGTAATTGCAGCTGGTGCTAGGAGTTGTTCAATAATGCTTTAGCTGTCATCTGGTCATGACTGATTGGCAGTAATTATATCATGGTTTTTAACAACATGTGTTGTGTTGGATTTGTTGTATCATAGGTGCAACTCTTACTTCGTGGGTGAACCAGGGTGAAGAGTTTATTTTTGTGAGGTAAGTTATTCTTTTGTTAATAAAATGTCTACTTTTATATGGATGCTCTAATTGTATAGGCCTAATGTGAAAACAGCATAAACTGCATGTCACTTAAATAGTATATCTGACTAACTGTATGTAGGGCTGGACTAGGCCCAGCCTTCAATTTTAATGCTTTTTAATTTTTTAAACAATTGCCAAATTTAATTTATAGCACATCATTAATGCTGATCTATTTCTGTGCATGAGCCAGTATTAATGGTTATCATTTTTAATGGATGATCTTTTTTCTTTGATGTTGTCCTTTCTGCCATATTTTATAGGATTTTTATTATCTAGTTTATGTCTAGTTTATTGGTTGTTTTAAGCTCTAAATTTGTTGCTTTTACTGCTGTAGCTTAATTTTGAACCTGGTGTATGGTGGCTTGTTCATTTTGGTGGCTGTGAATGATTAGCAATGTGTTTGATATTTAAACAGTAAGAAGTCAAAGTTTGATAACAAGACTGCAATTCGTGGAGGAATTCCTGTCGTATTTCGTCAGTTGAGTTTTCAGTGTGTTCTGTTTGACCAGATTTTGCATATCCTTAATTTTAGCATTCTTTTTTTGCAGTTATTTTTTGCAGATGCAGACTATCGTGAAAACTTGTGATACTCACTGTATCATTTTTTGTGCAGTTAACATTGTTTGGGCATTATTGCATGTCAATTCAGAAAATGTAACGGTCGATTTATTTACTCTTTAATTTAGAACATTTACTATGACTGGTTAGCTTTATTTATATCATAGTAGCATTGCATGCTTGAAATTTTTTATGAAAGATGACACTGAGCCTAGTTAATTCAATCTTATATACATTTTGTTATTTGGACATTCTATTGGTTGAAACGACATTTAACTTAAGTTGGATGTGCATGAAACATTGAAGTTGCCTTTTCAATTAAGTCCTGTGAATATTTGTAAAGACTTGTAAACATTTGTTGAATTTTTATACTGTAATGTTCAAGATTTGGTACCTGCTAATCTGTTGATAGAAATGTGACAGCTTTTTAAATGGCTTACAGTGCATCAGTTTAGATTTAAAATAAATTGGCTTTTATTGTATGTACAAAACTACATTTCTAACGAGCATTTGTATTGTTAAAGCTAACTTTGGTCCTTGGAAACTTGGACCACAGCATGGATTTGCTCGAACCAGTGAGTGGAAAGTGAGCCAACCTGCTAGCAAGGTAAGACATTTCAGGTACTAAATCTGAGGCATGTGTTGGGTTTAAGGTCTAACTGTTAATGCATGAAATTGAAAGAGACTGCGATTCCCAGTTCAGTTGATGGTCATTTGTTTGTCTACCAAATGCTCCCAGAATTGTTCTTACATGTTGCATACTGCACATTTGTTAGTTTTAACTTTAGCAAAATTTCTTTGTTAGCAGCCTTATTACCATGCTGCTCTGCATTTTGTAACAGTGTAAAGTAGTAATATATGTAATATTTTTTACATTGCATTTTTGGGTGTTAAAATAGCCTGCATTTATTTATTTAATTCAATTTTTATGTGGCCTATCAGAGATAAAAAAGCTACTTGCGCGTCAAGAAGTTTGCTCATCTCTGTTTGTGTTTATGTTTATTACTGTCGTTCCCTGTGTGCACTAATCTGCATGGCATGTGTTCACTAGAAGGAAAACGGTGACGTTGTGGCTTCGTTTGCTCTTGAAGATAACGAGTATTCGCGGTCACTGTGGAATGGGAACAAGTATACTCAAAAATTTCTTGCACACATGTTTGGCTTTTTATGAATATATTCTGTAGTGTTATGTGCATAGCAGTATAGAGACTTAAGAGTCTTAAAATGCAATCATGCTTTTGGTCTGTAAGAAGTCTTGAGTTGGTAAACTTTTCTGAAGATGGATTATTTTTCCACCAACTACATGAAGTTTATTATATGCATATGTAAGAGCATGAAGGTAATTCTTGCATGGAACAGTAATCGGATAGTACTAGAACTTGTTGTACAGAAAAGCAGCATAAAATTTTGATATTTTATTTTGTTTTCTATGTTACATTGCATTATGTAAATGTTATTTAATTCCATGCCCAGTGATGTCTTTAAACACACTGCTTGGAATGATATATGTTTTTATATATGGTACTGTTAAATTAATGCTAAGGGTAAAGTAGTTAAACGAAGGAATTCAGGTATTGGTCTCATAGTGCTGTTCAGAAACGTACGTAAGCGAATATGTCTGTATGTATTATTAGGCTGCATTGAATGAATGAAATGCTGTTGCCACTGATGGCTTAGCATGTCAGTCTGTCACACAGTTGCACCTTGCAAACAAATGGCTAAACGGACCAAAGTCCTGGTTGGGATTGAGACTCCTAGGGTTCAAGAAACATTGTATTAGATGGAGCCTCGACCCCTCAGTGGTGAGGGGGAGGGGGAATATTGCCTGTTGTACTGTACAGCTGTTCTGACTGATTTGCATTTGCCAGATGGTGCCACATTGATGCGTCCAATGCTACGTTACTGTAACCACTTGTATATTTTGTATCCATATTTTGTATTTGTTTTGTCGTCAGTTTTATGGACGAATAATGGTTCACACTGGTAGATAAATGTATAGGCTAGTGCAGAGAGTAATTCTGTGCTGTATGCTGTAGGTTCAAGGTAACGTACACGATTGTGCTTGGAGAAAACAGTCTTCAGACATCATTGCATGTCATCAATAACGGTCTCAGTTTGTTGTTCATATTTGATATTCCAGTTCATGTAATTTAGCTTCTCTAGATAGTAAACTGCTAAAGGTGTTGGTGCAGTTATAAATAATAGCGATTAGTGTACCTGTAAGCCAATTCTTAGATGTGGGAGGTCAGTGTGTGGCCAACATAATTGCATATTTGCATGATATGGACAATGCAAAGAATAAAAAAAATTAAACCAAAAATCATAGACAAAATCTGTCAACTGATTTGAAAGGTAAGAACATTCTTGGATAAATTTTGTATTGCTCAAAAATGAAAAGCTGTTTTTAAATTTTGCAATAAATGGACCTTTTGACATGGAATTACACAGCAGTGAACCACCAGCCCGTCTTCTGTTTGAGTCTAATCATGAAGTTGTTTGTTCCTATGTTTGTGGTTGATAAGTATGTTAGTGGTTTTTATCATGTTTTAGGAAATGCGGCATTTGATTTCACCTGTCTGCTGCACACTTACTTCCGAGTTCCTGACGTTACAAGAGCTGCTGTTTCTAACCTGTGTGGCTGCACTTTCACTGATAAGGTCACATTTTCTGCACTTTTATAAAATGTGTTAGCTAGACAGAAACATTTTGTTTAAGTGTTTTATAGTGTTTTGCTTCTTGATTTCGTTGTATGTGTCGCATCCTGATGTAACGGTTAGGTTGTTGAGATTCGTGATGACATTTAACTCCTGGCCTTTTCACTTTCGTGAATCAGCCTTGGAGAAGTTGTTCACAGATGTGTCTCTATTCTCAAGCAGTATGATTCTGTGCTGAACAAATTATTCATGTGGAAAGTTTATTCTTGGTTAATGGCTAGGTCACACACTACTTTCTAGAGACGAGGATTGGTTTTAAATCCAGTGCTCATTTTGAATATAGGACTCTTCTACGTGTCGTAAAATTGTGTACAGATATGTTGAGCACTGTCGTGTCAGTTTATCATTAATGTTTACTGTTGTCTGTGATTGTTTAGGTAGAGGGTGGCATCAAAGCAGTCGAAACTCGTGATTCAGTAACTGTTGACAAGCCTATTGATCGGTCAGTACTGATGTAGTTTCATGACGTGTACACACAGGGTGGATTAAAATAATACCCTGGAGCAGAGAATGATAATTTTGTTACAGGTGCAAATTTCCATACTTTTTGAAGTATCTTTTGTGCATTTATCATCATGACTGCATAAAGCACTCTTGCATCCAGACCAGTGACTGCACTAATTAACAAAAAGGAAACTGAGATATTTTGTCATCGAATTTGAAGATTAATAACTCTAACAAAATTTTATGGTTCTTTAGAGATATATTCAGAATCCAATATACATAATTTTGTTAGGAGAGATTTGGCATTTCTGTCCAATAGTGTTTGTGGTTTACTTTTTTCCGGACACAGTGTAGATGGACTAGAGTAAGTGACTAAGCAACTAGCTACCTATCCATTGCAGGCTGAGACCAGAGCTCATAGGGAAATTGCTGAATCAGTTGCTGTGCTAGTAAGTATTAAACTAAGTGGAAATGGATTGCATTAATGTGTCATTAAATGAAATAATTTTGATTTGATTTTAAGTAGGGCTGTACCGAATAGAGGGTCTATTCTATTTGGCCAAATACGAATAATTAAAACTATTATTCAGCCAAATATGAACAGTGGCTTTGAACTTCGAAGCAATGTCATTGTCATTCATCATCGTTAACATTAACATCATTATACTAGATATTCATTCATGTTCAGTATCATCAGTTTATTAGTATGAGTCTAAAATACATATGTACTCATGAAGTCATTAAACTCGCGAAAAACTAATACAAAGTTAAGTGAAAAGACAGTCGTGTAGCAGTAAAGACGGCTGCTGCTACTGACCAGTCACTATCGTGACTAACTGCTGTTACTGCAGTGCAAATGAATGACCATTCATATTTGGTCTACTTTTAGCAGTATTATTCAGTGGAATACAAATACACTTTTTAGACCGAATAGAATATGAATAGAGTATTTGGTAGAACCCTAATTTTAAGTACAGCAAAATCATCAGATAACAATAAATTATTGAAATCAAAATCAAAGTTGTGCGTTTTGGCGTGATTTCAAATCAGAATCACAGATCAATAATTTGAACAACAACAACAACAACCGTTTAACGGCCTTTGTTCTGGGACAACCCGGGTAGGCCGGTACCAGAAGAAACACTCTGCCTTCTGCCTTAGCATAGGGCTGTGCTGCATTCAGGCTGGGTTTCCCCACCTCATACTTTGAAATCATGATTTGAAATCATTTGAAGTCATTTGATTCAAATCATACTCAACACTGCTTAATTACCATAGTACAAATCGATACCGAAGCATATGCCATGGTTGGCAGTAGGACGTATACCAACACAAACTTGCTTTTTATGGAGTTATATATATATTATTGTGTTAATGTTGTTGGAATACCTGTGCAGTTATTGTTTTTACTAGCGTCTGTTTTCTGTTAGTTTGTTGGTCTGTCTGACTGCACAGAAACTTAAAAGACCACTACTGATCAGAAATTGATGTAACTTCATAGGAATGTTTATGGTGTACCCTAGATGTGATTCGATTATAGTGATGTCTGACCTTGACCTTGACTTTGACCAATGACCCCAAGAGCTATTTCTGCAGGCTTGTGCTGCCCTAGGACATGCAGTTTAGTTGTTCTTTGTGTTTCTTGACGGTTTAGTATTTATGAGAATACTCCAGATGAGCATCTTGTTGGTGGTGTAACTGGCCAACGTACCATTTCATTAAAGAAAGTCAACTTTCCTGACACTGGTATGCTGAGTTTATTTAATTTTTCAGTACTTAATGCTCTTTATTTTTACTATAGCACTGTGTTTTTAGAATAATTATTACAACTTATTTTAACAGTTAAATATTTTGTGTGTCATACCAGCCAACTCTGTTCTGATGTTGATTAATGATTGGTGCAAATGCATAATGTACGAGGGTCGTGTGATAAATAAATTACACAACAGTGTCATTCTGTTAGTGTTTCAAATATAAAAAAATCTGAAATATACATTTTGTAGAGAATTTAATTATGAGTATCATCTGTGAGTTTTATTACAATGACATCTCAGTGACATTATGTATAAACATTAATTATGGCGACGTTGCCGTTGAAGTCATCTTGTAATGAACAGCATGCTCTTATTTGTTTTTTTGTGAGCAATTGACATTTACTCTGAGATGTGTCCAGTGTATGGCGACAAGTGTTTTACAAGACCAGCAATACACGTTTAGTGTACGAAGTTTGCTCGTGGCAAAGAAAGCATTGTTGTAAAGGAACGACCTGGTTGGCTTGTTGTTGCGACAAATACCACGATTGCCGCAGTCAATGCTTTTGTCCGACCGGCGTGTGTTAGTTTCAGACATTGTTTGGCAGACTGGTATTTTGTGAGATTCAGTGCACAGAATTGTCCGCAATAAAGCCAGAACAGCAGGCGATGCAAATATGGCATGTCTTGACAACCTGCAGCGCTACAAGACAGAAGGGGAGGTGATGCTGGAGAGGATTGTAACGGGTGATGAGACCTGGGTTCATCACTATCAACCGGGGACAAAGCAGGCTTCAAGGCAATGGAAACACAAAGAGTCACCGACTCCGACCAGCATCAAGGTTGCGCCCTCAGTGAGCAAAGTGATGGCTACCGTGTTCTGGGACATGAGAGGAGTATTGCTTGTTGAGTTTCAGGAACGTGGTAGAACTGTAAATGCATCGTCATATTGCAGTCTGCTAGAGCGACTCAAAACTGCGATACGAACAAGACGTAAAGGTCTGCTGTAAGGAGTGATTCTGTTGCTGATAATGCTCGACCACATACTGCACGTCAGACTCTGTAGACTGTGAAACAACTGGGGTTAAAGGTGTTACCTGCCATACAAGTCCGTACTTGGCCCCCAGTGACTATCATCTTCTCAGACTGATGAAGAAAATGCTAGCTGGGCAGAAATTCGCATCAGGTACCAAGGAGCAATCAGTCGTTTGTCAGTGGCTTGGACAGCAGCCAGCATCGTTTTTTGCATCAGGCATTCAGAAGCTTGTTGGCAGGTGGGACAAATGTTTGAACAAACTTGGACAATATATTGAAAAATGAAACACTAATATTTAACATTTAAAGAGGTAACAGTAACTTGTTAAGCTTATTCGTTTTTTCTCATTCCTGTGCTGTTTATCTATCACTTGTGAGTTATGATAGAAAACTGGTGGAGAAAATGATACACAGATAGACTGTCTTCTATGAACAGATGACGTCACAATAATGATGTCATCATCAAAAAATTTATAGGTATGTTCAAAATAAAAATTTCCTACAAAACGTATATTTCGGATTTTTCCTGTTTTGAGAATTAATGGAATGGCGCTGTTTTGTAACTTATTTATCAAACAACCCTCGTAGTATGTTGTGTGTACTCTGGAAAGACATGTAATTGACTAAGCTTTGTGTGATATACTGAACCTAGTGGCTACTTATCAGCTTTTATCACGTCATATTTATCCTTTGTGATGACGTCAGGGTTATTGCTGCCATCTTGTGGGCAATTATTTATGTTGTGTATAACCCGCATTTGCGCCATACAAAATGACATGCATATCCGTGACCATATATTTGGTCAGTATTTGACGTCAGTGCACGATATGTGTAACCGACATTGTGCACATGGTGAGTAAATTGTCATGGCTGTAATTTGTTCAAACCCATCAGCAGTTAGCAAATCGATTGACTGTTGTGTGACTTGCAGTGGTTTGGAACCCATGGGAGAAGGGACTGACGATGGCTGACCTTGGAGAAGGCTACATGAACATGCTGTGTGTGGAGGCTGGCCATGTTGTAGAGCCACTTCAGTTGTCGCCCGGCGAGCAGTTCACTGGCACACAGACGCTCACTATTGTTGGCAGCCAGTAGCTGGCGCTTTCCAATTCATGCACAACAATTGTTTGTTGGAATATTGCCCATTCCCGTCATTATAACTGCTTTCTGTCAACGTTCATGTGTTTTATGCCTCTGTATGTATTTGATGCTTCTTATAAGCATAGTAGTTAATGGAAGCTATACAGTTCTTGTGCTTTTGGATTATCAAGATTAGCAATTAACAATTTGCTGTAGAATTTCCAATAGGATTTTCTCCTCGTGATTTCTGCCAACCCACAATACTGGCGAGGAATTTCAAACATTTCATGCTGGTAGACTATGTTAGTATTAGGGGGTTGATGCCCATCCTGTTTTGGGAGTTGGGGATCAGAGGTTGGGGTGTAAGCAAACCCCGTAAAAATGAACAGCATTTGCGGCTTCAACTCAGCTGACCGATGCCTTGTTATTTGATTCTAATGCCCAGTTATGAGATTGAGAAATGACACAACTCACTGTATCAACTGTTATATGTCAGATGCTTTCTTAGTCATGCTGGGTGAAACGACAATCACAATCGAGTGAACAACGTGTTGGTATGCAGACTTGACAATTTTGCAATTTACTGTAAAACTTGGTTGAAGTCCCATTATAGTAATAGTAATGCATAGAAATGTTTACAAACAGAATAAAACACATTGTAACACAAAATATTCAACAACATACATGTAGTTTGACAAATGCAGCACCTTGGGTTTGTTATTCACTAATAGACAGAATCGTAAATGAATCAAAGCATCACTGAATGAAATTGATTTGCTGCACTAGTCCGCAAAGTGTGTCAGCAGATAGTAAATGGTTAAAAGTTTATACTGAGAAAACATTTATATAGTTTATATTACTGATATTAGCTGGAGGCCTAACTCTTAATTGAACATCATTTCAGAAGAATAATTCGAATTTTAGCATTGACCTAGATAACAATTAACATCTGTTTCCTGTCAATGCTTGTAGAAGTTACAGATGAGTGAAACTATAACAAAAATGGCTATTCATATAATGTGTGTAACAGTTATCATCACTATCTGTCATCATCCGTTTATTACTCATTAAGCAGCATACAATATGTACAATGTACTGTGAACCATAAAAAGGTGGCAGTACAACCAGGGCTTAGAGTGTTCTTCAAAGGGTGGTGGATCTCCCAATTTTTTACCCTAAGGTTATGTAACAAAATAATGATGTCTGAAACGCGAGTAAAACGCGAAACATGTTGTCATGTCTTTTACGTTGTATATCGTAAGTTCTTAACAGTAACAAATTACTACAAAGTGTACAATGTTTTCATTACACGACATGACTAACACAATAACAAACAATGCTATTGCAATGTCACACAGTGCTAGGTTTATCACAACATATTTATCTCGTGATTTAGGTGGCGGATCTCACGTCTTAGGTGGTGTTACATTACGTGGTGGATCTGATGTTTGAGGTGGCGATCTAAACTTAAAGGTGCCGGATCTCAGATCCGACGAGATCCGGTTTACTTTAACCCGAGTACAGCTGTGTCACGTGCGAAATGACGTGATGTGTCGTTTTCATAGGGTATTATAAGGACGATATTTAGGCGATTAGGTGAGGTGGACATTTTTCATACAGGTATAAAAAAATTCTTCCTGCTTACAACATTGCAAAATTTTTTAAACGAACTAGATGGATGTCGACGGGAAGCCATCGATGGGTATGCTTCCGTCTGTACCCACAGTACATTGTTGCATATGTTACCTGGCGAGGGGTGGGTTATCCAGGGAGGGTTCTGTTTGGGGAGAGGGGATGTTAGTGTTGTGTCTGCTGGGGAGGGGTTACCCAAGAGGGGTTGTCTGGGGGTTTACTTTGGCAGAACCACGGAAAGAAAAGAGACCAAGCAGCTGGTAGGGTTTACCC
>Ga0126335_1001908_pt1 | contig 12123 bp, 8 predicted proteins | sample OlaspJWI45metaG_FD_108409 | JGI IMG/M metagenome (GOLD analysis project Ga0126335, IMG submission 108409) | Marine gutless worms symbiont microbial communities from Oahu, Hawaii - Olavius sp. 1 OAHU.JWI-45 metaG | ecosystem: Host-associated > Annelida > Digestive system > Unclassified | place...
ATTAGAAGCGCCTCATTGCAGCTCGTATTCGATGCGGCTATCTCTAAATTACTTTGGCGTCTTGTTTCTCGTTGCTTCTGTATGTCGATTTGTGTTTTTTTCTACGATAAGGTTGAAGTGACTGGTACAATTCGAATGCGTTGTAATGTGACAAAACGTTTATCGACAGTCGCCAGATGGCGATAGGGAAATTTAAAAAAATATTATGTTGGCTGTTTTTAGAATATTAGATAAGTTACACATCTTTAGTAATATATTATGTACCTGTAGCATTTTTATTAAACTGTGAGCACAGATCTAATCTTTAGGCACATGTTACAGCTTATTTGTTATTTGTCTATCTAAAACACCCGAATAAAGTATTTTTTACCATAATTTTCTTTATCGCTTTAAACTGATTACTTACTACTTCTGCGACAACGAAAACTAGACATCGTCAAATTTCATTGGAAATTGCGTGTGACAAGATTTCGTGACAGTCAAAAAGTAAGACTAGTAAGCACTGGCAACGGCCAACTCAGTATGTGCACACGGGTGATTTTACTATGGGCTATGCCCGTAGGCCTGCGGCCTAACCGGGCTGTGCCCGGTATTAATGCACTGCAGAATCGGCAGGTAAGTAGTAGACAAATTGAATGTATTGTTCTATAATGTGACATTTGTAATAATAATTTGTAATATGTTAATGTCCGCAAATAGCTGTGGTAATTAAAAAGTCATGTTTGCAAACAAATAACGCAGATAACTTGTGGCGTTATGGATAAAACGTTCGCCTACAGAGGCAGACTGTTGGTTCAAGTCCCACCAAGGTCGTATGTAAATTTTTTTCTGTAATTTCTCGAATTATCGTACGTAAATCGTATGTAAATCTTTTTTCTTATAAAATACTAGTCAAATTCTTTTTAATGTTAGAAATCTGAAATAAAAGTGTGGTTTGAGCGAAGAGCCGTTTCTAATGAGCACGCTCTCTGGGCTATTGCCCGGAGTTTAGGTTTCCTAATGGGTTATAATACAGTAATAGCAATCTAGCCTCAGAAAAGCATATACACGCTACTATTAATGCCATAAGACATCACTATTAGAGATGGACAATTTGCAGTAATCGTATTAATCCTAGTATGATTGGTATTAATGCAATCACAGTAAAGTAATAAACCTTGTGTTGAATAAATGTGTAAAATGCGAAATGGAAACGATAAGCTTTTATGTTGCTTGTTAATACAATAAATCGTCTATAACCCCCAAATGAGAAAGTGAATGATTTAAATTCGTAGTTGAATTGAACGTTATCGCCATTTACCATCACTAGAACGAACGCGTACTTCGAAAGTAGTTCTTTTGCGTAGAGCTACAATAGCACTATTTGTCTGGCATGTCCTCTAAAGTATACAGTAGGCTGGATCTCATGCTGAAGAGGAATAGTGTCCCTTAAAGTTTAAGGGACGCTATTGGTTGTAAGCGTGAGTTTGCTGCGGCAGTGGAAGATTAGGGGATGCAGTGGTTAGTGGTGGTTATAGCGTGTTAGACCGTGGTTATTGCTTGGTCCCTTAATCTACACTCTAGTCAAACCGAGTATAAAATATGGGGTTTTGGGTGGGTATGTTCTTTAAAAAACGACGAAAACGCACAAAACTTCGTCTAAAAAACTGTATAAGTGGCAAATAGAATGGTGGTGCCACCTAGCGGACTAAAGTAAACTATTTTAGCAAAAGATGTTTGATGAGGACAATATTAAATAATCATGAAAAAATCAGGACAAAATGTACAGAAATTCGTCCATAAACTGAATAAGCAGCAAATAGAATTTGAAAAATATCGGAATAAGCTAGAGTTGTCGCACTTAGTTCTGACTTTGGAATGCATTCCAGGTAAAAAAAAATCATCTTTTTCTTCCTTTCTGACATCCTTTGGTATCGTTTTTTAAGTCGCAAATTGACCTACAGTGTAGGCGTATATTGAAATAATACAAACAAATGCCAAAACATGTACCTTTATATATCGATAAGACGTCAATAAAAGCAAGCGGTTGTAAGTCAAACTGTTCGGTGCGTGGCAAACCGACCACACTGAAGCGCACGTCACAGATATAAATGTCTGACAACACGTTGTGTTGAATGACAAACGGTAAAAGTTTTGTTTCATCTCCGATAATGATGGTGACAGGACACGACCACGTTCAGCTAGACGACTATAGTACTGTGTAATGAATTCAGACAGTATACATGTGCTAGCTGACACAGCTGGCCATACAGTTCTTGTCACAAATCATCACTGATCACACAAGTAACAACAGCAGCCGCACGTCGATCAAATGCAAGGTCAAGGTACCATGATTGTGCAAGTAGGCCTACACTGTGTTGCAATAAAACGCCCACTGTGACTGTGCACTGTGTCAGTAAATTGTAAACTGGATGCAACAAAATTTACCAACATTGTGGTTCTTCAAATACTTGTTGGAAGTGAAAATCGTAGAAAGTGATAAAATTAGCTTTAAATGCTGAGAAAGCTGTCAGACTACCGCTCACGCGCTCACAATTAGCGTCTATACGACCAAATATTTAATCACAAATGCAATGATTTTTACGTTGCTGAAGTAGGCGTGTACTTAACTACATTCACTTTAAACTTTTTAAGCTGATTTATTAATTTTTTTTTAGGATTTATGAAACACAGCAAAAGTTGATGTTTGTTGTCAAGCCACCATGTATTAATAACACGTTTATGGCACAATCCACGAAATCGGCACACGACAACCATCTTGGCACTGCGGCGGCATTGATGATGTCACAAGTTGACTTTTGCTGATTCTGATATAGGTAATAAAACAACTTTAACCCAAATATATGCAGAACCCTAAAAAATATAATTATTGCTAGACTGATGATAGTTAGTCAATTTGAGCAATATATAGCAAAATTTGGGATAGCCGAATGTGTAATCATGCCTTCACTTTGGTTATTTAGCTCGGGGCTGGCAAATATGTACAGAATGTCTTCATGAAAAGAATAACTTCTATATAGGCCTATACAAACAAGTATAAAACATAACTACTGCAGTACAGAACAGTAATTACTTAAAACATCAGTACATAACCTACATTGGGTTAAGGTGTCCTTCAGGTCCAGTGGTGGATGCCGCTATTTTTGCTACTTACAAACGACAGCAAATATCATGAAAGACATAAATATGAAGAAATAATCTACCGGAAAGCAGACATTTTGAGTCTACATTGAGTTCTAATGTGGCATGTTCGAACTTGCATTCCACACATGCTGATTGTATTAAGTCTGTTGCGGACATTTTATTAAGTGTTGACGTACCTGTATTGCCATATTATCATCTGTTGTAAGCAGCAACACGTTTTTGTACCACTTGCACTTCGAAAAATTATCTTTGCCGCACATTTATTAGTCATACGACAAGCACGAATCTGTTTACAAACTTTACTGGTTGAGTTGGTGTGCCAAGTTTGTACTGTAGTTATGTACCGAGTGAGTTATTGTGCCATGGCTGCATTCTGTTTTTCAATCTGATCAGTATGACAATATTTGAATGAAATATATCTTTAGTGACAGCAACATTGTATTAGCAAAAAACTGATTTATAATTAGCTATAACAACTTAAAGTAACGGCTGAGGCGCAGCATTTGTGAATTATTTACCCTTACTTTAACTTTGCCTACCTCAGACTACTGTTAAGCTGAATTACGAATATCTGCAGTTCAGAACAGAAGTATGTCGATGTGGCCTAAGTCACGTGTCGCGCTGATGGTTAGCTGCAAGTCTGTCATTGACGGTGTGTGCAGCTGGCATGTGTTGAATACCTGTAGTTGGACTTGCAAGCGCATGGTTTTCTTTCATTGTTGTCTATAGCAGTAAGTGTGCTTTGCAGTTGTTTGCTGTGTTTTAGTATAGATTGTGTTTAATATCGCAACTCACAGACGATAGCAAACGATGTTACAAAGGCAGAAAAGAGTTAATTTTCTACTGGGAATGCATTCTGCAGTCACTACTAAGTGCGACAACTCTCGTTTATTCCGATATTTCTCCGAATTCTATTATACAGTTAATGGACAAATTTTTGAGCATTTTTCGTCGCGATTTGCCCTAGTTTTATTAACAGTCGCCATCAAAAATTGTCGTAATCATGAATCTTCCAATACAAATAGTTCAGCTAAATTCGCTGTGTGGCGCCATCGTTCTGTTTGCTGATTATTCAGTGTATGGATGCATTTCTGTGCATTTCCCTCAAAATTTTCGTCATGCGTCAACATTGTCTTTTTCAAAATTTTTCGCTAAAAATAGTTCACATTAATTCGCTAGGTGGTGCCATATGCTACTTATACAGCTTTCTAGATGAATTCCTGTGCATTTTGTTGTTTTATAAGAATGTACCCACCCAAAACCCATGTTTTATACTCGGCCCCGCTAGAGTTGTCTCAGTAATGACTTTGGATTGCAGTTCCAGTAGATAATTAAGTCTTTTCTGCCTTTTAAACATCGTTTGCTGTCGTTTGTAAGTAGCGGAAATGGCTGTTTCCAGCACCAGACGTATTGGACAGTGGACACCTTTACCCTACATTGTACATTACCAAAAAAATGAAACGAACAAATTCTGTAGGCCTATATTGTCTACAGTGCAAAGTTAAAAAAGCTGCTGTAAACTATGTTAATCAATCTAGACAACAGGCAGCATAATGACAAAAATGTTTGTCATCTAAAACATAAAACTGCCACTACATTATGCATTGTAATTTAGTCACAAAAGTATAAAACATTACTACTGCAAAACGGAACAGTAATTACTTAAAACATCAGTACATAGCCTACATTGTACGTCACCAAAAAACACCAACTATAACCTGCCTGTAGCAGAAAGTTAAAACTAGGCCTACACATCCAGTTAACACAATTCCAATCATTCACACAGAGGGCAAACAAACGGCTCCGGCGTTCTCTTAATGCTGACACACACAGTATGATACCATTGACTGAGGGCACTGGTCGCAGCAAACCTAGTTGTCTACTCTACCCGACTTCTTTTGCCTTTTCTAGGATCACAGGTTGCAGTTGTGACATATGTCAGTCTAAATGTCTAATTGGTCGACGGCGGTGTCTTTTGTATCAGGCTGCTGCATGCCCGATATAGCTGCAGTCTGCTGCACCATCACCGTAGGGTTGCGTCATTGGCCGGTTCCATGTTAGTGTCAAGAAGACAAGGTCTCTTGCACCCACACATCTTGTCGGGTCACTTACGAGTGTTGCGGCACAACTGAGTTAGACTCAGCTGCTGACATCGTGGTTGCTCCTCGGTAAAACCAATGGCAATCCTGGCTGCCGTCAGGTGATAGCAATGTGCTCTTTCGGGGCAGGAACAGTTTGACGACCCTCAGCTTCAACTTGCTGTTAACCGTGAACCACACTAGCTTGGTTTCCAGTGCTATATGGCCTATGGCAATCACGTTGGCTGCCCATTCTGTTACACTGGCATTTTTGGCGACGTCACAGGAAGATGTTTGGGAGGGCTGCTGCTGTTGTGAAGTGGATGGGACCGGTTCGACGTCATCGTCTGAATCACCTGTGTCGGACATCACCGCCACCTGCAGGTTGTTGCTGTCACTGTGCTGTATCTTGTTGACACTGTCCCCAGGGTTGTAGTATTTTGAGTAGCTACCGACGCGCATGGTGCTGAGAGAGAGTGCAGGCGCTGTATATCGACTGATTAACCATCGACGTCTACATAGGCCTATTTTGAACTGTTAAACAAGTCTGCAAAGGGTCTGCTTGTGTATTCCGCCTACATCAGAGTATACTTTTCAGTTATAACTAGACAGGAGTAGGCCTATATCACCGCTAAGTTTTGTTGGCAACGGTCACCGATATAAAAGATGCTGTCCACGCAGCGCTGATTGCCCTACTGGAGCAGTGCGACCACATCGTCGTCTACACTGCAGGTCGGTAAAATGTGGGTGGTCCCCCGCACTCTGCCCGGCATTTTACCCGTTGTCGCACCCGCAGCCCGCATCCCTGCAGGTCTGCGTTTTACCCATACCCCGCAGAATGCAACCTTACGGATATGCACAATTTAAGCGTATTTGGCGAAAACTTGTGAGCAACAGGAAACGAGAAATAGCTAAATACAAGTCTATAAACTGCATTCAGAATTTGTTCACCCCTTGGGGGGGCTTTTTGTTACACCTTCAAGATGCTAGTTCAGATTTTGTTCACCCTTTGAGGCCGGGCCTTTCTCCTAACACGTTCTAACTCTATCGAAAAATAACTATTACAGAACTGGTTTAACTGAAGTTTAGAATGGTAACTGAACTCTATTAAGAGCATTCTAAGAGCAAACAGTATTGCGAGTGGATGGATATGGAAATGGAATAGTGTACATAAGACATAGGGCCGAGACGTTTGATTATTTTTTTGTAATTTAAATACGTGATGACAATTACTAACTTTTTAGAGAATTGTGCAAAACTAGCTAAGAACACAAGTTGTAAATTCGTAAACAGGCTTTAGGAATGTCTTGCAGAATATTGCATAATTTTGCAGCAACGGCTAATAATATGAAGTTTATTCGTCTTGTAAGGCAGACATATAACCGACAAGTGAACAAAGACAAATAAAGAGACTAACTAACCAGAGAAACAAAACAAAACCTAAAAAACAAATTAAATGTTAACATGTTTCTCAAATACAGTACAGCAAGCACACTACTTTTAATTGAACCAGGCTTGGAAAATACAGTAAAAACATATCAAACTCGTATCACCAGATGCTAAGTACCAGTTCAGAAATGACGTCGTGTTGCATTGAAACAAGTTTGTGTAAAAACATTAAACATCTTTGATCATATAACTTTTGAAAGTCAATACATTGACATATCAATGCTTTCACAGATCACTAATCTTGAAACCAAAAATTTCTCTATAGTCATTATTCCAGCTCTCATTAAGTTCATGGATTTGTTGCTTAGATAGTTTAATAAAATCAGTTCCAGTACCGTAGGGGAAGGTGCGGCTAAAAGTCACAAATATTGAAATTTGTCTCTTCTCAATCATAGTCTAGTTGTGTAGCAGTATTTTATACGCTCCAATTATGGATGCCATAATGACGTTCATGAAGAGCCATCTAGATGCACAGTTTGTTTGTGATATGTTTGTCTTATTGCTGTTTCCAACAACCCGTCAGAGGTGTGACTTTTAGCCCCACTTCAGGGTAAAAAGTCACAGCCATGGGGCAATAAGTCACAAACGCCAGATTGCAGTCATTTAGCCTGACACAAGTCTTCAAAACCAAATCCAGAGAACCATATTTTGTGCAGTTGGTTTCCAGTTCACTAAAAGCAGTCCACAGAAATGACTAACACAAAATGAGAAAGCGTACGAAGGCTTTTGATAAACGACAGTTAGTGTCAGAAAACATCTAGGCCTACACGTAAGCCTTGGAAGTGCCATTTCGCAAAAATACAAATTTAGACAACAGTACACAGTAATAATATTACGGCATAATGCCTTTACGCCAAAGAATCAGAAATGTCAACGTAGAGATGGATTGTTTTCTGTCTGTAGGCCAATAAGGCCTAACGATATCTTGCTGGCATCTTACGTGTGCATCCTGTTTGGCAGCCGTAGAAAAGTCCAGCCGACAGTTCAGCATGTTCTCTGGTCGTTTCATTGTCAGCAACGGATAGTTCCACATCAACACCAGACAGTTCGCAAGATATAGGCACTTCGACATCACGTTCAATGTCAACGGTTTCTACGGACACGTTGACGACACAACTGGCTTGCTGGTCGGTTGATGAACCAGTGGATTGTTCTACAGACATTTCAGTTTCGCCATCATGAGACTGTTCCGACATTTCACTGTCAGCAACTGACAGTTCCAAGGATAGTTCCGCACAAACATCGAACAGTTCGCGGGATGTAGGCCTACATGGCTGACGCAAAGCTTCTATGGACACGTTGGCAGCACAACTGGCTTGCTGGTCGGTTTATGAGCCAGAGAATTTCTTGCGAAGCCATCTTGGCTGACGAGGAAGTAGAGGCCTGCTCGATGGTGATCGTGGACGCTTCATCGTGGGCTCCTTCCTAGGCTCAGAGCGTTTTTTGATCCGCAGCTTGCCTTTGTTGGAACAACTCTTTGATGATGGCTTCTGCATTTTTCGTCGGTCAACAGCAGCTGATAGTGATACTGGTGGAGCATTCACAATATCATCCTCCTCAACATCCCACGGTTCATGAAGAGTCAATCCATGAAAGACTCAATGCATGAACAATGTAGTCGACGATATCTTTTTCCATGTCGTCGGAGAAGACTTGCTTTGACTTCACATAACCAAAACTGGCTCTGTCGAGATTCCCTTTGGTAGATTTAATCTTCACATATCGTGACAAAGTTTTGTAATTAACACCTTCTGCACTTGCTGCTTTCCGTATAGTACCGTTTTCCACGAGTCCGACGGCAGTCAGCATAGCTTCACGTGAAAATTTACCACAGTCACTTTTGCGAACGTAGTTACGCATCTTCCTCACCTGTAAAATAAAATGAAACAAAGCAATAGGTTAGGGTTACAGTTAGGGTTCGGTGTTAACTGATCCATGATGAATGGAACAAAATAACGTCACATATTATACTAGGCTTCTGGTAAATGAATTGTCAACTTATTTGAAACAATCTTTTTAAATATAACTTCTGTTGTGGAATCAACGAACCCTGGGGTTAAAAGTCACACACTGTGACTATTAGCCCCGAAGGAGTGCCATATTCCTTGCAGTGGATAAAATCTGTTCGCTATGCTGTCAATGAGGAGTCGACATTTCGTTGGAAAGTGGACAAAAAGGAGTCAACAAAGACCTCAGCAAGACATTTCTACAACTAAATACGTCAAAAACTAACCTGTTTTTCTTGAACACCGGCAAGCATAGGCACAACTTAACTTTGCTCATTGGGAAATAGTTGGCTCAGCCTTAGATGGCCAACGTTGGCATGCAATCATAGCCCAGCAGTTAACCAGTGTAACTCACCAATAGTAAGCCTACGAATGTTTACAGTGCTGGATTGCATTTTTGTTGCCACGATGTAACCATGATGTAAGTTGTAACAATGCTTTGTTGAACTTATGTGTACGTACAGGTCTACTGATTAATTAGTTCTTCCAGCTTAATTAGTCCAAATGGTTACAATTTCCTGTAGACCTATGCTATTACAAAACACCGAATAGTACAAAATTATAAACAGGAATTTATTTTGCCAGTGCTCTTTAGTCTTTGAAAATACCACATAGGCACATCATTGTTGCAAGCAACTGTCATGTCATAGTGAAACAGTTTATAACAATACTGTAACTGCCATCGTCTCAGCATTTCAACAAGATCTTAACTAATGCTGACATGGTCATGCAATATAATGTTTCATAAGTCTTTTCACAGATATAGTGCAGTTGTATCTCACGGCCAACAATAATGTAATAAATAACTTTTGAAATTTTATCTCACTTCTATAGTACACTACAGCACAGAACGAGAATTCATAACTGTGAGCATTAATATTTCTAAATATTACTAGATTTTTAGGATACTGGTATGCACTTGTCAGACATCTTCTAAGGTCAAAGGCAACTGATTTTTTAAGTGATATTGATACTGACATTGAACTCTATAGGCAACACGTTAACACAACATAAAATGTGGATTCTCATTCTATGTAACACACAGCAATCATAATAATCCTCTTTCCAGCTATAGCTAAAAGTTTGTCTACTGGGGGTGAGGACCGAGGGGTCATAAAAGCCATAATGAAGAACTAAGTTGTGCTGATACAGACAATAGCAAGTGTGCACGGCCTCTAGCGAGAAATTGACCATTGGGGGCATGTATAACTGTCGTGCAAGTTTGGACTGTATTTACGCACTTCGCATCCATCGTTGCCATTTTCTGACTTGCCGCTATAACGAACGTTATTAGACTGTCTTTAGCGACAGATACTGCAAATTCTACGAAGAAATTGAAAGTATTGCACACATGAATGGAAGGACCAGCACGATTTTGTCGTGAACCTGATCGGAAACCCGAGTTCTGACCAGGTTTGCGACTGGATAACATAATGGAATGTGGCCCTAGCAGATGATGAGATATACCACTACGACTCTGAGACTAAACAGCGAAGTCTGCAATGGAAACATGTAAGTTCTCCAAGCCCCCGCAAGTTAAGATGCAGGCATCAGCTGGCAAGTTAATGTGCACTGTTTTCTGGGATACTGATTACTGAAGGTATATTGCCAAATGACTATATGTCTCACAAAGTGACAATTACAGAAGTTTGCTATATTGACTTACATTTAAAACTGAGTCTCACGATTAAGAAAATGTGCCTCGGAAAGTCGACTGACTTTTACTTTTGCATGTTAATGCATCTGCCTCCAGGTCACGTTTGCCCATACGTGTATATTATTCTCTGGAACTAGCACCAAATGATGTAATCTGTATCCAAATTTCCTAATTTAATGAAACAATTCTGTAGATGGAGATATTCAACCGATTATAGATTAGGCGAACTATGAGTAGTTGGAAAAGAGAGTTAAACTACATTATTTTACAGGAAGTGAAAAACTCTGAAGTCACTCTGGGTTCACTGAGTTGACAAAGGTGGAGAATATGCTAAATTTGCATGCTTATACTTTTTGATCACTCCTCGTAAACAGTGCACACTGCACATGTAATTATTATTATGTGTATAAAGCATGACATCTGTGTTTATTTGTGTTTCAGTTACTTGAATATATATTCAGTTTCCTGGCACGTAAAACAGATTTCTACATTGGTGGCGGGAAAGGTGCTGCTGAGAAGGTATTACTAGTATTCAGCTCTGTGTGCAAGATATCGTTAGTAGTTTACTTACCATTGATATTTTATATATAGCTGTTTTTGCAACCCACATAGTGACATGCAGGCATCGGTTTGTATGTATCTGCACCGTATCCCACAAATGCTCACCTTTTGACACGTCACTGTAGTTTTTACAAGCATTGACTGATTTCTGTAATATTTGGCACACAGCATAATGCAACAGTTATTGATTTGCCTTCTGCTGCTATACTACCTTGGGAAAATTTGAATTGCATAATAATGACTTTATGTATGTATGCAACATGATAACTTGATAACATGACAAAATCCTTGACTTAGAATGTTCCTTTTTATGCAGGTACATTTTCTATAAGTACATTTCGTGTTCATGGGGTCACTGGGTCATGCAGGTGGTTCATTTTTTGAAGGCAATATTGTACTTTATGTTTTTATCACGAATTATGGCGATGAGTTGACGTCTAATTCTGGAACCAGATTTTTGGACTATGTTTAGTTATTTCGTCATGCACACTTTCTTTTCAGTGCATTTTACTGAAAACATTCATTTGTTTGCAACTTGTATTTTTAGTAAGATGAAGTCTTCCTCAGCATAACGGAGGTTCCCAGTTGATTAAATTCAGCCAATTGGGTGTTTGGATGGGTGACAACTGACAGTGCTTTTTTTTGTCAATAAAAATGCCCAGTGTTGAAACACAGCATGCAGCTGCAGTTGATCGTAATGTTTATATGTTGTTGTATTATATAGTTTATATTTTTGTGTAAATTTTTGTCATTAACTTGTACTTTCAGCTTCTGCTTGAAAAGTTTCATTTATATGAAAAAGTTGCACTAAAAAAGGCAGCAAAAGAGAAACAAGAACAAGATGAAGAAGAAAGAAGGCATCAAGAAAGGCTGTCAAAGACAATGGAAGAGGAAAATATGGCTGCTGGTGAACCAAAAATAAGAGAATTAACTGATGAAGAAGCAGATAAGATGCAGAAAGAAATTGATGACCAGGTAACTGATTGTTGGTTGACCGCTTAAAGTAAAATTGACAAGAACTTGGCATGTGCATTTGCCAACATAGCGTATTAGCATGTGTCAGTGAGCATGGTGCTATCTGGCAAATCAGTTACATTAAAGCAGCATTTGGTGAATAATACAACATACTGTCTTTTAGGATCATTCAGAGTTGTTAGGTTTGCCTTCAGTGCTTTGACGCTGCAGAAAGGGCATCTGGCCTGTAAAAAACCTTGGGGGGGGGTTGTGG
>Ga0126335_1001909_pt1 | contig 12122 bp, 12 predicted proteins | sample OlaspJWI45metaG_FD_108409 | JGI IMG/M metagenome (GOLD analysis project Ga0126335, IMG submission 108409) | Marine gutless worms symbiont microbial communities from Oahu, Hawaii - Olavius sp. 1 OAHU.JWI-45 metaG | ecosystem: Host-associated > Annelida > Digestive system > Unclassified | place...
ATTTCCTACCCCATACCTGCACATCCCCTCCCCGCCCCTAGCAAAGGCGGGTATGGTTCATTCCGTATGTGGTAAACGTGCGGGTGTGTATAAAGTGCGTAAAACAGTAAAAGCCATTAACAACGCGTGCCATACCTCAGCGCTTCGGAATAGAGTTTTCAACTTGGAGGCGCTACATCAAGTGTCCGCTTCTTTACGTCGCACAACGGTGAAGCTTAACAGCCTCGCGGCTTCGCTGTGCAAAAACGACTGAACGTTTGGGATGGAGACTCTTGGGACCAAACGTTTATTGCATAAAACCCGCATCGAAGGTTCGTATACTTTGCAATGGGTAAGTTTTCTTTAGTCGCCCTCCTCTGAGATCGGGACCTTCGTTTAATACAACGTGTCATTGTCACAAGAATTTCCACCCCCAAAGATGACGTCGATTTGTTCAATCGTTTTTGCACAGCGAAGCTGCTAAGTTGGTGCTCGGTTGTGCAGGAAGTGATGGACGACCTGGTGGAGAGTAAATATCAGCACGCCGAGTACCGACTGTCGATCTATGGACGATCGATGGACGAGTGGGGAAAACTAGCGTCGTGGGCCGTCGATCATGCTGTATACTCTGACAACGTCCGGTGGCTCATCCAGATACCACGGCTCTAGTCAGTGATCGTTACTTGCGGTGTACCGAATGTTTGGCCGAAACCGGAATTTACCGGATACCGGATGTTGGCGTAAGGACCCTAAGACACACTAACAACTGAGTTGTGTCAGCAACACTGTCCATCTCACTAAGCACTCAGTAGTTCGGGGGCAGTACTAGTTTGACTTGGACACCGAGACAGCTGCGTGGGTGGAGTCACAAATTTCATGTTTGAGCTTGTCATGTCCTGGTTCGAATCCAGGGCGCAGTCTGTTCTGACTAATGAGTAATCAACGAAATAATATCTCAGTAAAATTATCCGATTTCATTATCCGGTTGCTTGACTGCCAGGAACCGGAACTGGAGAGTGAGAAGTGGCAGGATATCCGGCCGGAACCGGATACATCCGGTACATACCTAATCGTTACGACCGTTTTACGCTTATTAGTAAGTTAAAAATATACACGGCGCCGAGTACCAGCTGTAAGCTGCGAACGCCCTCTTGACCCGTGAAGTGGGCGGTTAAACGCGCAATAACCTTCACGTAGCAGTTCTGGGCAGATCGTCGCTCACCGCTTTCGTGCCTAGGCCAACTCAGCCTACCCTCCATCAGGGTCGGCAAACGAGGACCAGCTTCGGCTGGTAAGGCACTGGCATGTATGGTCCATTCCATTCGCGGACAAACGCGTGGGTGGCAGGTAAAACTGTGAGATTCTTCGCGACAACGCGTGCCATACCTGAGCGCTTCTGTGTTGAGGCTGTCACATACATGTACATCAAATGTCTTCTACCTTTACCTTTACTTTTGTGGTCTACAACACATTTACGTTGCGACGGACTCGACGCCTATGTTAGCTCTATGGCTAATAATAATAATAATAATAATAATAGTCCGACTATTTCTAACGCGCCGTAACACTACAAAGACATTACAAGGGCGCGCGGCAAAGTTGCGTTTTGTCAACTGTTGACTAATAAACGAATATGAATATGAATATACTGTATGTTACCAATGACGACGTTATGACGACCGCCATCATAAATATCTGTCGGTTATACTTTGGCACAAAACCGCGCAGCGAATTGTTGCTTAAGCGTCGGGAGAAATTCCTCGTCGCGTATAATAGCTTGGACAGTTTTCTTTGCAATATGTATACGCTGAACACTGTCGATTAGTATGTTTGTTTAGTTTATATTTTTTCTTTTCCATTTACAGTATAGGCCTACAGTTGCATTGCTACACTTTGGTGTGAACAAAGTTGTATATATTCTACCAGCTACGCAAGTAATTCGTGACGTCAGACTGCGCTGTTTTGGTCATGTCGCCCCATCGGGCAGTGCGTCGTGCAATCTCCGCTGCTCTAAAAAAATCGCCCCAACCAGGAATGGAAACGTCCGCCTGGTAGACCGAGACGGGATAGCTGAATTTGCAGGACTAGACATTGCAAGACTGGACAATGACGGACTGGAAATTGGCGGACTGGTTCCCAACCAATCCCACAACCAACCGCGATGCTGTGAAGTTTGTTTGTTAGCACCGGTCGAATGATTCGCCTTGGTGTCGTGCGCCCGCGCCACATTTTGTGAAAATTGTGCGCGTCGTGTAGCGGACATGGTTGGGTGCCAACTGCCGACTGTGCAGAGCTGTCATACACATGGTGATGGCGTGTCTTCTCGTAGAACATTCGCTGATTAGATTGCAATGAACTGATTAGATTACTGACGATGACATTTCACCTCCTAAGTGCTGAACATTAAAACGTGTTGAGTTTGTAATGTTTATGAGTTTATTTATCTTCACGCATGAATGACGACTAAACTTTGAGGTTGTGCTGAACATTTCATTTGGCCCACCCTGTAGTGCACTGATTACTGAGGCATTCGATAATCTTAGACTTGGTGTGCGGTGTTCTTGCTGTCATTCTATGTGCGCTTAAAATAATTATAATTATAATGACAGTTGTCGTTTATTTCCTCATCTGCATTCCAGTCCGTCATTGTCCAGTCCTGCAAATTCCCGTCACCCGACCGATAGCTCCTGGTTGAGGACTGTCGAGAAGGACTTTGGCCTACACACGGCCTGGCTGAGTGCTCAGAACTGCGTCACTGCACTGACGATGACGATAGTGGTACGCTGTGCTCTGCTGTACAGTGACGTCTATCGTCAACACGAGATGGTCAGCAACTTCGAGCAGTTGCTTAGCAACGTGTTTCTGCCGCTGTTCGAGGCGACCGTCAATCCACAGGCGCACCTCAACATTCACAAGTTCCTGCAGTTTGTAAGCATGCGTCTGGCGGTCTTGTTTCCTTGTGGGAGGGTTTGTACTGTTTATTTCACTGCTAGATGGCAGCACAGCAAGACAACTAACAAAGCCAACGACTGGCTGCAGTAATTTAGTAACGGCAGCTTCGAAGTGGCGCCACCTGGCGAATGAGTAAAAATACTCGCCCTCGTGACAGACAGACTGACTGACAGATGCTTACGCTACTACTATCACTGGTGTCAAAAATTTAAGTAAGTAAGAACGTTTGGTTTTTGTACAGTTAAATATGGGCAGCGAATGTTTTCGTGGTCATTTTCACTCGCTAGATGGCGCCGCGGCATTTTCTTAAATTAATAGTAAAAAATGACAAACGTTGAAATGGGGTTGATGTTTGCCAAGAATAGTTTAGATCTGATCAGTATATCTAGAGTTACAAGCTATTGAAATGAGTGGCCCCGTTTAATCTAGCCCACCCTGTAGTCTATTGATTACTGAGGCATTCGATAATCTTGGACTTGGTCTTGAAGAGAAAGTCTCATTTGCATCACTGTCAAGATGTCGTTAGAAATGACGTATTTGGGCATTCTTGTCTAATGTGGCTTTTTGCATATTCTGTGTTTTAACCGTAGCCGTAACCGTAACTGTAAACCTAACGCAAACCCTGTAGATTCGAAAGCCAAAGAAATCGGATATGCCAAAAAGCCACATTAGACAAGATAGCCCGTATTTGTATTGCTGACGCTATGGGTTTCATGGCTATGACTCGAAGCTGCCTGGAAAAGTTGTGGAATTCGATGGTGACAGGAGAGTTGCCGTCCTAATTATTGAGTATCGAGACTGGCGGTGCGGGTGGAGCAAAGCCTAGCGTAGTTGTATAGCAGCCTGATATCACAAATTTCGTGTATGAGCTGGTGTTACTCCTTCCGTCTCTCCGACTGTCCGTGTGGTCTCCGTACGTCAGTCCGGCCAGCCAATTTGATCAATAATTCGCGATATATCGAAACCGGTGCAAGATAGGATGTAATTAAGTTTGTATGATTCACTAATAGCAAGTCGTATACGAGCTTTCCATTGGTACCAGAATCGGTGACCTTGAATGACCTTGAACGGCCATTTTGTGGTGTTTTTCGCCGAAAGCGGTAGGTTTCAGAGCCAACCACATCATACTGGCTGAATCTAGACCGATACTGTCTGCGACGAGAACGTAGCCCAAAGACTCTAGGCTTTGCAATATATGATATTCGAGGGTTTTCACGCCGAACAAGTGCGTTAAGGGAGGCACCCGACTGTCCAAAGTGAAAATGTGACCCAGTAATCCGCCGTGTCTTCGAAGCGATGCGAGACAGTTGGTATTAGTCACTAATATTAGTACGTACTCGCACAGAGCCATCTAGCGAATGCAGTTGAGACGTACTGCCGGTCTGTGCAGTGTGCAGTAGCCCGTCCTTGGTTTGTCCGCCCGTCTGTCCGTCGTCGGCACTTCGTTACGTTTCGCTGTGGCGCGCTGGAGAGTTGCGCCATCAGGTGAATGCAGCCAGTAACTCTCGCTACCAGCCTATACGCAGCGGCCGTACGTGCTGTACAGGTGTCGGGGTTTGATTCGGTTGATGACGAAAGTAAACCAGAATCGTCACGGTTTGACGAGGAGTCGCCTCCTGCAGATAACTGGACGGGACCAGAGAACCCTCCTTACGGCTACTACATGTACTACATGTTTGCAAACATCGTCACGCTCAACAACCTCCGCAGGTCGGTATCAGACCACCAAGTACCATCTACTTCCACCTCAATCTGTAGCATCACAGAATTATAACCTTAGACGTCGCACCCATGACAGACAACTGCATGCACGTCAAGGACACCTGAGCGACCGTAATTTTATAAATAGACTACTGTAAGTAAGTAAGTAAGTAAGTAAGTAAGTAAAACGTGAATTTATATAGCGCATATCATTTTTAAAAAAAACCTCTAATGCGCTGTACAAAAATTTATACTGACAATAATATATATGTGAATATGTGAATCATTGTACACTGTATCACTTATCTATACATGCTTTGTAATTCCATCTGCGGTTTGTCAGATGTCATAATAAAGACATTCATTCATTCATTCATTCATTCATGGTAGGTACCGTACTCAGCCAGTACGCAGGTTTGCGATGCCTGATTCTTCCCGACAGTAAGCGCTCTCCTGTGGAACATTTTACCGGTTGACATATCCACGAGTGTAAGATATGCCGTGGTCAATAACCCGGTCGCTCGCTTCTGCAGGCCTTCTCCTCCGGTATGCAATGCCAGTCAAATCATGTTCGCTGTTTAGTGATGATATATTAGAATAGCGGACCATTGATCTATAGCCTAGATCTACCGCCGACTATTCTGCTCAATGATAGCACATTTCTTTTATTTATATATAACCCATTAGGAAACCTAAACTCCGGGCGCAGCGGCCCGTGAGCGAAGCTCATTAGAAACGCCTTATTGCAGCTCGTATTCGATGCGGTTATCTCTAAATTACTTTAGCGTCTTGTTTCTCGTTGCTTCTATATGTCGATTTGTGTTTTTTTATACGATAAGGTTGAAGTAACTCGTACAATTCGAATGCGTTCATTGGAAATTTCGTGTGACAAGATTTCGTGACAGGTCACTTAGTACTTCGTGACAGTCAAAAAGTACAGCCTAGTCCGCACCGGCAACGGTTAACTCAGTACGCGCACACGGGTGATTTTACTATGGGCTACGCCCGTAGGCCTGCGGCCTACCGGGCTGCGCCCGGTATAATTTATTTCGCATGACTCACAAATAGGCATGATAGACAGACACGCACAAATTTAAAACATGAGTTAAAATTTGCGCTGTCTGTCTGTCTGTCACGCGGCTTGAATCGGCGGCGGCGCGTGCAGTGTACGCTGCGTGCCGTGTGCGCGGGGTCATTCGGTGCAGTCTCTGTCAAATTACTTTGACCACTTGTTACAGTTAGCTATTGTAATTTGTGCATTTGTATTTCGTTTTTATGTATCTTGTATGCTGTACTTTGTATACGATATTATAATAAACTAATATAATAAATAAATAATAAACTCTACCCCCCATGAGGCATATTTTTTATTTCGTCTTGGAGTCTGCCATTCTCGGCGGAGGTTAACCCTTTTGGCCCTCGACAAATGCAGCCGTGTCCCACTCGTGCCATAATCTGATGTTTTCATGCAAGCACCAGGAGCAATTTTCGATCACATGGATTTTATTTACGTTGTGCAACTAATTAGGCTGTTTCGAATGCCAGAAATGTGGACTAGTGCGATCGACGGTCGCGTAGCGTGGGCGTCTGTCAATCAGTCTGTCTTGTCACGCGGTTTTATGCGGCCTCGTTGTGCAAACACGGCTGGACGGATCGAGGTCCTGTTTGGGGGCAACGACTCTAGGAAAACCGGGAAACATGGTATTAGACAGGGGTCTCGACCCACCACATCGAGGGGACGGATAATTCGATGCGGCCATCGCCAAGTTACTTTGCCGACTTGTTGATGTATACTTGTGGTCGTCTTTGTCGATGGTCGTCGTCGTTCAGAGAGCGCGGGCTGAACACGTTCGTATTTCGTCCTCACTGTGGCGAGGCTGGTCCAGCGCATCACCTTATCAGCGGCTTCATGCTGGCCGAGAACATTTCTCACGGACTACTTCTGCGCAAGGTGTGTCGTCCGCACGTCGCCGTGCGACACAGATCGAAAAGTCGGAACCTGTACTTTTGAAAATTCGCAGAAATTGTACAACGCAACATTACGAAAATAAGAGTTTCGAGTGTAAAATTTGAAAAAGGCCGTGAAAATTTGTAAAAAAAATATCCGTTGAGTGGGCGTGGCTTTGCAGTGGAATATTAGTTTGGGCTCGTTATAATTCACAAACGGCCTTGTACTGTAGTAGTGACAGTAACAATTTGACGTGTTCCGTGTTAACGCCCACAATGCAAAGACAGTTCGCAGTCATTTTTCAATGAATGAATGCATCAAGCAAATATAAATACAAGTAACACTCAAAACTTTTATTTTCGTAATGTCGGGTTTTTAACTACGCAGTCAAGTGTGCCTCGAAGTTGTATAATTGTTGATTCAGGACGCCGGTAAGCGCACGCAGTTATCGTGCCTCGGTCTTCCTGCTCGACTGATTGTCGTGTTTTTCTGTCAAGCGAATAAATTCATTCAAAACTGACAAATTTGGAAATCACGAATTGTCAACGATTCGTTTCACCCGTTGTTAAAATTCGTGAAAATCTGCGATTTTTGCGAATTTAAAAAACGCTCGTAAAATTCGCATTGTGCACGTTTACGTCGTACTCGTAAAATAAGTGGACGAAGTAATCTTGCGATGGCCACGTCGAATCTCTTCCGCTTCCGCGTGACTCGGTGGCGCAGTGGTTAACGTCGCGGCTTGTGGCCCGCGATGTCGTGAGTTCGACGCTGCCCTGCGCTCCGGTTGCCCAGTGAGGCGTGACGGCTTCAGCAGCTGACAAATAACAGCTGCATGTAATAGCTGTCACGTGGCGGTCTTGGGCAGACTGTGTACTCAACGTGATGGTGCTTAGGCCAACTCAGCCTTCCATCCCTCCGGGATCGGTACGTACATATACATACATAAGCAATTTTCAAAGTGGCCTGAGTAAAAACCTCAAGGACCACTCAAAAAATGTAGTCATGGAAATGATACGAAAAACAAAAAAGTTTCGGTAAATGGGAACCAGCTTCGGCTGGAAAGGCAAAGGCAGGTATGGTTCATGTCATGCGCGAATTACGGCGCAGGTATACAGGTAAAACTGTGAAATCCCTTGACAATGCGTGCCATATTTGAGCGGCTCTGCAGTGAGTTTTTTCACTAAGGGGCACTATATCAAGTGTATGACTTTTACCTGTACCTTTTTAGGCTGTATCGAAGGCATGAGATGCTGACTATTGTTACCGATGTGCGCGGTGTCTGTCCGTCAGTCTGTCTGTCGCAAATGCACCGAATGACCTCGCACAACGAAGCAGACTTGAGACTCGGCTTCACTGTGCGGGGTCATTCGGTGCAGCCTTTGCCAAACCACTTTAGCCGTTTGTTACCCCTCCCTTCTCGCAGCGCAGCGGGCAAAATTTCTGCCACTAGTCACCATCGCCATGTATGGGTTTGAGATCCACCGTCTAATAAGGGTCATCAGGTGTCACTACCACAAACAGGAGGTCGATTCATACAGTTTTGTGTACAGGGCGCAGTCGGGTTCCAGGCAGTCTGAGACAAACAGACTGACTTAAACACCACGCTACGGGAACGTCGGTCGCAGTAGGCTAGTGCGTATATCACGCGTTCGATGCGGCCCAAAATCCGGAGTACGTTACTGAGACATCTTCGCAAAGGCCGGTATGGTTCATTCCATTCGCGGATAAAAACGTGGGTGTGCAGGCGAAAACTGCGTAATCCGTTAACAACGCGTCCCATACACGACCGCTTCTCATTAAGCGGCTCGACTACGTCGTCAGTAACTTTACCGCTGTGTGCCAGACTCCCGTGCTGCAGTACCTCTACTACCTGGCGCAGATCGGCATCGCCATGTCGCCGCTGAGCAACAATTCTCTCTTCCTCAACTATCATCGCAACCCGCTCTCGGAGTTCCTCGCTCGCGGTCTGCTCGTGTCGCTGTCCACTGACGATCCGCTGCAGTTTCACTTCACCAAGGTACGCTGCGCTGTCGCTATCTCGCCCGGGCCAACTCAGCCTCTCGTCCCTCCGGGGTCGGTAAATAAGGACCAGCGTCGGCTGGGAAGGCAACCGCGGGTATGGTTCAGTCCGTTCGTCGATAAACGCGTAGCTGGCAGGTGAAACTGTGTGATCCATTGACAACGCGTGTAATACCTGAGCGCTTCTGTGATGATGTTACCTGACGAATAGGTGCTATATTGAGACTTGAGTATCCTCTATTTTAAGCAATCATTCGATGCTTTATTAGAACAGGCTGACGAACCGCGACCATCGGGTGCAATTTACATAGTAGATAAACAATAACGACAAGTAAACATTAAAAACGGACAGTGAGAATAAAATTGTTAACAGATAGGCTAGATTGTCTACACAATCTTGTTTTATTGTATGCCGGTTTAATTTTTTCAATAATTATGTACTATTAAGCCGTATCGAATACGTAACACGCCCATTATTGTGCTCGAACTTCCCGGCGTCTGTCGGACTGTTAATCGCCGTGCAAAAACGGCTGAACGGATCGAGGTCCTGCTTCGGTCACCTCTCCATTTCATCAGTATAAGAGTTCCATGCTAATACCCGCCATGGTACGACTACCGTGGTACCACCATGATTGTACCATGGTAAGCGATCCACGGTTCTACCATGGTAAACCCTGGTTGGACCACGGTCTGACTACCACGGTTCTGTCGTGGAACTGGTAATTTAGACAAGTCACCGGAAGTAGATGAACGGCTCAATGAAAGTGGATCGAGGACAAATGATCATTCGTCTGCTGGCACGCCCTGTTCGTGTGCGTCTCGTATAGGAACCTCTGATCGAGGAGTACAGCATCGCGGCTCAAGTGTGGAAGTTCAGCAGCGTCGACATGTGTGAACTCGCTCGCAACAGCGTCCTCATGAGTGGATTCCCACACGAGGTCTCGAATAGATAGACATTATATTGACAGTACGAGAGGAGCGTAGTACGGACAGCCTTATCTCGTGTTATTTCGTGTGTCCGGTCTGTCCGTCCGTCCGCCCGGCTGGCCAGTTTGATCAGTAATTCGCGATATCTCGAAAACAATTATATTTCTGTTCGGTAACTAATTAGGCCGCTTCGAATGCATGAGATGTGGACTAGTGCGATCGATGGTCACGTAGCGTGGGCGTCTGTCAGTAAGTTTGTGTTATTTACTGATAAGAAGTCGCTTTCGATCGGTACCGAAATCGGTGACCTTAAATGACCTTGAACGGCGTTATCGCCATCAGGTGGTGTTTTCTGCCGAGAGCGGGAAGCGGAAGGTTTCAGAGCCAGCCACGCCATACTGTCTGAAGGCCCTGCGATAATAAACTATCGCCCAAAGACTCCAGTTTTCGACGATATATCATTCGTGATGATATTCACGGGAGTTCACTCCAAACGAATGCGTTAAATAGAGGCACTCGACTGTCAGAAGTAAAAACGTATACCCAATACTCCGCCGCATCTGCAAGATAGGACTTCAGCTGGTATTAGTCACTAACAGTAGTAAGTACTAGCACATAGCCATAGTTTAGCACAGCATAGAGCCACCGAGCGAATGCAGTTAAAACGCACTGCCGGTCCAAACAGTAGCTCGTCCTCAGGCGTACTATGCGTTATCGTTTAACGCAGAACTCTCGCGTGAACTAGAGTCTGCAGCCTGCGAAGGAGCTTACATCTGCTCAGATCTACGGCAAATATCACAAAAGCTGATATGACTTCGCACCAGCGTCGCAGCTCAGTGACATTCTGGCGATGTGCTGCACAAGTCGTACCACCTTTTGTGCCGGACCCATACAGCCGGCGGACGAAAGAAAACCGGACAGCATCCCGTCCCGGAACCATTTATGTTTATGCAAATAACGTCAGTAGGCGAGGCTGATTTTGTCAGCATTATTCTCTGTCATGCGGCTTCACGTAGCTTCGCTGTGCAAACACGGTAAATTGGTCAAGCTCCTGTTTCGGGTGGAGACTCTTGCAGACACAAGGAATATTGTATTAGACGCGAGTGCCAATTTCGCCCACAGATTCAATGCGGCCTTTACCAAGTTACTTTGGCCATGGTTAATAGTTTGTCTATTAACCATGCTTTGGCCACTTGCTTTAAATCCTATAATGTTGGCATATGGTATTTGCATACGTGTACATGAAGTATATGTTATTTAACAAGAATGAGCTGTCCATTTTGGATTGTATTTTTGACAAAGAAATAACAGCTTTAACTTCGCAACAGTGTCGCAGCTCAGTGACATCTTGGCGATCTGCTGCGCAGGTAATATCACATTTTGTGATATTTGCTGTTTTAGCAGAGAAAACTGTGTCTGTTGACGTTACAAACATCTAGAATTATATCACAGCTTTTCAGGGCAGTTTTGCGAGGCAGCGTATTTTACGTATAGGCGTACGTACACGGGTGCGCAAAATATTCCGAATGCATGCACCCACGTTGCACGTACTTTATTGTCCGAGGTAAATGTAATGACACGTGAAAGCAATTTTATATTCATTCGAATCGTGGGCTAAGTAGCCCGCCGCCCACAGTTTAAATTCGTTGAGCAATTGTCAGTTTGCAGGCGTCGTCCTTAAAAAGCGTTGTAAACTGCTATGTTTTAGTGCGGCAGATTAGGCCGGTTGAGCCACGGGTTGCGGGTGCATTATAATACTACACTGTGTTTAAAAAACACGTGACTACGTCTTCGACGATAACTTGAAGAGTAAGCGTACGATTGTAGTAATTTTTGGTACAGTTATTAGCCTACTTAGACTATAGGTCATCGAAAGATAGTTTCACTTTCCCACTTCACCTATTCTGTGCAACTGCCTTACCGTGGGAAATTGTTGAACGCAAAAATTACAAATTTAGTGCATCATAGCTGTTGACCCGAACGCTACAACGCCGTGATTTACGTATACTAATAATTCGACGAACTCGATAGTCCTTTGTCTGCTACAGGTTTGATTGCATTAACTCCGTGTTACGCCGGTTCGCTCTGCTGATCTGTGAGCTGCTCAATTCTCCTGCCTGCAGACAGAATGCAAGTGTTCATTGTTCGCAAGTTAACCGTCTGTCCGTAGCTTTGAAGATCTGCTCATGCAACTTACATGCGGCCGTTTTACGCCGTATGCGACTTGTCTTGTTACCCAATATGACTATTAATACTTTGACGGCTTTTTTCCCATATACTTTTCCTTCTCCGCTTTCCGGTGTACGTACATTTAATCACCAGACAGTTAATCACTCGACATTTAATCACGCAGACATTCGTGCAATAGGCCTATATCCACCCCTGCATTTTTGATAGAGGTGTGCATGGGAATGGGGAAGACTGGGATCCAATGGGTCCCATGGGATTCCAATGGAAATGGGAATAAGATCAGCCATGGGATGGGAATGGGATGGGAATGGGAATTAAGTGCATGGGAATGGGAGTTAAGACGTGGGAGTTGGAAAAAACGCTGCATACTGTAACTAGCAAGCACTTGCAACAGTGCTTGTGTTAG
>Ga0126335_1001910_pt1 | contig 12118 bp, 12 predicted proteins | sample OlaspJWI45metaG_FD_108409 | JGI IMG/M metagenome (GOLD analysis project Ga0126335, IMG submission 108409) | Marine gutless worms symbiont microbial communities from Oahu, Hawaii - Olavius sp. 1 OAHU.JWI-45 metaG | ecosystem: Host-associated > Annelida > Digestive system > Unclassified | place...
CCTCTGACGACATCGACATGCTGGTCAAGGGCTTCGTCGACCGCGATGCCGACCAGAGCCGGCGCCGGGTTACCGATCGGCAGATTGCCTGGATCGATGCGTTGCAGGCCGACGGCGCCGTCGAGCGCCGGTTCAACACGCGGTTCTTCTTCAACGGCGATTCGCGCGAGCCCGAGCTGGCCGGGATCTGGGGGGCCGTGGTGGGCTCGTTCCTGACCCTGATGGTCACCCTCGTGCTGGCCCTGCCGCTGGGCGTGATGTCGGCGATCTACCTGGAGGAGTTCGCGCCGAAGAACCGCTGGACGGAAATCGTCGAGGTCAACATCAACAACCTCGCCGCGGTGCCATCGATCGTCTTCGGGCTGCTCGGCCTGGCCGTGTTCCTGAACTTCTTCGGCCTGCCGCGATCGGCGCCGGTGGTCGGCGGCATGGTACTGGCGCTGATGACACTGCCGACCATCATCATCTCCTCGCGCGCCGCCCTGAAGGCGGTGCCGCCGTCGATCCGCGAGGCCGCGTTCGGGGTCGGCGCCAGCCGCATGCAGGTGGTGATGCACCATGTCCTGCCCCTTGCCATGCCCGGTGTGCTGACCGGTGCGATCATCGGCATGGCCGGCGCCCTGGGCGAAACCGCGCCTCTGCTGATGATCGGCATGGTTGCCTTCATCGTCGACGTGCCCGGCAGCGTCACCGACCCGGCGACCGTGTTGCCGGTGCAGATCTTTCTCTGGGCCGACAGTCCGGAACGGGCCTTCGTCGAGCGAACTTCGGCGGCGATCCTGGTGCTGCTCGGATTCCTTGTCGCAATGAACCTGGTTGCCGTGGTGCTGCGCCAGAAATTCGAACGCAAGTGGTAGGAAGCAAGGCGATGTCGGTAGCGGAAGAACAGGCGGCCGAAGCGGTTTCGGCAGCAGTGCGGGCGAAGATGTCGGCCCGTGAGGTGAGCGTTTTCTACGGCGACAAGCAGGCCTTGTTCGACGTCGATCTGGACGTGGGCGAGCACCAGGTCACCGCGTTGATCGGCCCGTCCGGCTGCGGCAAGAGCACCTTCCTGCGTTGCCTGAACCGCATGAACGATGTCATCGAGGGCTGCCGGGTGACCGGCACCATCAACATTGATCATGAGGACATCTATCGCGGCGGGCTGGATCCGGTGCTGCTGCGGGCCCGGGTCGGCATGGTGTTCCAGAAGCCCAATCCGTTCCCCAAGTCGATCTACGACAACATCGCCTACGGCCCGCGCATCCACGGCCTTGCCGCGAACAAGGCGGATCTCGACGAGATCGTCCAGGGCAGCCTGGAACGGGCCGGTCTGTGGGACGAGGTGAAGGACCGCCTGGAGATGCCGGGCACCGGCCTTTCCGGCGGCCAGCAGCAGCGCCTGTGCATCGCCCGCGCGATTGCCGTGAATCCGGAAGTGGTGTTGATGGACGAGCCCTGCTCGGCCCTCGATCCGATCGCCACGGCGCGGATCGAGGAGCTCATCGACGAACTGCGCGAGAAATACACCATCGTCATCGTCAACCATTCCATGCAACAGGCAGCACGGGTCTCGCAGCGCACCGCCTTCTTCCATCTCGGCATTCTGGTGGAGACCGGCGAGACCGAGCAGATCTTCACCAATCCGCGCGACAATCGCACCCAGGACTACATCACCGGCCGCTTCGGCTGAACCGGCTGACGGAGAACGCGAACCATGGCCGATACGATGCAATCCGGCGAGCACATCGTCCATTCCTTCGACGACGAGTTGAAGGCGCTGACGGTGACGTTGATGCGTATGGGCGGCATGGCCGAAACCCAGCTCGCCTCGGCGATCGACGCCGTGGCCAAGCGGGACAGCCGGCTGGCGGATCGGGTGATCGAAGCCGACAAACAGGTCGATGACCTGGATTTGCAGATCGATTCCCAGGTGACCCGGCTGTTCGCCCTGCGTCAGCCGATGGCCGTCGACCTGCGCACGGTGCTGACCGGGTTGCGCATGTCCGGCGATATCGAGCGCATCGGCGACTACGCCAAGAACGTCGCCAAGCGCTCCATCGTGCTGAGCCAGCACCCGCCGCTGCCGACGGTCTACGGCATTGTCCGCATGGCCACCCTGGTGCGCCAACGCTTCAAGGAAGTGCTCGACGCCTATGCCGAGCGCGACGTCGACAAGGCGGTCAGCGTCTGGCAGCGCGACGCCGAGGTGGACGAGCTCTACGACAGCCTGTTCCGCGAGCTGCTGACCTACATGATGGAGGATCCGCGGACCATCACCGTCGGCACCCATCTGCTGTTCATCGCCAAGAATCTGGAGCGGATCGGCGACCTGGCGACCAACATTGCCGAGTACATCCACTTCATGGTCGAAGGCACGCGGATCGACGACGAGCGGCCGAAGGGCGACGAGACCCCCCTGGTCAAGGCGCCGGACGAGGAAATCGCGACCACCAACGGAGGCAGCAGTAAGTGATGAAGCCGTCGATCCTGCTGGTCGAGGACGAAGCGCCGCTTGTCACCATGCTGTCCTACAACCTCGAGAAGGCCGGGTTCGAGGTGCGGGCGGCGCTGGATGGCGACGAGGCCCTGCTGATGGTGGCCGAACGGCTGCCTGACCTGGTGGTGCTGGACTGGATGATCCCCGAGGTCTCCGGCCTGGAGGTCTGCCGGCGGCTGCGCCGCGGCAAGGAAACGGCGCGCCTGCCGGTGATCATGCTGACCGCCCGGGCGGAAGAAGAGGATCGCCTGCGCGGCCTCGACACCGGCGCCGACGACTACGTCACCAAGCCGTTCTCACCCAAGGAGCTGATCGCCCGGATCCGGGCCGTGCTGCGGCGCAGCCGCCCGGCGACGGACGCCGACGAGCTCAGCTTTGCCGACGTGCGCATCGACCTCGCCGCCTATCGGGTCAGTCGCGGTGGCCGCGAGATTCATCTCGGCCCGACGGAGTTCCGGCTGCTGCGCCATTTCATGGAGAACCCGAGCCGGGTTTACAGCCGCGAGCAGATCCTCGACGCGGTCTGGGGACCGGACAGCTATATCGAGCCGCGCACCGTCGACGTGCATATTCGCCGTCTGCGCAAGGCGCTCAACACCGGTGGCCGGCCGGACCTGATCCGCACCGTGCGGGCGGCGGGCTATGCCCTGGACCGGCCCGCCGTCGAGGACGCTGCCGCCAGCGCCTGAGCGCGTCAGCGACCCCGCCACACCGGCTTGCGCTTCTCCCGGAACGCCTTGGGGCCTTCCTGGGCGTCGTCCGACAGATAGACCGGCTCGTACAGCCGGTCGCCCTCCGCCAGCGCCTTTGACCAGCCGACCTCGGCCGCGGCATAGACCATGGCCTTGCCGGCACGCACCGACAGCGGCGCGTTCTCGGCGATCCCCGCCGCCATCTCCCGCGCCGATGCGGCCAGTTCGGCCAATGGCACCACCTTGTTGATCAGGCCGATGTCATAGGCCCGCGCGGCATCGATCGGCCGGGCCGTGACCAGCAGCTCCATCGCCACGCGCGGCGGGATCAGCCACGGCAGCGGTGCCGCCCATGGCGCGCCCCGGCTCCACTTCGGCTCGGTGATGGCGAAACGGGCATTCTCGGCGGCAATGCACAGATCGCACATCTGCGCCAGGTAGAAGCCGCCGGCATAGGCGAGGCCGTTGACCGCGGCGATCACCGGCTTGTCGGTGTGCAGGGTGCGGTTGAGATAGGGCAGGAAGTCCGCCGGCGGCACCTTGAGCCCCATCGCCGACATCTCCTTCAAATCGGCGCCGGCGCAGAACACCTTCTCGCCGGTGGCGGTGAGGATGGCCACCAGCGCCGCGTCCTCGTCGACGAAGCGCCGGAACGCCGCCCACAGGCCCTCGCGCACGGCCTGGTTGATGGCGTTCATCGCTTCCGGCCGGTCGATGGTGATGGTGGCGATACCCTCGCTCAGCTCGTAGCGGACCGGCTGCTCCGACATGGTGCTCTCCCGTTCTTGCGCTGTCGTCGTCGTTTCAGAACCGCTCTTCGCCGCGCTGCCGCACCGCGTCGGGGAAGTCCCGATAGAGGGCGAACATCGCCGAGCGGACCCGCGAGTTGACCGCATGGTGCGCCGATTCCACCGGCTCCGCGCGGCTGGCGACGTGGGCAAAGGCGCGCTCGAGCTGGGCCAGGTCGCGGACCTCCATCATCAGATGGAACTCGGGCAGTTCGGACGGCCCCAGGCCGAGCTTGCGCCGCATCAGCCGCCAGCCCTCGATCAGCTCGTGTTGCTGCAGATAGCCCATGTAGCCCGCAATGGCGTCGGCCAGCGCGGTGTCGGATTCGCCGGGCTTGAGATCGAACCAGACGTCGTAGATGTCCATGTCTGCCTGCGTCGTCGTCGTTGAACGGAGGGCGGCGGCCGTCGTTGACTCAGCCGGCGGTGAAGCTGTGCTGCAGGCCGGCATCGACGTGCAGCAGCACGCCGTTGATATAACGCGCCTCGTCCGAAGCCAGAAAAACGGCGGCGTTGGCGACGTCCCAGGCCTTGCCCATGCGCCCGGTCGGCGACAGGGCATCGCGGCTGCGGACCAGTTCGGCGATGTCACCGCCGTGCTGTTCGTGCAGGAACGTCGCCACCATGGGCGTATCGATCAGGCCGGGCAGGATGGCGTTGCAGCGGATGTTGCGGTCGGCGTAGCTCATGGCGACGTTGATGGTGAACGCGTTCACCGCCCCCTTCGAGGTGGCGTAGGCGACCTCGGGGCGGATCGCCTTGACGGCCGACAGCGAGGAGACGTTGACGACGGCGCCACCGCCCTGCTCCAGGAACACCGGCAGCACGTGCTTGCAGGTCAGGAACATGCCGGTGACGTTGACCCGCATCACCCGCTCCCACAGCGCCTCGGGCGTGTCGATTGGGTCGCCGAGGCCGGCTATGCCGACGTTGTTGTGCAGGATGTCGATGCGGCCGAAGGCGTCGCGGCAGGCCGCGACCATGGCGGCGACCTGCGCGCCGTCGGCAATGTCGGCGACATGGGCGACGGCATCGAAGCCTTCGTCCCCGATGATCGCTGCGGTCTGGCGCGCCGCGGCATCGTCACGGTCGACGGCGAACACCCGGGCGCCCTCGCGGGCGAAGGCGACCGCCGTCGCCTTGCCGTTGCCCCAGCCTTCGGCGATCGACCCGGCGCCGCAGACCAGCGCCACCTTGCCCGCCAGCCGCCCCGCCATGCCGGCCTCCTATCGCTTCTCCCAGCCGTCCGTGCGCTGCACGGCAGACTCGTCCGGGCAAAAAGAGAACGCGCCTCGCGGAACCGGAGTTCCGCTCAGCGCGCTTAAGCATGGCAGAGCCGCCGCAGCGGCTCAAACGCTTCTGATTCTGTGGCCTCAGCCTTTGCTGTCGGGCTTGACGGTCATGCCGCCATGGCTGCTGCCCTGGTCGGTCATCACCGACTGCTGGGCACCCGACGATGCCGACTTCAACCCGCCGTTGCACGCCAGTGCCGCAGAGGAGAGGAAAACGCCGGCAAGTCCCAGAATGATCGCCTTGCGCATGGCAGGCTCCTTTCTGTTTCAGGTCACGCAGTTGAAGCTAGGTCGCGGCCGCGCCCCGGTCAAATCACTTCGCTGCCAGTCGATCGCCCGAAGCGTTGCCGATAGGCGTCGTGGTAGGCCGCCGTCACCTCGGCGCCGAAGGTGCAGAAGACGATGCGTCGGAGGCTGCCGGTGCCGGCATCGGCATAGCGCCGGGCTTCGGTCATGGCGATGTCGGTGGCCGCCGCCAGGGGGTAGCCGAAGATGCCGGTGCTGATCGCCGGAAAGGCGATCGAACCCAGCTTGTGCGCATCGGCCAGCGCGTAGCACTGGCGATAGGCGCTGGCCAGCAGGGCCGGCTCGCCCTGACCACCGCCGTGCCAGACCGGGCCGACGGCATGGATGACGTGCGCGGCCGGCAGGGCATGGCCGCCGGTGATCCGGGCCTCGCCCGTGGGGCAGGGAGCAACGGTCAGGCATTCGGCTTCGAGGTTCGGCCCCGCCGCCCGATGGATGGCGCCGCAGACGCCGCCGCCGTGGCGCAGGGCCTCGTTGGCGGCATTGACGATGGCATCGACCGCGAGCCGGGTGATGTCGGCTTCGACGATCTCCACCTTGAGCTTCGGTTCCCGGCTCATGGCGGACTGCCCTGCCGCGCCTCGGCCGTGGCCGGAACGACATCACGGCGAACCAGCCACCACCACAGCAGCAGCCCCGGCAGCGCGGCGACGGTGGTGATCACGAAGAAGGTGATCCAGTCGGTCTGGTCGGCCAGCCAGCCGCCCGGCGCCGACAGCACGGTGCGGGCGAAGGCCATGAAGGACGACAGCAGGGCGTACTGGGTCGCCGTGTAGGCGACGTTGCACAGGGCCGACAGGTAGGCGACGAAGGCGGCCGTCCCCATGCCGCCGGAAACGTTCTCTACGGCGATGGTCAGTGTCAGCATCGGCACGGAGTGACCGACCGCTGCCTGCACCGCGAACATCAGGTTGGAGCCCATCTGCAGGATGCCGCACAGCAGCAGGCTGGCCATGATGCCGAAACGGGCAACGAACAGACCGCCGAGGAAGCCACCGGCCAGACTGGCGCCCAGGCCGAACACCTTCGACACCGATGCGATCTCGGCCTTGGTGAAGCCGATCTCGAGATAGAACGGGTTTGCCATCACCCCGGCCAGGCTGTCGCCGAACTTGTACAGCAGCACGAACAACAGGATGGTGAGCCAGCCCGGGCGGGTCAGAAAATCGGCAAACGGGTCGATCACCGCTTCGCGCAACCAGCGCCCCGTCCGTACCAGCGAGCCGGCCCCGGCGCCCAGCGCCGGGGCGGTAGTGGAGCGCGGCGGCGGCGGCGGTTCCGGATTGATCAGAATGGTGACGATGCCGACGGACATCAGCGCCGCCATGGCGACAAAGACCCAGAACCAGTCATAGGCCTCGGCCAGAAACAGCGCCCCGGCGCCGGACGCCAGCATGCCCAGGCGATAGCCGGCGACGATCATGGCGGCGCCGGCGCCATACTGGCTGTCGTCCAGCACCTCGACCCGGTAGGCGTCGACGACGACGTCCTGGCTGGCCGAGGCGAAGGCGACCAGCAGCGCCCACGCCGCCGTCGCCCAAGGGTCGCTCGCCGGGTTCGTCGTTCCGAGCCCGACCATGGCGACCATCAATGCCAGCTGCGTCAGCACCGCCCAGCCACGCCGACGGCCAAGCAACCTGGTCAGTACCGGCACGGTCATGCGGTCGATCAGCGGCGCCCAGAGGAACTTGATCGTGTAGGGCAGGCCGACCAGGGCAAACAGGCCGATGCTGGTCTTGCTGACGCCGGCCTCCTTCAGCCAGACCGACAGTGTCGACAGCGTCAGCAGTAGCGGCAGCCCGCTGGAGAAACCCAGGAACAGGATCGCAATGACCCGTCGGTCGGTGTAGACGCGCGCAGCTTGCGCCCAGCTGCGCCAGCCCGTCGTCATTGCCGCGCCCGGCTGTTGCCGGCTGTGTCGAACTGCATGGCCCCGCCCTGTCGGTCGAATCCGGCGGAGCTTAGCGCGGATACCGTCTGAGGTCGTGGTTCAGTCGCCGGCCGCCGCCGCGTCGGCCGTGGGGCCGCGGTTGTCGCGCAGCAGCTTGGCCAGTTCGGCGATGCCCAGCGGTTTGGCGACATAGCCGTCCATGCCGGCCTCCTGGCAGCGCTCGGCGTCGTACTCCGCAACGGCGGCGGTGAGGGCGACGATCGGCACCGTGTTTTTCGGCGCCGGCAGGTTGCGGATGCTGCGGGTCGCCTCGAAGCCGTCGCAGACCGGCATGTGCAGATCCATCAACACCAGGTCAAAGCGCTCCTGCTCGAGCAGCTGCACCGCCTCCTGGCCGTTGGCGGCGACCTCGGCACTGGCGCCCAGGCGGCGTAGCAGGGTCAGGGCCAGCAGCTGATTGACGGCGTTGTCCTCGGCCAGCAGCACATGCAGGCCATGCCCCGGTTGTTCACGCACCAGGGCGGCCAGCCGGGCGGCGTCCGCGGCGCTGCGCCGACGCGACCGGCCGCGCAGGGTCAGCGCCTCCGGCGGCACCGTCGCCTCGGGCTGCTCGGTGCTGCGCCCCAGCTCGACCACGAACCAGAAGGTGCTGCCTTCGCCGGTCGCGCTCTCGACGCCGATCTGGCCGCCCATCAGGCGGACCAGGCCTTCGGCGATGGTCAGCCCCAGACCGGAACCTTCGCGCCGGACCGCGCCATCGCCCGGGCCCTGGGTGAAGACCTCGAACAGGCGTTCCTGCTGTGCCGGGGCGATGCCGATGCCGGTATCGCGCACCTCGAACAGCAGGGTTGCGCCGGCGTCCGAAGACGACACCTTGGACACGTTGATCGTGACGCTGCCGTGCTCGGTGAACTTGACCGCGTTGCCGGCCAGGTTCAGCAGGATCTGCTGCAGGCGTTCGGAATCGCCGAGCAGGCGCGCAGGCAGTTCGGGGTCGAGGGTCACCCTCAGATCCAACTGCTTCTGCTGCGCTCGCGGTGCCAGCAGGGCCACGGTGTTGTCGACCAGCTGGCTGATCTCGAAGTCCTGGTGCTCGAGGGTCAGACGCCCGGCTTCCAGCTTGGCTGCATCCAGCACGTCGTTGACCAGATGCAGCAGTGCCTCGCCCGATTCCTGGATCGCTTCGGCCTGCTGCTGCTGCTCGCCGGCCAGGTTGCTGTCCAGCATCAGCCGGGCCAGGCCGATGATGCCGGTCAGCGGCGTGCGGATATCGTGACTAACGGCGGCCAGGTAGCGGGCGCGTGCGGCACTTTCGGCCATCGCCTGGTCGCGGGCGTTCTGCAGCGCCTCGGCGGCGGTCTTGTACCGGGTGATGTCATGTCCGATGGCCCGGCATTCGGCGATATTGCCGTCGCCATCGAGGCGGGCGACCTCATGCCAGGCGATCCAGCGCCAGCCGCCCTGCGTCAGCAGGCGCTGCTCGTAGTTGATGCGGTGCGGCCGCAAGGCCAGTCGAGCCCGCGTGGCGGCGATGGTCGGCGCCTCGCGCGGATCGGCGGTGGACTCGAAATGCCGGCCGCTCAGCTCTTCGACGATGATGCCCAGCAGCTGGCACAAGGTGGCGTTGGCGAAGGTCACGCGGTCCTCGCCGTCACGGCACAGCACCAGCCCGGCCTGCCATTCCACCAGGTCGCTGTACTGCCGGACGTTGTCGAGCAGGCCGGCGTTCTCCTGCGACAACGACTTCACCTGCTCCGACAGCCGGGCCAGCGACTCCTGCTGCATCTTGACCTCGGCCCGCAGCGCCTGCCGGCGCAGCAGGCTGTAGCCCAGGGCGATGGCCAGCAGCATGGCAAAGGCCAGCGGGATGGCGCCGACCAAGGCGTACATGGCGTTCGTGGTATCGAAGGACAGCGCCAGCACCGGGGTCGGCAGCATCACCAGACCGCCGGGCAGCAGGGTCCGGAGGCTGGGCGCTGCGAGCATCGGCCGCGCGCGGGTATGAGCGTGCTTTGCCATCGGGCCAGCTTGTTGCGCAGTCTGGCTACCCCGGAACACCGGGATACCAAACCGTTGACGCAATAGAAACGCCAGTGCGTCAACAGGAAGTTAACGTTTCCGGCAGGTTTCCGCCAGCGCCGGGGCGACGAGCTAGCGCTGCGGCAGCGACTGTGCCGACTGCTCGGGCAGCGCGCAGCTTGCCGCTGTGACCATGACGAAGCCGCGGCTTTCGCCGGCAACCACGGTAAACCGGTACTCCTGGTCGCTCAGGCGGATGGCGTGATGCAGCGGCAGCAGCCCTGCGGCCTCGCTCTGCTCGCCGCCCAGCTCGATGAACTGGATCTCCACCGGCCGGTCCGGATCGAACCAGGCTTCCGGATCGCCGTTGGCGTTGACCATCGATTGCCCGCGTGCGGTCACGGTGATGGCGTTGCTGGCGAAGCTGACGGCGTCGTTGGCCCCCTGGTGCAGGGGCGTGCGCACCAGGAAGCGCTTGCTGACCGGTTCGCCGCTGCAGGCGGCTGTCTCGCCGGCGGCCTCGATCATCATCACCAGGCGCTCCTGCGTGACCCCGCCGTCAAGCTGGCGTTGCAACAGTGCCAGCAGCTGCGCCGGCGTGCCCTTCGGCACCTCGCGCTCGTAGCGTTGCTGCCAGCCCTCGGCATGCCGTCGGGCGGTCTCGGCCACCGCTGCCAGACGCGTGTTCTCGCGCTGCAACTGCGCTTCCGCCGCCGCCAGCCGGTTGACCTCCGCGCGCAGGTCGGCGATCCGGTGCTGTGAGAGATTGCTGCCGGCTTCGTAGGCCAGGTAGATGCCACCGGCGAGCGCGGCCACCAGCACTGTCCACCGGAACATGCGCCAGCGTTGCTGCCGGCGGCGCATGGTTTGGCTGCTGCGAAGTTCGGTCAACATCTGAACGGCAATTGTGCGCCAATCTGTGACAGATATATGGAGCGATCAAGGCAAGTGCACCGAAGCGGGCGATAATCTGCCGGCGTCCCGCGACCACAAGCGTGTCGTGCCGATATAGCCGACCGACGCGTCGCGGCCAACGAACGACCAGCTATCCCTGGCGCCGACGGCAAGCAGACTGGTTGTGTGGTCCGTGCCGTCTATGATGCTCCCGGCAACGTCGGCGTCACCGGCCGCAAAGAGGATACCGCACGATGGTCTTCGAGATTGCCGATAGTTGGTTCGAGTGGCGGCGCGTCGACGACGACATCACCCTCATCTGGGAGCCGGCGGTCGCCCCCCCTGCTTCGCTGCAACATCTGGCATGTCCGTGGCGACGAGCGCGACCTGCTGGTCGACACCGGCCTGGGCATGGCGAGCTTGCGCACGGCGGCGCGCGAGCTGTTCGACAAGCCGCTGACGGCCGTTGCCACCCACACCCACTACGACCATGTCGGCGGCCTGCACGAGTTCGAGGACCGCGTCGTGCATCGGGCCGAGGCCGCCATCGCCGCCGAGGGCGGGGCGACCGGCTGGCTGTTCGCGGCCGAGTTCGATGACGATCTGGTGCGTGCGCTCAACAACGCCGGCTATGAGCTGCCCGAGCGGCTGTTCACCGCGCTGCCGGCCGCCGACTACGATCCGCATGCCTACCGTGTGCCGCCGGCCCCGGCGAGCCGGCTGGTCGACGAAGGCGATATCGTCGATATCGGCCGCCGCCGCTTCGAGGTCCTGCACCTGCCGGGCCACAGCCCCGGTTCGATCGGCCTGTGGGAGGCGGCCAGCGGCACCCTGTTCTCCGGCGATGCGGTCTATGACGGGCCGCTGCTCTACGAGACCAGCGATGCCGACCTGGCCGCCTACATCCGCACCATGGAGCGCCTCAGGGAGCTGCCGGTCCGCGTCGTCCACGGCGGCCACGATCCGAGCTTCGGACGCGACCGGCTGCTCGAGATCGTCGACCGCTACCTCGCCCTGTGGCAGGGCTGAGGCAGCGGTCACGATCGCGCCCGTTGTCGGCCGCACGGATGGTCCCGGCGGTCATGTCTTGCGGGCCGTGGCGGCCAGGGCGCCGGTCTCGATCATGCGCACGCCCATGTCGGTGAGCCGATCGATGGTCCGGCGGCGCACGGTTTCGCGTTGACCGGGCGTGAGCTGGTCGATCTCCCAGCGATAGCCCGACCCCATGGCGATGGTCCACCAGTCGGCGGCCTGCCACGGCGGCTGCTTGTCGGCGAAGACGCGCAGTTCGGGCGTCGCCGTACCGGCATCTTGCAGCAGCCGGCGCAAGTTCTCCGGCTCGGTCAGGCGTTCCCAGGGCCGACCGGCCACGGGGATGTCGGGCCGCACCCGCCGCACCTCCTCGCCGAACACGCCGGCCGCCGGCTCCATCGCGCCGGGTCCCCAGACGGTGATGGCAAGCTGCCCGCCCGGTTCCAGCAGGCGCCAGAGGGTGGCGACCTGGCGCGCCATGTCCGGCACGAAGAAGATCGAGAACACGCTGACGATGGCGTCGTAGCGGGCCGACGATCCGTCCAGGGCCGTCATGTCCGCGACGGTGAAGGTGACATTGTCGATGCCATCGGCCGCCGCCTTGGCGCGGGCCCGCGCCAGCATGTTCTCTGCCAGGTCGATGCCGGTGACATGACCGGTCGGGCCGACGGTGCGGGCCGCCGGCAAGGCCGATGCGCCTGTGCCGCAGCCGACGTCCAGCACGC
>Ga0126335_1001911_pt1 | contig 12117 bp, 5 predicted proteins | sample OlaspJWI45metaG_FD_108409 | JGI IMG/M metagenome (GOLD analysis project Ga0126335, IMG submission 108409) | Marine gutless worms symbiont microbial communities from Oahu, Hawaii - Olavius sp. 1 OAHU.JWI-45 metaG | ecosystem: Host-associated > Annelida > Digestive system > Unclassified | place...
ACATGAACTGCGCCAATTAAATACAAAGCTGAAAAAATTTGCACAACACTGTAACAGTGTAATCAAGATTCCCTGCTGGAATCATTTTATTACTATCCATACATTTGTAGCTGATAAAGACATATATTTATGAAGTTTATTCGCAACAAGTGCAGAACATAATACAGATAAAAGCAAGAAAAAATAAAAGACAGGGAAAATAAAAACATGCACTACAGTTCTAGCCACAAACACAATACAATTATACTATCGATGACTTGACAAAATAGTTCCAAGCTGCTCGTTTCATATCAAGTACACAGGTATCACTATATTTACAACAGCCCAGCCTGGCCTAGCTGGAAAAAATCCAGAAACCAAATCTGTTTCATGATCATTGTCATATTAAGTGTTGTATAATTTTGTTTCTTCTGATGATATGTAATTATTAATACAGTTTTATTTTTTATATTACAAAATACTACTAACTTTGTACAATACCACCAGAAATCATTACATCTATTTGCTAACAATGGCAAGTATTTGGTAATAACGAGTTTCTTAAGAGTCCAAAAACTGCTAAACAAACAGCTACAAACCAACCTTCATTCCTGCTTCACCTTGAATACCCATCGGGCCCTAAAATAAAGAACACTTATATGTAAGTATTTTTCAAATCATGAAAATGATAAACTGAGAATTACAAACTAAGGCGACAACGATAAACTCAATTACAGAAAATCTACATTATCAACAGACATGGAAGCAGGATGTGCCGCAGCAAGTGCTGTGCTGCCAACTGCATCATAACACTATCTGACGCTGACTTCAATCAGATCTGAAAGAACGACTGCAAAAGTGCAATCTTGTACCGACAGACATCCAGAAGAGTACAGACAGTCACATTCACAGACGAGCGACAATGATGACGACATTTTTTATGAATTTCGCCGATTTTTGCCTCCCGATACAGTGCGTTGGAGCGGCAGTTGCTATGGCGACGTGGCTGTCTGTCTGTCTGTCTGTGTGTCTGCACGTTGATGTATTGTGTCCAAACGACTGAGTCGATCATCATGCGACCTTCACCAAACTGTAGGCCAGCCATTTTAGTTTTCTCATACCCAATATGAACTCGATAGCTCGAGGGAATCCCTCTCATCGAGAGCGTTGAATGGTATAGAGGTAGGTAGAGTCGGAAATCCGGCAAATAAATCGCCGTCATTCACCAGAGGGCAGCTCTTGACAGCCCAGCATGGAACATCTGCGTGCATAAACGTCGGGCGGCTTGACAGCGCTAGCTGAGCTTCTTGTAGTTGTTGTAGTTAAACTGGCATTCGACTTACTCAGCTTGATGGGCTGACTGTACACTGTGTCTTTCAAAAACGTCCTTCGTGTTGTCGGTTATAACTTTGTCAATTCTTAACTGATTTTCAAAGCTATTTTACTGCTAGAAAGTTTACGATATTTGCTACATGAAACTTACAAAGTTTACCATCACACCTTGATGATGTTGCTGCACTACCTTGGGAAGTCAAAAGGCCAAATTTGTTATAAATTACAAAAGATAAAACTTAAAAATCGTACTGTGTGCGATAAAAAACGAAACATTGCCTGCCATGTGGCTAAAAGATATTAATACTGTCACACCAGTTGCTCACGTGTCCATAATTTGCCCACACACATGACCTCGCCACTTGTCAACAGTACTGTATTGTCAGTTATGCTGTGGTTAATGCCACGTTAAGTGTTCAGAAAGCGCTACTTCAATTCGTTAACGTTAAACGACAAACTCGGTGCTGGATAACAGTAGACCAGAGTGAGGTCGAGGCTGCTCGATCGTCACAGATCTGGTCCAGTAAAGGAGTCAAAAAGTCGTACAGTTTCGCATGCCCAGTGTGCATGGCGTTGTTAACATTAGGCCTCATTGCATAAAAAAAGTATGCATTTGCAAAAACTATTTAACAGAAACCAAAACTGAAGTAATAAATAAATGAGCAATAAGTAAGTAACTGAGTTACATTAAATGGATGCACGTAAAAATCAATGCATTTTGTTTGCATTTTTCTCCATATTTGCACCAAATTTGAACTTTTAACCTCCAAAGGTAGTGCAGCAACATATCTAAGGGTGTTGTGGGAGATATTACACATTCTCGTAGCAAATTTCATCAGCTTTCTAGTAGTGAAAGAATTTTGAAAATCGGTTACGATTTGACAATGTTATAGACGACAACACGGGACACAGTGTAGTTTCGTCACAACTTTTCGTGTTGTCTCCGTTAAACCAAAGGATATTATTCGGTTCTGTAAAATGACGAAACGGCACATGTACTGGGATACAAAAACATCAAAAAAACATATAAATATGAATCTGATTTTTTTTTATTAATTTAACACAAAACTTACCATAGGTCCAGGTGAGCCAGGAGGTCCAGGTAACTGCAACATCAAAGTAAAAATGTATGATTTTATTGTGAAATGTGATGTATGGTATGCGAAAATGTCAAACATGCCACTTAAATGACAGAAGCAATATATACAACAATCAAATAATCATAGAAGAAAGAATTAACCAGCATTCCAGTGCCGATAACATCATTCAACAAATTCATCACAGCTACCTGTCAGTCACTGTATGAATATAACAAATAGTTAAGGGTTTAGCTTCAACAATAAACTTATTTATTTGCACTTAAAACTTCTATTATGAACCAGAAATACGTACTCCATCGCCACTGCCGACGCCTTCAATCACACCAGGTTCGCCCTGAGATTGTCAAACAAATGCGAGTTATAAAAATGTCAAGTTTATGTTAATTTTAGCATATGACTGACTCTCAACATAAACTGCTTCACAGCTGAATATGATATAGTAGCAAATGTTGATTATTATTTCTCGATAAGCTGTGCTACATTATAATACCCATATAGGTAGAATTATACTCATAAATTCCCAAGACACTAAACTTTAAGTTAATTTATCTATTGTAATATGGATAATCTGAAAGAAGATATTCCCGATGTGGTAAATGACAAAATACAAAGTGCGTAATAAAATTTTACTCACAGGAGGTCCAGGTAGACCAGGTGGTCCAATCATTCCATCTTTACCTGACAGGCCTGGATCGCCTACTTCACCTTTCACACCTGGATAGCCCTGCAGCAACAACCAATTAATCTGTAAACTCAGCTCTTCTAGTTCAGTAAGTCGTCGAGCGGGTTACTGCCACGTAGCTATGCGCACTGGTGCAGGCCGATGACACCGTACACACTCGTGCTCGTAAACACGGTCCGGGAGGTGTAAACCAAGCTTTAGTCTGTGGTATACATAGACTGATGTTACTGTAACAGACAAACTATTCACTACACTACGACAACGGATGTACTGTACACAAGGAGCAATATGCAAATAGGCCTAACACAAAACAAGCAAATACGAAATACGAATACATTACTTACATATACACGCAACACCCATGGAAAACATTTTTTGGAATGCAATTATACGACGGAGTTTAAGTTTTGACTGGTTATACTACCATTAATAACGACGTCGCTTCACGTACCATTAGTCCACGAGGGCCTGTCTCACCATCTCTACCATCAAGTCCAGGAAGTCCTGGTAGACCAACGTTGCCCTAAAATGAACAAGAATAGGTCACCTCCAACTTTCTTATGACTACCATTAACTATGAATTTGTTGAAGACTGCGGCTAGAATGCAAACAGGTTATGACGCTGCTGAAGAACAGACTCTTATGTGGGAAGGCAAAAGGGCAACTGACCGTGAAAGCCCTCACCAAGTAAGTGAAAAGGGCCGGCAGTTAAAGCCATGCCTTCTAAGACCAAGTCCTCATCTACCTTGGCCTAAATAGCAAGGCGCAGACTCAAAAAGTTAATAACTCGGTGGTTATAAGGCCCAGCGAAGTGGGATTGGTATCTTTAGAATTCTCGTCCAAAAGCATGGTGCGGACCCCCCCCCCCAAGCGAACATTCCCGTCTACGGCGGCAATATATAACGGCGGTTCGCGCCAACTCACGTCTCTCTCTCGCTCTCTCTCGTCTGTTCGGGGTGTTAACCTGACGTGCTGTTGTGTGTTAACATTTTGCGGTTGAGATCGTTCGTTTCCAGAACTTTGACGACAGTTTTGACGAAGAATTTTCTGATGGCCACTTAGAGACCTCGGTCGTAATATTTTCTGGCTCTCCGAAATTATTTAGACGTTTTTTCAGTAGAATTTTGCTCGTAAATTTTTTGTTGTGAGCTGTAACTCCCTTTTAGCGTCCGCTTAACCTTGGGATAGTTTTAGCTAGGCATAGTCAGATATAGGTCTGTCTACAGACTTATAGTAAGTTTGTAAGTACATAACTAAAATTTGGTCACTTCTCTACGGAGATGGTGGCACTTAACGCATCCTAGTACTCCGAACTGCGATAAAAGTAGTCTAAGTAGGCCTAGCCATAAATTTCTCGGCAATTAGGTAGGTAGGCCTAGCTAGTAGTACTACACTACAGACACTCAAGTAGACAAATCTATAAAGTGCCTGAGGGAGAACCTGTCTATCCTAAACGCTGAGTTGAGGGCCCTCTACTTATGTCACCGCGACGGATCCTGGGTACTCTCTCCGGCGCGGGTTTCTCCCATGCCCGGGGAGAGTAACCTATTTCGCATGGAGACCGACCGGTCAATTTTATCTTCCCCCATCCAACTGTAGGAGTCTTGGGGCGCCAGGAACTGACGCGGCCGGCCCGGACCAGCCTGCAGACTAGGGCTACCGCCCACTTAGAACCATGGCTGATCCGCTTTCCCTTCAGGTTGCAGGTTGGACCACGGCCACGGAACAGAATGCCTCTAGCCTGGTCCAGACTACCAGCGTGGGCGAGGATAGGCTGAGACTCATACCACAACTACTACTAGATGGTGCCAGGTTTGTTCTTACAGCGAGCCTGGACCTCACATCCACCACACACCAACCATCCACATGGGCCGCCGGCTACTCTCAAGCTGGTCTTCCATCACTGGCCATCCAGCTTCCAGTTCCCACACCGAATCTTCCGCTTCTTACACTTACATACGAAAGTTAATCGATATACGCAACGGTTGAAAATGCGTTGTAATGTTGTATGAAATTTAAGAAATTACAACAACCGGTTAACTTGAGGCAATAGCGGGCATGGAGGTTAAATGTTCGGCAATCGTTGGGGCGCCTCTAGACACGACGAGAAATAATATTCCGCGTCAAAAAATGCAACTTACGTCGGTATAATGTCACCACCTTCCACGGCTGATCAAAAAATAAGTGGCCACAAGCGTAGGATTGATGTAACAGATAAATAGGTTGATAGTATTACCTCTGGGCCGGGTAAACCAATCTCTCCCATGTCACCTTTGGGGCCAGGTGCGCCCCATGCTCCCGGTGGTCCAACTGCACCACGCTCACCTTTCTGTCCTATCGGCCCCTTAATTACAAACATCATAACATTTTATACCAACAGGAATCATCACAATGAACCATCATGCACTGTAAATTTATAATAACAGCCAATAACGAAATTAACCTGTATTAGTTTTCGCCAAGAACAATAAAAACATGCCACAACACAATGCAATTTTTTTTAAATTAACACAAGTATACAATATATTAAATATTTTAAAAAATCCGATATTAAGAATGTTTTACTGTAATTTGAAATTATATCTTACTGCTCTCCCGCGTTTGCCCACGCTGCCCTTTTCTCCTTTCTCTGCTTTCAATCCAGGTACTCCAGGTCGACCAGTCGCACCCTTTCACAATCAAATATTAACCGAAACGGTATATAGTTTTAAGGCAACAAAACTACCATAACAATAAATAGACATGTAATTCAATACCATGGATGTTATCTAGCATCAAAATTACCCAATGTACACGACTTAGTTATCACTGTTGTTACGAGCATTAGGACTAATTAAAAGTATTCAAACATTATCGGATTAATGTAGACCCACGTTATACACAATGCTTCTTGTAAGCCTACTCCACTCTAACATCTGCTGTTTTCTTATCAGCAATACCAGCCTCTCAACAGTAAGATGCAAATGTCTCTGACAACACTAATACGGATACATATCGGTGGGCTGTGTTGATATCGGGGCAAAGCAAAATTCACGATGCGTTAAAACTAATTACATTTTTTGGCGAATGTAATGTAAAATGTAATTACATTAAAACTGCAGATCATATGAGATTTGGGCGTGCTACTATTGTGCAGTAACAAAGTACTGGTCACTGCAGAAAAATGTTAATGAGTGATAAAACCGACGAGTAACGGCTTATACAGTATACCTTTTTGCCAGGTGGGCCAGACACACCTGCTGGCCCAGGTAAACCTCGCGGACCTTCAGCGAATGTGATGAGACTGTTGTTGTCCTTCACCTGTACGTAGCGCTCACCTGTGTCGCCTTTCGGACCCTAGCATGTATGCAACGCAACGCCAAAGGATGAAGAATAAATGATAAATATCGGCTGTCATAGATTAAACGCCTGCGTTGTAGCTGATCATCTAAATTATGTTCTACATAAACCCCCAAAAACGACCGACATCTAATTACCTCTGCGTTGTTCGAGTTGCATGATAGCAACAGCACTGAGGTCGTCAGAGTCTACTCGTCCACTACCAACTCTTTATAAAAGTTACAGAGTAACATATATCATAAAATAACATGATGTATGTACATTAATATTGCAACAAATCGATGAAAATCAAGTAAAATTAACTTTTATATTCATTGTGAAAATACGGCGATTATGGTGCTATTGCGACTGCAACCACCGGGTAGCGTCAAACAGTGACAGTCAAGCATAAAATGCATCGTTCAAAAGTAGAACAGCAGTTCTACACCGTGTCCATAAAAATGGAACCACTGGTATTTTAGGCATGACTTTGACAAAGTTCAAGTTCAACAAATTTTCATAATTTCTGCACAATTCACCGTGACATTTAGAGGTAACTGGAAATATAAAAGGTACCATAACAATTTGCACAACACTACGTAATGATGACGTAAGTCTGAGACCATCGAAATGCCGTTTTCACGCGCTACAGTGGAGTTCCTGGAACGAGAAACGCCAGAGTTCATTTCACCGTTGCTGTGGCCTCAAAATTCGCCAGATTTATATCCGGTTGACTACAGCGTGTGGAGCATACTGCAGGAGAAAGTGTACAAAACACGCATCACTGATCTCGTCGACCTCAAACATCGCACCAGAACCGAGTAGGCCAAGCTGAATCACGCCGTCATTGTTGCAGCTGTGCGTCAGTGGCGTCGTCGTCTTTCAGCTTGTGTCAGAGCGGGCGGTGGTCATTTCGAGCACTGCTTTTAATTCTGACATTGTGTTTTTGCGATAACTGCGGCCTCTTAAGCCTTCGGTTCACTAGTCGAATCGAACAGTTGATATTCCGGTATTTTCTTGCAGTTGTCAGTTATGATGTTGTGTGTTTCAAAACATGACGATCGTTTAATTCACAAGGTAAGGTAGTGACACTGTTTAGGTGCAGCGGACATTTGTTGTGTTAGTTCGGTTTCGCATTACCTTAGCGATATTCTGTGCAAAAATTACAACTATACATTTGTTTTTGTCAAAGTTATGCCTGAAACACTATTGGTTCCATTTTTTCCGGACACGGTGTAGTAACATTTCCAGTAAGTCTCTACACTGTTTACCAGGTAACAACATAGAGGAGTAAATACTATCATGCACACTGTACAATCGCAGTACACAGTAGGCCTACATGTATTAACACACAGCAAACAATATTACAACTGTATTTCGCCAAAAAATGTAATTCTAGAGCAGCTGTGGTAACCGTAAAAGCACAGAGTGGTAATACGAACTCTCAATCAAGCAACGCATTTTCAATTTCGGCTGCTGAATACCTACTACCGAACTCACGGCCTATGAGTCAGTGCGACGGGGGCATCCGAGACATAAGTGCTCTGATGATCGACAAAAGTCTCACATTACACGTTCGCATGTAAGCCTAGGTGTAGGAGTTACATAATGTAGGGATTAAGGACATCTGTCGATCAGTCGACGGACACCGTTCAGTCGGGTTCATCATTACGGCGTACTTAGGTAAAGGTAAAGGTAAAGATAGAGGACACTTGATACAGCGCCTCTTTATGGGCCAACCTCATCACAGAAGCGTTCAGGTATGGCACGCATTGTCAACAGGTCACACAGTTTTACCTGCCATCCACGCGTTTATCCACGAATGGAATAAACCATACCTGCCTTCGCCTTTCCAACCTAAGCTGGAGCACCAGGGCACCACCACGGTGAGTAAACAGTTTGTCCAGAACCGCTATGTGACGGATGTCGCAGTTGTTAGCTATTCAAACCGTCACGCCTCACTGAGCAAGTGGAGCGTCGAACTCACGGCCTCTTGTGCCGCGAGCCACGATTCTAACCACTGAGTCACCGAGTTACTCACTGTGCGGTAACCCAATACAAACTCAAAACTCGCATAAACATAGAACCAAAGTTGGGTCAAGAGACATGATCTTTTGTTCATGTTAACACGACAGTAACTGCATACGATACGAAACATGAAAATAGCTGGATTGTCCTGAAATGTGTTCATCAGAATTTTCTCAGCCAAATGCCCAAGATCCCGGTTACGCCACTGCTGCTGTGTTAAAATAGTTTGAAGTCGCAGCGTTAAACATTAATACAATTTGGTATTCGCATTTTCTCAAAATCACAATCTGCGGAAAGGCTTTAATTAGACAAATTATACCAGTCGTACGTACAAGAATTAAAAACTAAGTGTTTCTAAAGTACGTCTCTGGTGTAGTCATGCAAGGCATAACGATGTCGATCAAACAGCATCCCAACATGTCACGAGAAACCAATCATAAAACAGTATGTTTAGAAAATTCAGAAAGCCGGCAAAAACAGACGACGACGTTCAACAGCAGCAGCAGCATCAGGTAAGATGCTGCAGCTGCAAGTCTCTAGTTTCAGTTGACTGCAGAACGTCACCACAGTCAACGGCGCCTGTCCCTTACCAAGCCATGTTGGACAGCCAGTGACATTCGATACCAACTAAGTGTCGCTGTCTGTTTCAGATACATATAGTATAATACCGTGTTCCAAAAAATTAGCGAGCCCGCTATAACAGCATAACTTTGTGTCAGTATGTAACTTATTCACGCAAAAATTACTGAACCAATGCAGAAGATAACGCTGTGTGAAATAAAAGGTAAAGGTAAAAGTCAGACACTTGGTATATAGCGCCTCTTAGTGAAGAAACCTCACTGACAGAAGCGCGCAGGTATGGCACGCATTTTTGAGGGATTTCAGTTTTACCTGCACACTCACGCGTTTATCCACGAATGGAATGAACCATACCTGCCTTTGCCTCCGCAGCCGAAGTTGGTCCTCATTTGAATAAGTTTATTCACCACAAAGGTAGACTAAACAATAATATGCAAAAATGGAAGAAAGAGAAAGAAACAAAATAATAATCGGTAACTTGTGACAACATTATACAATATTGTCCATCACAATATGATAAAATCTGAGATAAACATTGTTCATACAGTGATTACTACCAACGTCCATATTGTACTCACTGCACAACTTTAAAAATTCAGCATTATAACACAACACAGGCATTTACCGACCCCGGAGTAACGGAAGGCTGAGTTGGCCTAAGCATCACCGCGGTGAGTAAACAGTCTGCCCAAGACCGCTACGTGACAGCTATCGAAGCTGTTAGCTGCTGAAACCGTCACGCCTCACTGGGCAACTGGCGCTCAGGACCTCTCGGGCCGCAAGCCGCGAAGCTAACCACTGAACTACCGAGTCACCCAATGCTACCAAGAATGTCACCAAATTGTACTGCCTTTACCGTGTAATGCCTGCGTCAGTGTGACGTCAGAACGTCGTCACTGTGACGGCGTCACGTGAGTCATAGTAACCTGACTCCTGTGTAACTTACTATCGTATAACTTTTGAATAAATCAATAAAAAATTGATGAAATTTGTACAGAAACGTATGTTCTTTTATACAAAAATTTCATACCACACCTTTAAGATGATTAACACGATGTCAACTCGACCGAAGTCAGTTCGATCACAGAAACGAATGAGTGCTGCGATGAAAATCAACAATAAATGCTGACATGGGTTAAAATTATTCACTAAGCCAAGTAACTGTCTGAGCAACGGTCTAGGCTAAACTACCGGATAAGTCTGCGTTTAAAGTGTCCACAATTCTTTTTGAAACATGCATGCAAGCGGATGCGCCACTTCCGGACTGCCGTACCTATGCTGTCACTTCGATGCAGAATTACACGGTAAAAACAGTACAGGTTGTGGAAATCTTGACGGAACTTCGAAGAACATTATCTTTCGCTCTCGAATGCAAAATTTTATGCAAATAAATTACATATTGACGAAGTCATGCCGTTAAAAGTTAGGGGGCTCGCTAATTTTGGAACGCCGTGTAGTAAGAACTGTATACAGGCTATTATGCATGCACATTACACAGCACATTTTAATATATTAGCACATTTTCAATTAACGACTGACAGTGACAGCTACAAATACAACATGTACGTTTCTGTTGTGTAAGTTTCGCAAATGGTCAAAACTGCATGTAAATCCCCGCGGCGTTTGAAATATCTTCATTAAAATTTTTGTGCAGTGCCTATTTCGCGTTTGAAGACGTGGTAGAAGTGCAAGTATCAGTGTCACTGACTGTCCAAGATACGCTCGATAACGTGAAGCGCTCCGAGTCTACTGTGCAGACACTGGATAGCAACACATTAAACATCTAGCAACTCACTTTCTCTCCAGGCAAACCAATATCGCCAGGCAATCCAGGAAGTCCCTGAGAGCCCGGCAAACCTGGAATTCCCTGTTCACCTTTCAGTCCAGTCTGACCAGTGTCTCCTTTAGATCCCGGCAATCCGGTCATACCTGGTTCACCATGGAGTCCGGGTTTCCCAGGCAGACCTGGATCACCCTTCATACCGGGCAGTCCTGGCGGACCAGGGGGCCCACTAAGACCTCGCAGTGAGGAACTAGTATCATATATGCCAGTAACTGGCAAACCCTAAAACAATTTTACACACAATGTTCAGAAAACCCAGCTGTAGGTCGGATTTCCGCACAAACCTTGATTTATTGCAATAAATATACAAAACGTGTTCATCGATCAATCAGTATAAGTCAATTATCATTTAATTATCCAATCGATTAACCAGTTAGTCAGTAATTTTACTGCAGAAAAATAAGTTTATATTCAACCCAAGTACTGTACAATACGTATAAAATATTTGACGGTTTTGCACCTGTTATGTGTGCGTTAATGTTTGCAGTTTACGTCATTTAACACAACTTGAATTACTAAACTATAAAGTAGCAAAACCAGAAAGAAAACTCGTCAACATCTCTAATGTGACTCGCGTATTAACGGTGAAACGAAATGACAAACTTTGCTGAACAGCAGCCACGTAACTAACCGGCGATCCACTGGGACCTGGCATTCCTGGCTCCCCGGGATAACCTTGAGGACCGCGCTCTCCCTGTAAGTTATACAGCTCAAGTCTACAGTATAACGATCTAAGGATCGAAACCACTGAATACACAAGTCAGCATAGTCGGCATCTGTATATGTATCAGAGTATTCACAGCCATAGGTTTGATGTAAGAAACAGTACATCGAACGATATCAAACTACATTCAGCCAGTTGATGATGATGATGACCGTAACAAGTAATACAATTTATAAGCCGACGTAACGTGTCGTCAATAATATTTCATAATTCTGCAACATCTACAGTATATAGACGTTGCAGAATAATAAAATATTATTGAAATATATATAATTCTGTCTGTCTGTCTGTATGCTTCGGTTTGTATGTTCGCTTATAACTCGGGAACGGGTACGTCTATCGCCTCCAACTTTTCAGGGTAGCTCCAGGGTGCTCTGGGTATCTTTTAGGTGCAAAAATTTCGGAAAGCAGGGGTGCATAGGGGCGGATATAGGGGTGCTTGCTGGCATTTGGCGGTTGTTCTCTTTGTAGTTAATAACTTTGGGCAAATTGTTCACAAACATGTGCCTCTTTCACCAAGAAGTATAAGTCG
>Ga0126335_1001912_pt1 | contig 12114 bp, 8 predicted proteins | sample OlaspJWI45metaG_FD_108409 | JGI IMG/M metagenome (GOLD analysis project Ga0126335, IMG submission 108409) | Marine gutless worms symbiont microbial communities from Oahu, Hawaii - Olavius sp. 1 OAHU.JWI-45 metaG | ecosystem: Host-associated > Annelida > Digestive system > Unclassified | place...
ACTCGTACAATTCGAATGCGTTGTAATGTGACAAAACGTTTATCGACAGTCGCCAGATGGCGATAGGGAAATTTTTTAAAATATTATGTTGGCTGTTTTTAGAATATTAGATAAGTTACACATCTTTAGTAATATACCTGTAGCATTTTTATTAAAATGTGAGCACATATCTAATCTTTAGGCACATGTTACAGCTTATTTGTTATTTATCTATCTAAAACACCCGAATAAAGTATTTTTACTATTATAACAATTGTCCGATATAACGGGTCACTTGGTACTTTTCGTTACTGGTCACTCAGTACTAATATGCAGACTAATCAGCACCGGCAACCACATACAACACAAATAGTACGCGCGCACACGCGCGATCTTACTATGGCTGCAGCCGGCCAGGCCTTCGGCCTGGCCCGGGCTGCTGCCGGTATAATGTGGTGGAAAGTACTACACGGCTTCGATTGTAAATGCCATGGCCTTTCCAAAGGTGAAAGAATTTTGAAAATCAGTGAAATTTTGACAAAGTTACAGCTGGTTATAATCGAAAAAACCTTTGGGGCTACATTTTGACTCACCGTGCGCGCCTTTTCAATCCAGTGAAAAAACAAAGGAAATTCACCTACGGTGGCAGTAGAGTAAAGGAGTATAAGGGACATGATAGGAGAGAGGAGAACATCGACAGATCATGACAGAGCACTGCTCGAACTAATGACAGAAACTCGACGGCGGCGGGCGAAAATATTTTAATTAATACCAGTCATTTTCTTCATGAAAACCTTCCGTTCGTCCGTATAGGTCGGCTTTCGTCGGAGTTGATTGCTGCGTGTCTTCTGTTCGTCGAGATTCCCGCGTCATCTCCATCTCTGGTCGTCATTAACGTCAGCATCAGCAGCCCATCTCACCTGGGAACTAGTGACGGGTCCTTAGTCAAAGGGCATCAGACCCTTAAATCTCACCAGGTACACCTTTTAAGGTTTACATATTCACTCGGCAGTTGACAAGGGGAATTTTGATCATTTCGTAGCATAAAGGCTAAGTTTATCAGCTAAGCCCCCTGTCCACGGGCCCTGCCCCCGGACCCCGCTGGGGCAAAGCCCCTAGATCATCTCCCTGGTCTACAGTCTACTTCGAACAACCCTTTGCAAATACTTGGCTGGTTATGGAACTGCAGTGTTACTATGTCCTTCATTTGAAAGTTAATTTATGTAGTGATCTACTAAGCTACATGAACATGCTTGTACACGGTACAGTGCAGTTGCTAAAATTAAGACAGCACATGTATTTTCACTCGATGCCAACTTTTTTGGACAAATTCCAAATGCAAGAAGTGGCTACAGTAATGCAGTAATGGCCGCATCGAAGTGGCGCCATCTGGCGAATGAGTAAGAACAGTCGCCCACGTGACAGATAGGCAGATAGACAGAAGTGCAAGCTACGGGATCATCGATCGCAATAGTCCGCAATCCAGAGCTCATGTATTCGATGCGGCCCATGCAATAATAGTCATGATGTTAAGTTTCTAGGTTAACGATCCGCTCAAGGCATTCAAAAGTTGAAGCGAGAACAGACAGACGCGGCTGGAAACATTACCTAAAAATCAGTTAACGAGAAAATGCGTCGATTAGCGACAATCAGAGTTGGTATTTGTCTGGTGTTGACGGTTGATGAAGGTTGGCGTGAACATTGGATGCTTGTGACTCGACCAACTCAACGTATTGATGATGTCTTGCAGTCAGTCAGTCGGTCTAGTCCGTTTATCAGCAACTTGCATTGACATCCGTTCCACAACTTGTCGACTCGTTTTACTACCTCCCCTGCCCTTCCCTCCTGCCCTCACCCCTCTCCTCATAACGGGGCGGTCAATGTCGCTGCAGCGGATTCAACGGTCCGTCGCCGGCTGCAGCGCCTGTAGAGGTACTGGGATGAGGAGGCAAGAATGACGCGATGCGACGAACCGGTGGATGCTAAGCCGCGCGATGCGATGAATATAATAATATGCAAGGAGCGGGCGGGCGGGCACCGAGGGGCGAGCCCCTGCCCCGCGGCGGCCGCGTGTTATCGTCGTGGCCGGAGTGACTCTCAGATAAACGGACGGAGCGGAGCTGAGCGGCGCGGCGCTGCTGCTAATTCTGCCATTGTCTGGCATCGATCGCGGTCGGCGTCGTGCTCGGCTGCCGGTGACTGGTCGTGGCCGAAGCGCGCGCTCTCATGACCGCGTGGCACACACAGAGAGCCGCGTCGTCGCCGTCGGCGTGTTATGAAATATCTAAGTCACGGCGCGGCTCCGTCCGACCGACACGCGCAGTCAGGCTATACATGTACTGATGATACCGCTATGCAGTCCCTACTTGTCTCTGCTTGCTGATTCTTTCCCGTCTCGTTCGTGTCGATGTAGGAGAAAGAGTATTGAAAAAAACAGTAATTTTTGTTCAGTATGCCATAGATCAACAGTAAACAAACACGCACTAACCACCTGCTCTTCACGTACATCACTACACAAACTCTTAATAACTTTAAGAAACACTTGAAGTCTCACCTGTTCGAAATTTCACTTACTCCTTATGACAATTCTGATGTCAAGCGCTCTTGAAGCAGCATGTGTTGCTTAACTTTCTTAGTTGCGTACAGCGCTATATAAGTTGTCTTACTTGCTTACTTACTTACATTGCTGACAAAAACGGGTCGTTTAAACAGTTTGTATAAAAAAATCTGGTTATTTTTTTGTTTAGAGTCGCGGTATATACGTTGTTTATGCCTTTTTCTCTTTTTTTCTCGGTGCTTATTGGTTTTTTAAAAATTTATATTCTCTCACATTGGTGAATAGCGATTTCATGACGATGCTTCTCCCGTTATGAGCCCAGCATTCTGTTATAGATGTGTATTTGTACGTTTTTCTATGGACGTAATTATGTCTGAAATAAAACGATGGATGGATGGATGGATGGATAGCTATGTCACGGAAAGACTTCAAGTACCGTATAGTATATTTTGTTGTCTAAAGTGGGCCATCAGTTGGAAACCGGAAGTGACTCGAATGTCTTGATGCTCGTCGCGCTTTGCGATCACGTGGCCCAGCAACAGCATCGCAGCGCGCCACGCGCTCATCTGAAACGCAAATGGTCGCTCGAGCTGTCGCCCGGCACTGACCGAAGCCCCCGAACTCGGCCCCGCGCGACTTCGGTCTTGCCTCACGTTTATATCGATCCGAAGGACGACGGCGGTGCAACAATACAGACTCGCGGCGGCCATCTGTTCGTCGCGAGCGCCGTTCGTTCGGTTGCTATGATTAACGTAATCAACAATTATGATTTATTCGTCGCCGGGCGCGACGTCGGCCGACCGCCGCGGACACAGCGACTGCTCGGTCGCCTCATGCATTGTCACCGGCCACCCGCACACCCGGGTGTAGCGATGACACGAAACACTACGTATAAATCAGAAGCGCTTCTTGGATTAAACGTCGCCGTGCCCATTGTTGCCCCCCGAACATTCATTTCCGGTCGCCGAGTGATGACGTCAGAGATCTGCGTCGTTGTCGTGGTCGTCGCGCGCTAATCGCCACATCTGCACTGTGGAGCTACGGCCGACATTCGTCAAATGTGCACACGCGTTTCTCTTATCTGCATACGGTTACGCGAATTAATTAACGAGATAATTGTTGTCGGCGATAAAATATAGCCGGATTTAATTTTTACGCGACACCTTGAATATTTTGAGCTAATACGATTACAATTTCCTCTGAGAACCTACGTTTTGGAGCAATACCTATGCTTATACATCTAACATGTAACATGTAACACATTTGAGCTGAACAGAAAATATTTTACATGTTTTACGGAATGATATTGTAACAACTAAATGTAACGTAAATGTAACAAGTGGCTACAGTAATATAGCAATGACTGCATCGAAGTGGCGCCCTCTGGCGAATGAGTAAGAGCAGTCGCCCGAGTAGCAGTCAGACAGAGACAGAGTGACAGACTGACTGACTGACTGACAGACGCCCACGCTACGGGATCGATCGCAGTAGTCCGCATCTCATGTATTCGATGCGGCCTATAGAAACGTTTTAGAACATTGCAATTGCAAACATATGGCATAAAGATATTAATAAATTACTATATAATTACGTTTTTGCGTTTTACTCTCGGGATGCTGGATGAATGAAGATTGCGCAAGTGAACTATATTGACGTTACAGTGAAACTAATGAGTTTCAGCGGCTGCAATGGAGGGTAGACCACCTACACAGACGATGTGATGGTGCAGTCCGGTGTGGTGTTAGCAGTCATCAGTAAGCTTAGCCGCTGATCGAGCCTGTCTACTTGCTATTACACTTGCTCATCGATTTCACTCCACTCGCCCAGCCTCAGTCTCTAGACATGTCCCGAACTGATGATGCTATGCAGGCCTCGTCAGAGCATCACACGTCAAATTGGCGGCGCGTCCGTCTGGACGTACGTCGGATTTGTACTGCCCCTGTCACAGTCAGTCAGGGCTCAGTCACGCCTGGTCCAGTCCGGCCCGTCGTCGTTAACCTTCGCGGACTGTTTCGCCTGTCTTGCTTCAGTTACTTCACTTGTGCGTTGTTGCTAAGTCGCGGACCACTTGTCTTCATCCAGCTTTGTCTCGCGATGTCGTCTCCGTCTCCATTTTCCTCCAGCTGAAGCTCGCTGTCCATTTCCCTCTCCGGATCTCTTTTCCAGATGTTCCTTGGTCGTCCCCTTCCGCTGTGGACTGTTTCGCCTGACCGGTCTTATTTGTCGACCATCATGCGACATCGGTCGGCTTTATCCACTCAACTGTTTGATTGCTGCTGCTGCTGCTGGATGGCGGCTGCTCTCTCTCTCTCTCTCTTACTCTCCAATGATTGTAATTACGACTGTGGCCGTCTAGTCGCCTCACTGGTTACCGCAGCCATTACCGATTGCTTCCCGCGCCTGCCACCACGTCTACAGGATTAGAGATCCACGGTCACTGCCAGTCTGCCAAGGCAGCGGCCTTCGTCGGTCCGTGGCCACTGCATCTTTCAGCAGGCTGCGAGTCTCGCCCGGCCGGGCCGGGCCGCTCGCGCTTGCCGTGCTCTTTAGGGTTTCCGCCTTAATTAACGCGACGGCGGCGTGCGCGCACCAGAGAGATCCGGACTCGATTCTCGTACGATGAATATTTGATGGCGCGCCTCTCGGGTTTCTTCTATCTCTCTCTCCGGCCAGCGTCAGCATCAGCAGCATCTGGTGACGTCATGCCGGTGTCCCCGCTCCGCATTAATTGAGTTATTTGGCTCCGGGTGAGCTGAGCTGAGCCGGCTTGGCAGATCAGTCGTACGGTTCCGGCAGCAGTCTGTCTCGGGCTCAGTTTGTCTGTCGACGTCGCCCAGTCGTCGTCAGTAAACAGTTGTCAGACTCAGATAAGATTTTGTCCGTTTGTCTGTCTATCTGTGGCCGCTCATCCACTTCAGTACAATTATTGATGTCTCCATAGCCGGCGCTTCTTAGCCTACAGGGTCCAGATTCCCATCAAGTACTTTGGCGATGGCCGCATCGAAAGCGAGCAGTGTTCCTGTACGTGTATACTCTTTACAAAATACAAACGGCCAAACTTCTCTCTCCCCAGTCCCCTCGCCGTCGGGGGATCGGGACTCCCATGAAATACAATTGCTTTGAGTTCCCCAGTCTTCACCCCACACAGGACGTTGATCCACGCAGCCGTTTTGGCACAGCTCAGCCTCGTGACAGACAAACTGTCATACCACGCTACGGGATCATCGGTCGCAATAGGCCAAAAGTCTGTGAAAGCAGTCTGAAGGCGTAGCAAATTGATCTGTATAATAGTCGCTGTACTGTTATACGATCGTGTTAGCGGGCTTCTGTGCATAGCCTACAATTACAATAGCTTATAGCTATTATACACGACCGTCATATACGATGAATTAAAACGATATTGTGAAATAGAGGCTATGTAGGCTGGCAGGCTGCCGATATGAATGCGACACGTGTACGTCCTAATAATGATTAGAAACGAAGTACGATTCATCGAGACAATCCGCTAAATATCGATACGAACGCGTCTCTGACAATGAATCTCCTGCATTGACGCACTGACTGATTGTACGAGCTGACTCGGAAGGGACTATAAAATGCGAAACTGCGAAAACGGCACCACTAAACTGACATTAACCCTAACTCTAACCCCACCGCTAACCTTAACCTTGCGCGTTTTGCGTTGTCATTTTTCGCATTTGTCTCACTTTCGCACGTTCGCATTTTACGCCCTGCCAGCTGACTAGTCCCGGTCCAAACTCATCCATGCAATCGATACGAAATGACGCTGCCGCCGTACAGGTCTGATGCGCACCAGATCTCATTAGGAGAGAGAGAGAGAGTGAGCTGGCTGCATGGCCCGGGTTGCTGTGATTTCTGTCGATTACTCCCTGACTCGCTCGCGTCTGTTTGACATCTCGGTGCGGCTAATGGGCGACGACCACGCACGCGCAATATTGATACTCCTGTGACATTCAGGAGAAGACAAACTTCGCCACGTAACAGTAGCAATACATAGAAAATATAAACGAAAATAATTGAAACAAGTACATATGTAGATACTAGTCTAACCTGAGAACATCAGTCAACACAGTCATAACTTGCACATTTTGGAGTGTTTGTTCAGGTTATTTAACAGACGAAAATGGCTGAGAATATTCAAATACAACTACAACACCGTAGCCTACTCAATACGCCTGAAAGCAAGACCCGATTTTTGGGAGCTCCACGGTGTACATATACAACTATAGGCCTAGACTTCATCAATCACCATCAACTTGTCTGCAAACTCAGCAGCATATTTCACATCAGCTTATCACATCTGATCGTCATAATTATCGTCCGCTCGTTCTGCTCATTGGATAATGTTATAGCAGTGACATTCAGAGAGGTGAGTATTACTTGAAAAATTTACGTTTTCGATATTGTGCAACACTTTCAACACCTACACACTCGAACAGCGTCATACAATCGTCTGTTGCTTCTCTTGACTTCAAACAAAAAATGTGACTAAAACAACTAAACTTCTGACAGATCGATATTATTTAGCTATTAAGATTGTATTTTCACGAGCAGCTGTGTCATACGTCGACAAGCTCGAAAGCTCACAGTCACAGCCGCCAAATCTAACGTTTTTATCAAAAAAACTTACCTTCGAAATACCTGACGTTCTTTCGTTAACAAATCCCTGCAGTTTAAAACGATTCGACCGTCTGGAGTCCAGGTCGTTTTCATTCACGCGCTGAATACTGGTTGTGATTGTGAGAGTGGTAAAGTGTGAGAGTGAAATATTTTATACATAATATAATATATAAATATAATATATATTTTGAAATAGCTATAGTGATTGGTCCGGTCGCTATTGTCACATGGAAAGTCAAGCCCTTGGAAAATAATGAAAGTTTCAAATTCCAATACAAATTGTCAATACAGGACACGTTATAGTGACATTAACTGAAGCTAATTACACGAATCAGAACCAAGTTCAGCCCGACGGTCTGCTACTTTGCAGCGTTCGTTTACCAAACAGGCCCACCTTCCCAAACTCTTAATTTTTAGTTGTCCAAAAACAATGAACAACTTTTTGAACAACTTTATTTACCACATTCATGGCAGTTTATATATGCGAACACGAGAGTGAAAAAAACAATAAACAAAAATAAAGGGATAACCAAGCTAATAGCTGACATAAACCGTTCTCATCAACTCTATTTTGCGAGGAATTTTGGCCGACGTTTGTCAACTCGTGACTTACCATCAGTGATACCAAAGTACAGACGACATTGTTGAACAACATCAGTCAATTTCGTACAAAACACTCTCATAAGAAGTCTGCAAATGCAGATCTTCAAAGTGTAGGCTACTCTGCATCCTATAACACACAGCCTCAGAATCTCTTTACTTCTCCTAACTCTTCTCCACACAACTTCTCAGAATGTCAGTTGCTTCGTTATCTGTCCGTCTATCGGTCATTATTTTGCTCTGCCAAGCTTGGCCGCGTAATCGATGTGCGAGCGACTAATAATAATTCGAAACAGTATCTATAAGTAATGATAATGATAAGAACGATGATATAATTGCAGTAATTATGCACCGCCTGACGTTTCATTCCAGATCGTTAATTACACTGCTCTGTCGGTAGCCGTACAATAATGAGCAACACACATATCGCCATCATCTGATATAGTATGTACACTGTACAGTAATTACCTACAGTACGGTTGAGGCTAGCTGAATCTAGTTATGACAAAGTGATTGACCCTCTAGCCGAATAAACATAGCCGACCAGTAGCGCCGTATTGTGTTAGCGCTCCGTCACATGTAATCGTTTCTGCCCGAATGTCAATTATGTGACTGAAGTAATTATCGTTTGTGTATGATTTCGGTTCTCTTCGATGCTATGAGAACGTTTGTTTTTAGGCTCTGCTTATCAGTGTTTGCTTAGCTGTATGCACTGCAAACCGTGTCGCCTATCCTGTTATTAACCGGCCCGTCACAATGTGAGGACCAGCTTTTTTACCTGCACTCCAGCTATGCCGTGAACAGGTATTGTTTTTGCCGGCGTCTGTCCACGCGTCTCTCCGTCTGTGCGTCTGTCCGCAGAAAATCTCGAAAACTACTGATCAGAAATTGATGTAATGGGTAGGATGATGTCCCAGGGTGAACGCAAAGTTGGTGACATTTGACCTTGACCTTTGACATTGAGAGTTATTTTTGTATTTTTTCCAGGCTATACCTTTACAATGGCTTGACCTATGGAACTTCATATTCGGTGTGAAAATACATCTTCAGAAGATCTAGGTCACGTTCAAGTTTCAAGGTCATGGGGTTAATGTCAAGGTCACAGCAGCAAAAAAGCGGCCGCGCGCAGGTATGTGCTCCCCTTGGACAGAGTTTAATATTAAATCTGTGCTAAGTCTCTTACATTCGTGGGATAAGATAACGATGTATAATCAGATAAATTCTGATTGTGGAGCATTTTTGTTACAGATGAGTGAACACTTGACCAATTATTCAGCGTTTGCTTCACACGTGGTTAACTCGTTTACATGCTTAGACGTAGTGTTCAGCACAGACTGGTAATATACTTGACCAATGACCAATATATATATTATATATATTAAAACGAAACTGGCCGGTTTTTTATGGCTTACGGTGTAGCTTCCGTAACGTCACGTACATAGTGCAACAGAAATACCAAGACGCTGCTACTGCTGCTGCTGCTGTTGCTATATGCGTCTGGTTAATTGATGGCATCGTTGTAATTTGACGAGCTCTGGACAGTAGGCACTGTTTATCCCAAGACGACACGACGGGTGGGCGGCATGTAGGACAGGCCGGGTATAGATTTGCCTCAGGGTTGACGACGATGACGATTTCTGTAATGTAGTGTGCCGTGATGGTTTGGCGTGAACTGTTTTAACTTGTCCAGTGAAGAATCCCGGACAAATGCCCCCCCCCGGACGTCTGTTCCCTCTCGCGACTGTTCCGTTGTTGCATCTGGCCCTATCCATAGATCGAGATTGCGAATTTTACGATTTTTTTAAATTCGTAAAAATTCGTGATGTTACAGTTCATCGTTGTTTTGAATTAACTTTATACAGTATGTGCGTCATACATTCGTTCGTAAAGGAGATCACTGCAAGCTGCCTTTCTAGGCCAATCGTAAGTGTTAGTTATTCAGTGTTGCATCCCATATTGATAGCTTTAGCTTATATAAATTAAATTATGTTGTACTTAAATTGAACAGTGCGTTCAAGTTCGCTTCAATGTAATTGTAATCAAAGGCCACGCCCGCAGCGCTCGACGATTTTTAACGCTTTTTCGAAATGTCGTAATTTTTACGATTTTTAGTGCAGGTTACGAACTCTCAATCTATGAGCCTATCACTACACTATCACTTCTGGAGCGATTGTCATGGGGGCGCGTACGCATGGAAATATATATATATATATATATCTTTATTTCACAAATCATGGTAGCAGTAATATGGAATATGGATATAGTATTTAAAGAAAAGAACATTCCTCTGCCCCACTTTCATGGCACGTTCACATTAATTTCTCATCGCATTTCCCAGTTCCAACATTTTTTCCAAAAACAAATTCCTGCAGTATACTGCATGTTATTGCTGTTGTTAGGCCGCATCGCATACATGAGAGGCAGACTATTGCGATCGATGATCCCGGCGTCTGTCAGTCTTTCTGTCTGTCACGCGGGCTGGATGTACAAAAACGGCTGAACGGATCGACGTCCCATTTGGGGTGAACATTCCTGGAGACGCAGTGTGAGTTAGATATGAGCTCCCGCCTTCCCCCTCATTCATGACGAGGGAAGGGGGTTCGATGTGGTCTTTGCCAAATTACTTGTTGCATTACATTGCACTCAATTCGCCTGTCGACAGCCTTCACATGAAGGCAAGACCCGATTCTGAGGAGCTCCACGGTGTACAACTATAGGCCTAGACTTCATCAATCACCATCAACTTGTCTGCAAACTCAGCAGCACATTTCACAGCAACGTATCACATCTGATCTGACCGTCATAACTATCGTCCGCTCATTCCCGGGTCATTTTCGTTTTTCAGTCCATTTGGTGTTTCTTGTAGCTAATTGCACCGTCGCCTTTGCTATTTCTTATACCAGTTCACATTCCAACTTCTTTAATCGACTTACAAAAGTTTATTCCCAATCCTAGGCCTGTAGAACGAAACTCCTGTCTTCAAGGAAATGATTTCCTTCAGTGCTTTGACGCCGTTGGTTGGGTCATTCCGCTTGCAGAAATCGTTCCTGGAATGACCTATACAGTGTCGAGTGGGACGTTAAGCCTCTACTCACTCAGTTACACTCACTTAGACAATAGCGGTGTCTAACGACGCGCGCTAAAAATGAAGGCCCAATCAGAGAGACTGAGCGTGGAATAGGTGAGTGGCTAGCTCAACATCACTGACGGTTGTTAGGTCTAGCACGCCCCCGTTATCTCGCGTTGCAAAGACCGCGTCGGCGTGCCATAATGTGAGGTCCCGGATTCCACAACGAACTGTCTGCACTATACGGGCAGCGCTGGCTGTAATTAAATCAACAGTTGCAGATATGCACGCGGCTGCGGAGCGAGAGAGCTGCAGGAAAGGAACATTATGGCTCGCTCGCTCGCAGGCCGCTCGGCCGTCAGGTCGCCGAGATGGACCCCGGGTCGATGGGACGTTAGGAATGTTCGCTATGACGCATATGATGCTACGTCTTGGAGACCGCTGTCCAGAGCCAGCAGCAAAGCGTGCGAAACAAGGTATCGTCCGTTATGGGACAAACAGACAGGCAGACAACGCGGACCATTGCTACATTGTCGTGGGCCGCCTAATAAAGCTTTGTGTGTATTTAGCCTAAAATAATAATACAGGGCGCAAGCCCGGTAACGGACTGCGCCCATAGTAAGATCGCGCGCAAGCGCGCGTACTATTTGTATTCTATGTGCTGGCACCCGCTGACTAGTGTGTAGATTTTACCGGTCACGACGTACTGAGTGACCCGTAACGTAACGAAAATCTGCCTTTCGCAAAGCGAAAGTCTGGCTGTCACTAAGTACTGAGTTTAACGTCCCACTCGACACTTTATACATGCACACCTTACATAACGAGGTTTAGCGTCCTCTCATCTCTACGTTGCTTGCAATGAGCTCCGCTCTCCGGGCTTGCGCCTGGACTGGAGTTTAGGTTTCCTAATGGGTTATAATAAGTCGTACATCGGTGACTCGGCTACGAATGCAGGCTCAGCGGCGGAAGCAGCAGCCACACGTAAAGCCGCCAAATACGCAGTTTTAGAGAGGACGCACATCTTCCAGCCGGTTGCCGTCGAAAACTTGGGCACGATGAACGCGTCAGCATACGGTTTCTTAGCAGGGCTTGGGCGGAAAATCTTGGCGATATCCGGCGACGATCGTGAAACCAGCTATCTGTTCCAGCAAATTTCCGTTCTGATACAGCGTTTCAATGCTACCCTGCTGCACGAGAGCTTCGCTGATGAGAACCGCTCGGATGATTGACCATTAGAGTTATAATTTCTAGTATTAATTTTTGTCTCCCA